>Ga0265297_10003564_pt1 | contig 27765 bp, 28 predicted proteins | sample Munlanlwell13791_FD_192502 | JGI IMG/M metagenome (GOLD analysis project Ga0265297, IMG submission 192502) | Leachate microbial communities from a municipal landfill in Southern Ontario, Canada - Leachate well 137-91 | ecosystem: Engineered > Solid waste > Landfill > Unclassified | place...
AAGATCGATGAAGATTCGGTTTTGATTGAAGAGGTTTGCGGCATAAAATGCGGGTTGAAAGACATGAGCCCGATTGCCGTAGAAAAAGGTTTTACGGAAAAATATATTGTCCGGCCGGACAGGCAATCGATAAGCCGCCAGATTAAAGATTCTTTCCGTAGGGTTTCCCGAGGGCAGAATCTGGTTATAGTCGAAGGGACGGGCCACGCCGGGGTGGGTTCGGTTTTCGACCATTCCAACGCTACTGTCGCCAAGCTGCTCGGTTCAAAAGCGATTTTGATTTCTTCAGGCGGAGTGGGCAGGCCGATAGACGAAATTATCCTGAATAAAGCGCTTTTTGAGCGTGAAGGGGTAAAGCTCTTAGGGGTAATTATTAATAAAGTTCTTCCGGATAAGTTTGACAGGATAAGCAATTTAGTCAGGCGCGGCTTAAAGCGAAAAGGGGTGGATGTTTTGGGAGTGGTTCCTTACAATCCCATGCTTAGCCGTCCTACTATCGAGCAGATTCTGGAAGAAACGGAATTCGAACTTTTGTGCGGCCAGGAGTATTTGGAATATTCGGTTTCGCAGGTTATTGTCGGGGCAATGGAGCCTCATGACGCGGTTAAATATATCGTTGAAGATAGCCTGATAATTACTCCCGGGGATAGGGAAGATATGATTATGACCGCCTTAAGTTGTTTCCGCGCGCAAGACGATAAAAGGCTTAAGGTAAGCGGCATAGTTCTTTCAGGCGGGATTACGCCGGAACAGCCGATAATGAATTTATTGTATAAGGCCGGGGTTCCTGTTTTACAGGCAAAGTCCGATACTTATGATGTGGCTACTTCCATTCACGATTTGACTGTTAAGATACGGCCGCGCGATACAGAAAAGATTGAAGCAGTAGTTAAATTAATCAGGGAAAACGTAGATTTAAATAAAATACTGAAAGGGATGTAGAGATGGATGCGATTGCGAAAATACGCGAACGAGCAAGAAAAAAAATGAAATCGATAGTTCTACCCGAGTATTATGATAAGCGCGTGGCAGAAGCGGCGCGTATCATTAAAGATGAGGGTTTGGCAAAAGTAACTCTTTTTACCGAGGATATGGTGGATAAGAGCGAAAAAGAGCGTTATATCCAGGAATATTATGAAATATACAAGAATAAGGATATAGACCTAGAGGCGGTTAGGAAACTTTTTGAAGATGTGCTTTATTATGCGGCGATGATGACCCGGGAGGGGAAATTCGACGGTTTGGTTGCCGGAGCGGCTCATACCACTGCGGATGTAGTCAGGTCTTCGATGCGCTGTATAGGAATAGACGAGAGGATTACGCTTATCTCCAGCTGTTTTATTATGGCGGTGCCCGATTGCCCATATGGCAGTGACGGAGTTTTTGTTTACGCTGATTGCGGAGTAATACCCGATCCGAATGCCCGGCAACTATCCTGTATCGCGTTATCGGCTGCTGAATTAGCCGGCAAAGTTTTAGATCTTGCTCCGCGGATAGCCTTTTTGAGCTATTCTACTAAGGGTTCAGCCAGAGCTAAATCGACGGATAAGATTTTTGAAGCGCTTGCTATGCTTAAAAAAATGGCTCCGGATTTGGCTGCGGACGGAGAGATGCAGGTGGATGCGGCTATTGTGCCGGAAGTAGCTAAAATTAAATATCCGGATAGCCCGATTGGCGGAAGGGCCAATGTTTTAATTTTTCCGAATTTAGAGGCTGGGAATATCGGTTATAAACTTACTCAGCGTTTGGCCAAGGCGCGCGCTTTAGGGCCGCTGCTTTTGGGTTTAAATAAGCCGGCCAGCGACCTGTCCCGCGGCTGCCTGGTGGAAGATGTAGTGGATTGCGTGGCGGTAACAGCGATAAGGGCGCAGTAGAATGAAAATATTAGTTATTAATAGCGGAAGTTCGTCGATAAAATACAAGCTTTTCAATATGCCCCAAAAAGAACTTTTGACTAAAGGGGTAATCGAGCATATCGGAGAAGCAGGGTCGGAGGTCGGAGACCATTATACCGGGTTGAAAATAATCTTAAACAAGGTCAGTTCCGTGGACGCCGTAGGCCACAGAGTAGTCCACGGAGCCGAAAGTTTTAAAGAGCCGGCGTTAGTAAACCCGCTTGTAATCAAGAAAATCAAACAGTGCTGCAGTATCGCTCCGTTGCATAATCCGGCCAATTTAGCGGGCATAATGGCTTGTGATAAATTGTTGCCGGGGGTAAAACAGGTAGCGGTTTTCGATACGGCTTTTCATCAAAGCATACCCGATTATGCTTATATCTACGGCCTTCCTTATGAGCTGTATACGAAGTTCGGTATACGTAAATACGGTTTTCACGGCACAAGCCATGAATATGTGGCTAATGAAGCGGCCCGCATCCTAAAGACAAATTTGAGTAAGCTGAAAATCATTACCTGTCATTTGGGAAATGGCTGTAGTATTACCGCGGTGGATAAGGGGAAATCTATAGATACAAGCATGGGTTTTACTCCTTTAGAAGGTTTGGTTATGGGCACGCGCTGTGGAGACGTAGACCCCGCTTTAATTACGCATATTATGCGAAAAAAGAAGATGGATATGAGCTCAATGGATGTTCTCTTGAATAGAGCCAGCGGCCTTAAGGGTATTTCAGGTTTGAGCAATGATATGCGTGTTTTGGAAGAAAAATCCCGGGAAGGAAATAAGCGGGCTGCTTTAGCGCTGGAGATATTCGTTTACCGGATCAGAAAATACATCGGCGCTTATACCGGAATAATGTCGGGTTGTGACGCGCTGGTGTTTACCGGCGGCATAGGCGAGAACCAAAAGGATATACGCCAAAAAGCCTCGTTGGATATTTTTAAGCATTTGAAGAAAAAGCCCAAGGTGTTGGTCATTCCTACTAACGAAGAATTGATGATTGCCAGGCAAACGTATCAGTTGATTAATCGCGCGGAGAAACGAAACGGCTCGAGTGGCCTAATTTTTGAATGTGCCGGGGGGAGTCCAGATGAAAAAAGCGGTGATGGTTATCAGCCATGAGATGTTCCGCGATGAAGAATTGCTGCAGGCCAAAGAAGCGCTTAAGAAAAATGGAGTAGAGGTTAAAGTTGCATCTACAGAATTAAGCGAAGCCAAGGGCAAACTTGGCGCAAAGGTAATGCCGGATATGCTCTTTAAAGATATAGACCTTAAAGATTTCGACGCGATAGTGTTCGTGGGAGGGCCCGGAAGCGTGCAATTTTGGGATGATTCTTTAGCTCATAGGTTACTTCGAGAGGCAGTTAGTTCCGGAAAGGTCAGCGCGGGTATTTGCGCTGCTTGCGTGACGTTGGCCCGCGCCGGTATTTTAAAGGGCAAGCGGGCAACCGTTTTTCCGGGAGATTCGCAGGAGCTTATCGCTAAGGGAGCAAATTATACGGCTAACCATGTAGAGAAGGATGGCCTGATTATAACTGCCGACGGGCCTTTAGCCGCTTATGCTTTTGGCGAAGAAATTGCTAAGGCGTTGAAAGGGTAAACAAAGGCTCCGCGCATAGCGCGGAGTTAAATAAGCGCCAAGCGCCAGTGGCGGCGCTTATTTAAGGAGATAAAAATGTTAAGAACAATGTTAAAATCAAAAATTCACAGGGCTGTAGTTACCGAGGCCAATCTATATTACGAAGGAAGCATTACGATTGACGCAAAGCTGATGCAGGCCGCGGATATCCTTGCCCACGAAAAGGTCGAGGTGTTAAATTTGAATAACGGGCATCGTTTAGAAACTTACGCTATTTGCGGAAAAGCGGGCAGCGGGGTGATATGTTTGAATGGGCCGGCTGCGCGCGGAGCTTGCAAAGGAGACATAGTGGTTATTCTTACCTATGTCAGCGCTCAAGATGAAGAAATAAAAACAATAAGGCCGAGAATAATCAAGGTAGATGAAAAAAACCGAATTAAGAATTAGAAAATTTGGCGATCCGGCCTTAAGAAAGAAGGCGGCCGAGGTCAGGAAAATTACTTCTGAACATAAAGAGCTTTTAAGCAAGATGGCCCGGATTATGTATGACGATCAGGGCGTAGGCTTGGCTGCTCCTCAAGTCGGGGTAAGCGAAGCGATGATTGTTGTTGACTCAGGAAGCGGCCTCTATAAATTAATCAACCCCAAAATAATAAAATGTTTTGGTTCGCAGGTAAACAAAGAAGGCTGCCTTAGCGTGCCGGGGATTTGTATTAAAGTAAAGCGCGCCAAAAGGGTCAAATTGGAAGCGTTTAACGCAGACGGAGAGGCTCTGAGTATTGATGCCGAAGGCCTGCTTGCTTGCGTTTTTCAGCATGAAATTGACCACTTGAACGGTAAACTGATAGTGGATTACGCTGCGCTCTTGGAAAAGGTGAAGATAGCCAAGGCCTTAAAGGAATTAAGAAGGAAAGCCAGAGAGGAAGCTCTCGCTTTATAAATATCAATCGATGCGTGATTTAATTATAATCGGGGCAGGCCCGGCAGGTTTAACTGCCGCTATTTATGCCGGAAGATTCAAACTGGATACTTTGATTCTGGAGAAGATGTCTGCCGGCGGACAGATTTTACTCTCGCCGTCGATTGAGAATTATCCCGGTTTTCCGGAAGGCGTATCCACTTTTGAGCTGATGGATAAATTTAAAAAACAAGTGGAAGATTTGGGGCTAGGCATAGAGGATAAAGAGGCGCTTGAGATTTCGTCAAACGATAAATTTTACCAGATTGAAACTCAAGACAAGATTTTTGAAGCAAAAGCGGTAATCGTTTCTACGGGAGCTAAACCAAAAAGGCTCGGCGTAAAAGGCGAAGAAAAATTGATCGGTAAAGGAGTTTCTTATTGCGGCACTTGCGACGGCCCGCTCTTTAAAAATAAGGATATCGTGATAGTCGGAGGAGGAGACCGGGCAATCGAAGATGCTTTGTTTCTGGCCAACTACGCCAAATCCATATACTTGGTGCACCGCCGCGGTGAATTCCGCGCGGCTAGAATATTGGTAGACAAATTAAAAGGGTATTCAAAAATAAAACTTGTATTGAATAGTATTGTGGAAGAGGTTTGCGGAGAAAACAGGGTAGAGTCAGTCAGGATTAAGAACGTCAATACGCTGGAATGTTCGGAAATTAAGTGTGAGGGGTTATTTGTGTTTGTAGGCATAGCCCCGGATACCGGATGCGTAAAAAATTTATTGGAAACAGATGAATCCGGGTTTATAATTACTGACCAGGCGATGCGGGCTTCCAAGCCGGGAATATTCGCCTGCGGAGATTGCGTAAGCAAAAGTTTGTATCAAGTGGTAAATGCCTGCGGAGAAGGAGCGGTTGCGGCTGATTCAGCTCATAAATACTTATTAAAACAATGACCAAATTTACTACGAATAACAAAAAATTAAAAGACTGGGTAAATAAAATGGCCAAGCTTTGTCAGCCGTCGGATATTGTCTGGATAGATGGCTCAGATGCCCAGAAGAATATTCTGGAAAAAGAAGCTGTTGAGAGCGGTGAACTAATCCGGTTAAATAAAGAAAAACATCCCGGTTCATTTCTGCACCGGACCGCCATTGATGATGTTGCCCGCACCGAACATCTTACTTATATATGCACCAGAAGAAAACGCGATGCCGGGCCGAACAATAACTGGATGGCTCCCCAAACCGCTTATAAAAAAGCCCGAACCATATTTAGAGGAGCGATGAAGGGCAGGATTATGTATGTCCTTCCTTTTTCTATGGGGCCGGTTGGTTCAAGGTTCAGCAAAATCGGAGTTGAGTTGACGGATTCGCGTTATGTCGTATTGAATATGCTGATTATGACCCGCGCCGGAGAACCGGTTTTAAGGCAGCTTGAAAAACAGGACCATTTTACTAAATGCCTGCATTCTAAGGCCCAATTGGATATTAACAAGAGATTGATCCTGCATTTTCCGGAAGACAATACTATTTGGAGCGTTGGTTCCGGCTACGGCGGGAATGTTTTGTTGGGGAAAAAATGTTTATCTTTACGGATCGCAAGCTTTATCGCCCGTAAGGAACGCTGGCTGGCGGAACATATGTTGATTATGGGAGTTGAAGAGCCTAATGGCCATATTGAATATATTGCCGCGGCTTTTCCCAGCGCTTGCGGCAAGACTAATCTTGCTATGCTTGTTCCTCCTGAAGGGTTAAAGGTAAAAGGTTACCGTATTTGGACGGTTGGCGATGATATTTCGTGGATGCGCGTAGATTCCGATGGGTCGCTTTGGGCAATTAATCCGGAAACCGGATTTTTTGGCGTGGCTCCGGGAACAAATTCCCTTACCAATCCCAATATGGTCGAGACAATCAGGAAGAACACTATTTTTACCAATGTTCTGCTTAAGCCGGATAAGACAGTTTGGTGGGAGGGCGCAGACGGAGAAACGCCTCCAGCCGGTATTGATTGGCAGGGGCGTTCCTGGAAACCCGGTTTGAAGGATGCTCATGGCAAGCCTGTTTTGGGCGCTCATCCCAACAGCCGGTTTACAGCGCCAATCGTTAATTGTCCTTCAGTGTCGTTTAGACTGGAACAGCATCACGGAGTTCCGATATCGGCAATAGTTTTTGGCGGCCGCCGGCAGCATTTAGCCCCTTTAGTTTATGAGTCGCTTGACTGGCAGCACGGCGTATTTGTGGGAGCGACTATGGCTTCCGAGCGCACTGCGGCTCAGGTGGGCGAGCTGGGAGAGGTGCGCCGGGATCCGATGGCTATGCTGCCATTTTGCGGTTATAATATGGCGTATTATTTCAGGCATTGGCTGGATATGGGTAAGCGTATGGCCAAACCTCCAAAAATTTTCCATGTTAATTGGTTTAGGACGGATAAAGAAGGGAAATTCTTGTGGCCGGGTTTTACCGAGAATCTAAGGGTTTTGGAATGGATACTTGACCGTTGTAATAATAAAGTAGAAGCGTTTAAGACCCCCATTGGATATGTTCCGTATCCGGAGGATATTGATATGACCGGACTGAAACTCTCGGAAGGCGCTTTGGAAAAATTGTTGGAAGTACGTAAAGATGGCTGGTTGGATGAATTAAAAGGCATCAAGAAGTTCTTTACTCAATTCAAAAAGGATTTACCCGTCGAGCTATGGCAGGAATATAATCGCCTCAGCGAACGTCTTAAAACCAATGAATAAAGAAGTGTTGTTGAATACCGAGCTTAAGGGCCTGAAAATGTTCCGTAAGGGCAAAGTCCGGGATGTTTATGATCTAGGGGATAAGCTTCTTATAGTTTCCACCGACAGGATTTCCTGTTTTGATGTGGTTTTACCTTGCGGTATTCCTTATAAAGGAGCGGTATTAACCGCGTTATCCTGTTTTTGGTTCGATTTTTTAAAAGATATCATTCCCAACCATTTTATTACTGCTGATTTGGATAAATACCCGCAGGAGTTAAGAAAATTCAGGAAAGAATTGTCCGGGCGTTCTATGCTGGCCGTGAAAAGCAAGGCGCTTTCAGTGGAATGTATTGTAAGAGGTTATCTGTCGGGTTCGGGCTGGAAAGAATATCAGAAGGAGCAGTCAGTATGCGGGATAAAATTACCTCCGGGATTAAAAGAATCAGCCAAGCTGCCGGAGCCTATTTTTACGCCTTCTACCAAGGCGGATTCCGGACATGACCAGAATGTAAATCAGGAATATATCGAAAATTTGATTGGCAGGGAAATAGCGGGTAAAATCGCGCGGGCAAGTATTGATATCTATGAAAAAGCAGCCGGTTTCGCTTTAAGCAAAGGTATAATTATAGCCGATACAAAATTCGAATTCGGCATATTTAATGAGAAAGTTATTTTGATAGATGAAGTATTGACTCCTGACTCAAGCCGTTTTTGGCCGCTGGATACGTATGCTTCGGGTAAGGCGCAAGCGAGCTTCGATAAACAATTTGTGCGCGATTACCTTGAGGCTTTGGATTGGGATAAAATGCCTCCTGCTCCCGGGCTGCCCGGCGATATTATCGAGAAGACCTCCTGGAAATACCTGGAAGTATATAAGAACCTAACCGGAAAAGAGCTGCAATTATGCTGATAATAAAAAAGATATTTTCAATTTTCTTAAGAGTAGCCATAAGCTTTATCTTTTTGTTTTTTTTGTTCCGGCAGGCAGACGAGAAAAGCATTTTAGAAGTCCTCAAAAATATAAATAAACCGTTTTTACTCCTGGCTTTCCTGTGCTACTTTTTAAATTATATCTTCGGCCTTTGGCGCTGGGTAATGCTGCTTAGGGCGGTAAAGATTAATATTCCTTTGCGGCGGGTGGTAACTTCGTTTTCAGGAGGGGCTTTTTTTAGCCTGTTTCTTCCTTCGACGATAGGGGGGGATTTCTTGCGCAGCGTTGATTTGTCTATGTATACCAAGAAACCCAAAGAGATTATCGCGACGATATTCTTAGACCGCTTAAGCGGGTATATCGGTTTGGTTATTTTAGCTTTGATTGCAATGTTCCTCGGCTGGAAGATTCTGGAAGATAAATCTGTATTGATATCCTTGGGGATAATAATCGGTTTACTGTTTGTTATCCTGCTGCTTTTTTTCAATAAATTTCTGTATTCCAGGATAAACCGTTTTCTTAAAAGCCCTGATGCCGGGAAAATCAGGGATTTAATCAGCGATTTACATAAAGAGATTCATCTTTTCAGGCATAAACCCAAGGTGGTGGTGGAAAATATCTTGATTTCCATTATTATTCAGGCGATCTCTCCGCTGACCTTTTATCTTATCGCGCTTTCTTTAGGGATAAAGATAAGCTTAGCCTGTTTTTTTATTTTTGTTCCGATAATCGGGGCAATCACGCTCCTGCCTATTTCCATAGGAGGTTTGGGCTTAAGGGATGCCTCGACGATTTTCTTTTTTGCCAAAGCAGGCATAGGGAAAAATCTCGCTTTTACCATGTCGCTGTTAAGTTTTTCTTTTATCCTGTTTTACGGAGCAGTAGGAGGTTTAATTTATGTCCTTACAGTTCATAATCGACGGTTACAATGTAACCAACCATCCCAGCTTCACAAGGCAAATTCCTAAAAGGCATTTAGATTCCCGCCTGGCCTTAATTCAGTTGATTAAACAGAAAAAATCAGCTTCCAGCCCCCACAATAAATTTTGGGTTGTATTTGACGGGTATCCGGATCAGGCTCTGGATGAAGCGGGCAAAGGGAATATAATGGTTATATTTTCGCAGGCTGAGAGCGCCGATGAAAGGATAAAGAAGCTGTTGGGCTTGATTCCTAACCCCAAGAATGTAGTTGTTGTTTCGGATGACAAAGAAATAGTTTTTTTTGCCAAAGCTTGCCGGGCGAAATCCGAAAGCGTGGAAACCTTTCTTTCTTTTCAGGATAAGTTAGCGCGGATAAAAAATGAATTGCCGGAGCAAGAGATTACCTATAGCCAGATGCACAAAATAAATGAGGAATTGAAGAAACTATGGCTGGCATAAAGTTCTTAGGGACGGCAGGCGCTCGCTTTGTGATGATCGGACAGCTAATGCGGCCAAGCCGCATATTCAGGCTAAGGCGTTGTCTTAAGCGCTTGGGCGTAGAAGCGCAAGCGGCTTATGATGGAATGAGCCTGGTTTTATAAGACTATTCCCTTGACACTTATTTCTTTGCGTGTTATTTTATCCCTGTATTCAGTCCGATAATATAAAGGAGGTGTATAGTGCTAAAGGTAATGAAGAATTTTTTACTCCTTTTTTTCTCCTTCCTGATTTTTCCGTATAACGGTTTTGCTGAAGACACCCTGACCATCACCACCTACTATCCTTCTCCCTATGGAGTCTACCGTGAGCTGCGAGCTAAGCGTATGGCCATAGGAGATGACTATACAAGCGGAACTAACTACACCTGGCAGGAAACTGCCAGCGGCGCTGGAGAAATAGACTATGCCGCTGACCTGGTAGTAGAAGGCAATGTGGGGATAGGGACGGTGAATCCAAATACCAATCTCCATATAAAAGGCGCAGATAGCGCAGCCTACGGTCAGCTTGAGATTCAGTCTACCGGTTATGATGCGGGAATGGAGTTTTATAATTCCAATGGAGCAACAACTACCGGCCGTGGCGGCCTTATGATGTCCGGATACCCCGGATATGAGGGATTGCGGTTCAGGATCAATCAGACTGATAAGATGATTATAGATGAAAACGGCAATGTCGGCATTGGGACGACGGCGCCCGGAACTCTGCTTCAAATTGGCGGCGGCACAGGGAGCCTTCATGTGCTTACTCCCGGGTTGCTCCTTAAGAACTCGACATCCTATGAGCGCAGTATCATGGAGATCCATGACCCTACTGGAGCAAACAGGCTTGTTATCCAAACCTTAGCTGATTCTTTTTACATAGCCTCCTTAGATTCTAAGCCGCTACTTCTTCAGACTTCAGGAGGTAATGTAGGAATAAATATGGTGCCAAGCTATAAGTTGGATGTAAGTGGAGATATACGAGCGGCAGCAGGGGGTGATTTTGTTATAGGCCCGGCTCTTTCCGGTTCGGATGTTCATTTATTTTCGGATTCCGGAGAATTCTCAGTATATACCAATGGAGCAAGAAGATTTGCAATCAATACTGCGGGAGATACTGTAATTTACGGTGATGACGACTGGGCGCTATATGGTGATAATGGGTATCCTGTTCTCTATTGGAGTAAGTCTACAGCTAATCATATGGGGATGGGAGGAGGTGCTTCCGCTTCCTATACCTTGCTTGTCAGCGGCAGCCTTGCTTACTATGGGGGAGGTAATATCTCAGATGCCCGGCTTAAAAAGAATGTAACTACCATTGATGACCCCTTAACTAAGATTATGGCTTTAAGGGGTGTCTATTTCGAATGGGACAAGACAAAAACCGATATTAAGGATCTAAAAAGCAGCAGGAACATAGGGTTGATAGCTCAAGAAGTTAAGAAAGTGGTCCCGGAAGTGGTTGATGGAAAAGGGAAAGATTATATGTCAATTGAATACGGGGCTTTGGCCGGATTGATAGTTGAAGGGATGAAAGCGCAGCAAAAACAGATAGCGCAGCAGCAAAAGCAAATCGAAGATTTAAGCAGGGAAATCAAGTTGCTAAAAAACAAGAAAAGCTAAGCGGGTAGAATATATTTTCTTGACATAACCTTATGGTTGTGATAGAGTTAAACAAAACTAGGTAACACTAACCCAAGGAGGTGGAGGATGAGTAGTTGGCAAATAGTTTTGTTGGAACCAGCGAGAACAGTTTTATCGCAGATTGGGCAGTTTGTGATGAATATTTTGTTGGTGCTTATTATACTCATTGTTGGTTGGTTGATTTCCAAATTGATCCGGGCTGTTGTTACAAGAGGCTTGAGGGCAATTAAGCTGGATGAAATTTCCGATCGAATCGAATTGGAAGCTTTGCTGGAAAAAGGCGGCATAAGTTATTCGCTTTCCGAGTTAATCGGGGTCATTTGTTATTGGCTCGCTTTGTTGGTTACCTTTATGGTGGCGATTAATTCCATAGGTTTAACCATCGCAGCCGATTTGTTAAACAAAGTGGTTCTTTATATACCTAATGTCATCGCGGCTGTGTTTATTCTTATCTTAGGTATGTTCGCGGCCACCGTTTTAAGAAATATAGTCCTAACCGCTGCTAATAACGCCGGGCTTAGCCAGGGTAAACTTTTGGCTAAGGTCGTCGAGGTGGTGATTGTTCTTTTTGCCATTTTTGTGGCTTTAGAGCAGTTGAATATCGGAGTTCTTGTAACCCAGTTAACTTTGTCTGTTGTTTTAGGCAGTTTAGGCTTGGGTTTGGCTTTGGCGTTTGGTTTAGGCTGCAAGGATATCGCCGGTAAAGCCACAGCTGATTTTATCGAAAAATTGAAGAAAAAATAACCGGGGTATTGGTTGGTTACGAGAAACCCCGCACTTTGATAACAAGGTGCGGGGTTTTTTATGATGAATGCCAGAGGAGGGCGTTAATGCTTAGTTTATGCGGCAGGCTCAGAGTAGTTTTTTGCGCGATTCTTCTTATTCCTTTATTTTTCTCTTTAGCTTACGCCGGGGGCGAATCTGGCTGGTTAACTCGGGAGTATCTTACTGGTAATTGGTTTGGTTTTCGCGATAAACTCGCTGATTCCGGGATAACTTTTGCCAGCAGTTATGTGGTTGATATCCTGAATAATCCTGTCGGCGGTAAGAGAGAGAACAGGGTTCGCTACGATTCTTCCCTGGGTTTGGATCTCAATGCTGATTTGGGCAAATTAATGGATTTTGAGGGATGGCAATTTCATATAGCCGGCGTGTATCGTCAGGGAAGGAACCTTTCTAAGGACATAGGCAACCGGTTCGTGGTAAGTAGTATCTATGGATCGGAGCAATTCCGGCTTTACTCGCTATATTTGGATAAGGCGCTTATGGATGGCCGCTTATCTTTTAGATTCGGCCGCCTTGGCGCCGGAGACGATTTTGCTTCCTCTCCGCTTTATTGGAATTTTGTCAACAATGCCATCGATGGCAATCCGATAAGCATACCTATAAATATACCTTTTACGGCGTATCCGACCGCAACTTGGGCAGCGCTCGTAAAATACAAGATAACCCCGGAGGTTTTGTCTAAAACCGGTATTTACAATGGCGATGACCGGGTAGGCGATAATAAATATCACGGAATGGATTTTAGTTTTAGGAGCGATAAAGGGGTAATGCTGCTGCAGGAATTTAGCTATTTATTGAATCAGGCAGAAGGCAGCCGGGGATTGCCGGGCAATTACAAAATCGGCGGCATATATGATACCGGAAAATTTGAAGATTTCTATAAGGATGAAAACGGCAATTCCGCGGCTGTTACCGGTTTGCCGAAGCGTAAGCACCGGGGAACTTACGGTTTTTACCTCCATGGCGACCAAATGGTTTACCGGGAGGGTGGACAAGACAGTAAGCAGGGCCTAACCGTATTTACAGTTTTTACCTTTGCTCCGCCTGATGTAAACGAGTTCTCCTTTTTTGTCGACGGAGGCTTGGTCTATACCGGGTTAATCCCCAAGCGCGATAAAGACGTTACATCTTTAGGTTTTGCGTATGGAAAATGGAGCGAGGATTTGGCAAATTACCAGAATGATTCAGGCCAGGATCCCCAGAAGTTCGAAGTTATGATGGAATTGAACTATAAATTTATGGTTTCTCCCTGTTTATATCTTCAGCCGGTTACGCAGTATATATTCAATCCGGGAGGGGCCAGGAATATCGATGACGCGTTAGTCGTGGGTACAAGAGTGGGAGTGATATTTTGAAAAATACTTTTTTTTGTTTATTTAGTTTAACGGCTATCTTTTTAACCTGCGGCCCATTTTCGGCTTACGCCGGGGGGAAAAAAATATGTATCGGTGTTTCTATCCCTACTCAGCGGGATGAGCGCTGGGTAAAAGATGCCGAAAAGATGCGTGAGGCGGCCCGGGCCCAGGGCGTGGATTTAAAAATGCAGATATCCGACAATGACGCTGCCCGGCAGATGTCGCAATGTGAAAATCTCCTGGCCCAGCAAGTCGATATACTGATATTGGCTCCTCACGACGCTACAAGCGCTTCGGCAATTGTTGACGCCGCCCATAGGGAAGGCGTAAAGGTTATTTCTTACGATCGTTTGGTTTTGTATTCCGATGTAGACTTGTATCTTTCTTTTGATAATGTGCAGGTCGGACGGCTTCAGGGAAAGTATCTTACCGAGCGCGTCCCTAAAGGTAAATATGTTGTTTTAGGGGGAGCGCCTACGGATAACAACGCTAAATTGTTCAAGCAGGGGGCTATGGAATATATTCGGCCTTTGGCGGATAAAGGGGATATCAAAATTGTCATGGACCAGTGGATACAGGATTGGCAGCCGACTATAGCGATGAATATTATGCAAAACGCCCTTACTGCCAACGACAATAAAATTGACGCGGTGCTGGCGCCTAATGATAATACTGCCGGGGGAGTAATACAGGCATTGGCGCAGGTTGGTTTAGACGGCAAGGTCCCGGTTACCGGGCAGGATGCCGAATTAACCGGAGCAGAGCGCATAGTAAAAGGCACTCAATCAATGACTGTATTTAAGGATACCCGCCAACTTGCCACAGAGGCGATAATTACCGCGGTTAAGATGGTGCGGGGAGAAGGCCCCGGAGCTACTTCTAAAGTTAATAATCAAAAAATCGATGTTCCTTCAATATTGCTTATTCCGGTAGTTGTGGATAAGAGCAATATTGATAAGGTATTGATTGATAGCGGTTATTTAAGAAAAGAAGAGGTGTATAAATAATGCCTGACGAATATATCCTCCAGATGGAAGGAATTACCAAAGATTTTCCCGGAGTCAGAGCTTTGGATAGCGTGACGTTCAATGTCAAAAAAGGCCATATTCATGCCTTAGTCGGAGAAAACGGCGCGGGTAAATCCACGTTGATGAAAGTCTTAAGCGGAGTCTACCCCAGCGGCACTTACCAGGGCAATATTGTTATTAACGGAGAAAAACAAGTTTTTCATACCATAAAAGATAGCGAGAATCGCGGAATTGTTATTATCTATCAGGAGTTGGCGCTTATAAAAGAGCTTAATATCGCCGAAAACGTTTGCGTGGGTAATGAAGTTTCCCGTTTCGGAGTAATCAATTGGGATGAATCTTTTCTGAAAACCGAAAAAGCGCTTAAACAGGTGGGCTTGAATGAAAATCCCCTGACTTCCCTAGCTAGTCTTGGCGTAGGAGAGCAGCAATTGGTGGCTATTGCTAAAGCGTTATCCAAAGAGGCCAGGATACTGGTTTTGGATGAGCCTACCGCGACACTTTCGCAGGAAGAGGCTGAGAGGCTGTTAAAGATTCTGCTCAAGCTTAAAGAAGAAGGAGTAACCTGCATTTATATTTCGCACCGGCTAAAAGAAGTATTTGATATTGCCGACGAGATTACGGTGCTTAGGGACGGCAAGACAGTTGCTTCTTATGCGAAAAAAGAACTTACTGAAAGTAAACTTATTTCGCTTATGGTCGGTAGAGAGTTGATAGATATTTATCCGCGGAGGAAACATTTGCTTAAAGAGGTGATTTTTGAGGTTAGGGATTGGACGGTTTATAACCCGGCGATAAATAAAATTATATCCGATGTCAACTTCAAATTGCATAAAGGGGAAATCCTTGGCATTTCCGGCTTGGTCGGCGCCGGCCGCACGGAACTTGTGATGAGCTTGTTTAATGTTTGGGGCAAAAAGGCCTCCGGAAATATTTTCCTTGAGGGTAAAGAGTTGCATATTAGTAATCCGGGTAGCGCTATAAAAGCGGGCATAGCCCTTGCTTCGGAAGACCGCAAGCGTTATGGTTTGGTCCTTAATGAGGACATAAAAAGAAATATTTCTTTAGCCAGCTTGCTTAAGATTGCCAAAGCCAGCATAATCAATGAAAATGAAGAGATTAAATATGCCGAGAAGTATACTTCTGATCTGCATATAAAAACTCCGTCGATAGAACAGAGGACGCTTAATCTGAGCGGGGGAAACCAGCAGAAGGTTGTTTTGGGCAAATGGTTAATGACTATGCCCAAGGTTTTGATTCTTGATGAGCCGACCCGCGGAATAGATGTCGGAGCTAAATCCGAAATTTATAATATCATAAATGATTTGGTCAGGCTTGGTTTGGGTGTTATAGTTATTTCTTCGGAGCTGCCTGAAATTATAGGTATTTGCGACCGCATACTGGTTATGCATGAAGGTAGGTTCACCGGAGAGCTTTTGGCCGAGGAAGCGACACAAGAGAAAATAATGAATTATGCTACCGGCAGGATCAAAGAGGAGGTTAATCAGGATGGATAAAAAAATATTATTTAATGCCGGTTTCTTCAAACATATCCGGCGCTATACTATGTTGATTGCCTTGGTAAGCATCTGGCTTATTTTCAGTTTTCTTACCGACGGTATTTTCATTTCGCCGCGCAATCTTTCTAATCTATTTGTGCAGACTGTCGCGGTAGCGATTATCGCCATCGGCATGACCTTGGTTATAGTTACCCGCAATATCGACCTTTCAGTCGGTTCTGTCGCGGCCCTTGCCGGAGCTGTGGCGGCATTCTTGCAGGTAAAAATGGGTTGGCCGACTACTTCGGTGATAGCCGCGGCATTGATAGTTGGGGTTTTAATCGGGGTCTGGCATGGATTCTGGATTGCTTATCGGGCTGTTCCGGCGTTCATTGTGACGCTGGCGAGTATGATGGTTTTCCGCGGTTTGGTTTTGGGGGTAACCAATGGCACAACTATCGCGCCTTTGTCTGATTCGTTTAAGGCAATAGGGCAAAGCTATGTATCTCCGCATCTAAGCGCTTTAATCGGGATTTTGGTTATTGTGGCTTATATTTTTCTGGATTTCAACCGGCGCAGGCAGAGGATTAAATATGGGTTTAAGGTTACCAGGCTTCCTCTTGAGGTATTGAAGCTGTTTCTTATTTCATCCGCGATTGCCGGAATCTTTGCGATTATGATTTTTAACCGCGGAGTGCATTGCGCCGTGCTTTTAGTCATGGTATTGGCTTTAATTTTTTATTTTATCGCGGAACATACGGTTTTTGGCCGCCAGTTATACGCTATCGGAGGGAATCCCGACGCGGCTGAGCTTTCGGGATTGAACATAAAGAAATCGGTAATGCTGCTTTATGTTATTTTTGGGGCATTAACCGCGGTTTCGGGGTTGGTTTTAACTGCCCGGCTTAACGCCGCGACTACTTCAGCCGGACAGGGAATGGAGCTTGATGTAATTGCCGCAGCCGTAATCGGCGGAACGAGCCTTATGGGTGGGGAAGGGACTATTATTGGCTCGGTTATCGGCGCTTTGATTATGGCTAGCCTGGATAACGGGATGAGCCTGATGAATACAAATATTACGTATCAGTATATTATCAAGGGTTTGATACTTCTTCTTGCTGTATGGGTGGATATAGCTACAAGAAATAAAGCTTAAAAACTAAAAGGTGTTGATGAAGGAACTTCTATATATTGCCTTAGGGTTTGCCGCCGGAACCCTCTCCGGGATGTTTGGAATCGGGGGAGGCACCATATTAATCCCGGCCTTGGTCTTTTTGGTGGGATTAAGCCAACACGATGCCCAGGGGACAACTCTTGCAATTATGCTTCTGCCGATCGGGCTATTGGCTGTATTGCGTTATTATCAGAGCGGCCATGTGCATTTTTATATCGCCGCATTCATATGCCTGGGGTTTCTTATCGGAGGGTTTGTTGGAGCAAATATGGCGGTGGCCGTCCCTAATCTTATATTGCGCAAAGCATTCGGAGGTTTTTTATTACTGGTGTCTCTTTATACGATTTTCGCTAAATAAATGAAAAAAACAACGTTTTGTTTATTATTTATCGTGTTTTTTACGGCTGTTTTTTGCTGCCGGGCGCAAGCGGATATTTCTATCAAGGTGGGTATTTACGAGGATGCTCCGCTTGTATTTGTTGATTCTAAGGGTAAACCTGCGGGTATCTGTGTTGATATCCTGGAGAGAATTGCCTCAAAGGAAGGCTGGAAGACAGAGTATGTTTTCGGAACTTGGCCTAAATGCCTGGAACGGCTTAGATCCGGGGAGATCGACCTTTTGCTCGATGTCGTCTACACGCAGGAGCGCAGCGAGTTATATGATTTTACTGTCGAGTCGATTATATCCGATTGGGGCCAGGCCTATGCCAGAAAAGAATCGGGCGTCCAGTCGATTCTTGATGTCAAGGATAAGGTGATAGCAGGAGTTACCGACGATATATTCTACCTGGAATTTAAAAAGCTTGCCAAGTCTTTTAAATTTAGTTGCACATTCGTCGAGGCAGGAGATTATGGCGGAGTGTTTAAGCTTTTAGAAGAAAATAAAGTTGATGTTGGGGTCGTAAGCCGTTTATACGGGGCTAAATACGGGAATAAGAGTAATATTAACCAAACCGCAATCGTATTTGCTCCTGAGGATTCGCGTATCGCCAGCCCCAAAGGAAAAAACGATAGCTTACTGAAGGCGTTGGACAGAAATATAGCCGAGCTAAAAGAAGACAGAAATTCTTATTACTACCGGATTCTTGATAAATGGCTGGGAGATCCAAAAACGCGGCGCTTTTTAAACTTCTTATCCTGGTTTTTGATATCGGCGTTGGGTTTATTGGTAGTATTCATTTTATTAAGTTTGATATTGAAAATTCAGGTTGCCCGCCGGACCAGGGATTTGGCGGCAGCCTATAGCAAGCTTAAGGAAACCCAGGAACAGCTGATTCAGGCGGCTAAGATGGAGGTTGTCGGCGGGTTAGCCAGCGGGGTCGCTCATGAAGTAAAAAATCCTCTTGCCATAATCCTTCAAGGGGTGGAATACCTGGAGAAAAAGATTCCTCCCGGAGATCAAAATATCCTGATGGTATTCAACAATATAAAGATTGCCGTGGAAAGAGCGGATAATATTGTCCGGGATTTGCTTGATTTTTCGCGGGTTGGCAAATTGGATATGGAATCGGAGAATATAAATACGCTTTGCGAAAAGGCCCTTTCTCTATTGAAGTACCAGCTCGATAAAAGCCGCATTGAGGTGGTAACCAGCCTGCAGGCGGATATCCCCGCGATTAAGATAGATAAGAACAAGATCGAGCAGGTGATATTGAACCTGCTTATGAACGCCTTGCAGGCAAGCTTCGAAGGCGGCAGGATTTCGGTGAAAACCAGGTTTAATTTTATCGCTAAGGAAGTAGTGCTTAAGATAGAGGATAATGGTTCAGGCATCCCGGAGGAAGCTCTGGGCAAGATATTCGACCCTTTTTTTACGACTAAACGCGGTAAAGGAGGGACTGGATTGGGTTTGTCGGTAGTGAGGAATATCGTGGAAATGCACGGCGGAAAGATTGAGATAAAGAATAACCGGTCCGGAGAAGGAGCAAGCGCAATTTTGACTTTTAAGGCCTAGGGGGGCGTATGGAGAGGACGAGGATTTTGGTAATCGATGATGAGGATGCGATCGACCAGCTGGTGAAATTAAATCTTGAGGAAACGGGAGAATATAGCGTTGAGAACCTGGCCTCGGGTTTGCAGGCGGTAGAAAAAGCGATAGAATTCAAGCCCGCGTTAATCTTTTTGGATCTGGTTATGCCTGATATTGACGGAGGGGCGGTTTATAACCTGCTGAAAGAAAATAATCAGACCAAGGATATTCCCGTGGTCTTTTTGACCGCTATGGTTACCGAAGAGGAAACCGGTGAAAGCGGCAATATTGTCGGCGGCCATCCTATGCTGGCCAAGCCGGTTACTACCAAGAAGCTCATCGAGTGCATCAAAAAATATATTAAGTAATCTAAAATAGGCCAACGTTTATTTCTGCTAGCAGCTATTCTCTCTAATGTCCCATAATATCAACAGAATGTCTTTTTAAGAAACAGGATTTCCCGGGTTTTTCTTTTTCTGGGCAGGATTATAAATCTTTACTGTCGGCTTTCGATATTAAGGCGGAATATTAATAAAAATGGAATTTAAACTGCGGACAGAGTTTGTCGAGTTGGATAATATGCTAAAGGTTGTGGAGCTTGTTGGAAACGGCGCGGAAGCCAAACAACGGATACAAGCAGGCTTAATTAAGGTTAATGGCGTTGTTGAATCAAGGATTCGCCGGAAGCTTTATCCGGGAGACTTTGTGGAGTTTGGAAGTAAAAAGGTTGATGTTGTTGGCTAAGGCGCTTGCTTAGCCGGAATTGTCCCTGATTTCCAGGGAGCCGGGTTAACTTTTTACGCAATGCTGAGAAAATAATAATGAAAAAAAGGATACATGAGGGTTAGGCGGGAATTAAGTAAAGAGAATTTTAGTATGTTCCGAAATTGCACATACTGCTTCAGGATGAAGTTAAAGATAAAGTTATACGGCGGGTTGGCGGGTATAATATTGGGAGCGGTTTTGTTTTGCGCCGGAGCGGACGCGGTTACAGTGGATGCGGAGGATATAAGCGCGAGGGCGTATGGAGAAAGCGTATTGAAGGAATTAGGCGCCGCAAAAGAATCTATATATGTGGCGATGTATTCAATGTATGCGCGCTCTGACAAGAAGGATAATCCGGCGTTTGGATTGGTGGAAGCGTTGATAAGGGCCAAAGACAGAGGAATTTACACGCGGGTGTACCTTGATTCAAATAAGGGTAATGATGACGCATTTGTAATACTTGATAAGGCGGGGGTGGACGTGAGCTTTATCAAGCCTTCCCTGAAGATGCACGCCAAGCTGATTGTTATTGACGGGGAAGTGGTTATTGACGGGAGCGCAAACTGGACGCAGAACGCTTTGCTGGAGAATGTGGAGAGCGCGCAGATTTTAAGGGGGAAGGAATTCGCGCGGATCAAACTGGCGCAGTTCGAAGAATTAGAGAAGTCTATAGCCGGCACCAGCGAACCGAAGAAGGCGCTTTTAGACAAGGTGAGGGTGAGAAATATTTTTCTGGAAGACGCGCGCCTGGCGCCGGGGATGGTTACGGGCAGCGATGGGTATTCGTTTGATTTTTATCTATTACTCTTGCGGCAAAGCAAGGATACGGGAAGTCCGGTAATCAGGGTTGATTATGCCAAGAGCGCGCGCAGGCTGGGGATAAAGGTTGAGACGGAGAATTCCAAATACAGGCAGGAGATCAGGCGGCTGGCGGAGAACCTTAAAGATAAATATCGGCTTATTGATTATACCATTGATGAAAATTCAAACCTTGATGTGAAACTTTTGGATTATGATGACGCGTTAAAACAATATTCTGTTCCTGCGGCAGGGTATTTTAATATTCCGACGGCATATTGGGAATACGGGCTGGACAGGCAGTTGATTCTTAGGGAAAAATTCGCTTATTTGGCAAGTATATATGAAGGAGAGACGGCGCGGCCGCGGCAATGGTGGAGAAAGAGTTTGAAGGGGTTGTCGGAGAAGTATCATATAGATGAGTGGACTTTTGATTATGGTTTGAGGGGTTTGAAGAAGCTGGATTTGCTTGAGGTGAAACATTCAAGGATCAAGCCGGGAGAGCGGGATTATGAAGACAGAGAGCCTAATGAATACAGGTTAAAGGAGTTGGTCGCGCCGCAGGAGAAAGAACGCTTGTGGAAGAACCTGGAGAAGGATTTTGGAGTTGAGGCGGTTGGAAGGGCGCGGGAGTTGGCCGCGATGATTGATGAGGGAAATAATGTTCAGGCGGCAAAGGATTTTATCCGGTTAGTAAAAAAATACGGAGAAAAAGATGCCAGGGCCGCGGCGGAGACGGTGTCGCGGATGGGCGCGGATAACCCTTTGCGGAATATCAGTTATGTGGTGGGGGTGTTGAAAAGGATGGAGAGAGAAGATGGTAATTTATTACCATAACTATGGTGAAAAAATGATATTCTTGTTTCGGATGGCCGGTGGTGCAATGACCGAGAGATGATTTTGGGGATAATAAAACGAGTAACTGGTTACCCTGCTGAGAGTTAGGAAAAATGGAGTGTAATTTCAAAGATTGAACTTATAGTTGACATCTCCTTGCCAGATGTCAACTTTTAACTTATAATGTTGACATCTTTGGAAGGGGTAGATTGGAGGTCAAAATGGTGAAAATAGGAAGATACGTTCAACAGAAGGCTGGGTATAAAGCTTTTATACCTGAAAAATTCCCTCCGGTAGAAATATTTCTCAATGAATCCAAAATAGTAAAACTTCTCGCTAATGCTAATTTGCAACTCGGTAAATTAGATGGTTTGACCAAGCTTTTACCGGATAGCGATTTCTTCATATTTATGTATATCAATAAAGAAGCGGCTTATTCAAGCCAGGTAGAAGGCACAAGGGCAAAACTTACCGATGCGCTACAGGCCGAAGTAGAGAGAACTCCCGACTTGCCAAAAGACGTTGATGATATTCTGCATTATATAAAGGCAATGAATGAGGGGTTGAAGCGGTTGGATAAGCTTCCGTTATCATTGAGATTAATCAAAGAGGTTCACGCTACTTTGCTCACTAAGGCCAGAAGTTCTACGAATCCGTATCCCGGTGAGTTTAGAAAGTCACAAAACTGGATTATGGGAACAAATCCAGCAGATGCTCGTTTTGTTCCACCGCCTCCGGAATATGTAATGGAGGCGATGAGCGACCTGGAAAAGTTTTTCTATTCTCATGAGGATTTGCCTATTTTAATAAAAGCTGGTTTAATCCATAGCCAATTTGAGACAATACATCCTTTTTTAGATGGAAATGGAAGAACAGGGAGGTTATTGATTACTTTCTATTTGTGCCAACAAGGAATATTGGAAAGGCCCGTTTTATATCTTTCGGAACACTTCAAAAAGCATAGAGATCTCTATTTCTCCATGCTTGATGAGTATAGAAAGGGAAATATTGTTTCTTGGCTCGATTTTTTCCTAAAAGGAATTGTTAGAGTCGCTGGCGAAGCAATAGAGATTTTCAATAAGGTTATCGAGTTACGCGAAAAAGACTTGCAGAAGGTATCTGAATTGGGCAGAGCAAGTAAGAATGCTATAGTGTTGCTTAAAAACCTATATAAAATCCCGATTATAAATGTCAGAAAAATTGAAGAAGTTGCTGATTTATCACGGGAAGCAGCAAATCAGATGGTTGATAGGTTTGTCAAGATGGGTATTTTGATCCCTAAAGATAAAGGTAAGAAGTATGGGCGTTTGTTTATATACAAAGAATATTTAAATCTGTTCGAAGGAAAAGAAGAATACTAGAATATAAAGATGAGTCAGATTTTCTGATAATTCATAGACCCGACTTAAATTCAAAAGAAAAATTGTTTTTAGAACTGAAGAGAGAGGTAACGTCCGATACAAATGTTTCAGTAGTTTCAATCGGCGATCTAGAACACATCAGGCTTTTTGAAATTCTTAATGAGAATTTTGATATTTATAATCAAACGAAGACTGGGGAAAGAGTAAATTTGCAACAATTGAACATCGCCCTAGACTGGGAAATAGCAGAGAAAATTAATCCTTCTGTTTCAGATTTTGATAATTTCCACTTAGCTGGAATCCAAGAAAGAATTAAGCATAATTTTATACCCCCACTTTGGTTTGAAATTCTCTTGGAAGCTAAAGAGCAATGTTTCAAATACAAGAATTATGATCTATCTATTATTTTATTAGAAACAAGTTTTGAAGTTTTTATTGATTTTACATTAAGAAAAGAAATGCAGTTAGTTAGTAAATCCGATGATGAGATAGAGAATGGACTAAAGTGTCCATTTCTAAACAAAGTAAAAGAACAATTACCAAAATATTTGAATAAAAAAGTCGATGAGAGTGTTCAAGAATACATTGATTGGAAAGAGAGTCTGTATAAAAAAAGAAATGAAATTGTCCACGAAGGATTTAGGGGTAAGACAGAAAAAGATGTTAACAGAGCTTATGCAGTGTTAGGAAAGTTGATAGCTTATATAGACAATTATTCAACAGTTCGCGGTATGATGTAAAAATGAAAAGATTTTTTATAAAAACTTTCGGTTGATCGCTAGTTCCGGCCCCACAGGACTACATTATCCTTTCTGGGGCGCATATATGAAGAGGAGCTTAATAAGATATTTACTTATGTACCAAAGGGCTAGGTAGGAATTAAGTAAAGAGAATTTTAGTATGTTCCAAAATTGCACATACCGCCTTACGAAAATTTGCTTGACAAAAGCTTATTTGTATGTTTTAATCCTTATTGGATACTATATGGGGGTATACTAATGGTCTCAAAGAATACGATTTTAACGGAAAAGCGACTTACTGATATAGAGGATATCATTGTTTCATCAGGTAAGATTGTAACCGCCGACGATATCCATAAGGCCTTAGGCAGGAAATACTCGAAATTCGCGCTCAAGAAAAGAGTCTATGAGCTAAAAGTTAAAGGTTGGCTCATTCCTTTAAGGAGGGGGCTTTATTTTATCTCGGATATCTCTTCGCGCGGTTTTGTGAATATTTCACCCTTTGTTATAGCGGGAGCATTTTGTAAAGACTCGTATGTTTCGTTAGATTCGGCTTTAAGCCATTATGGCCTTTTTGAGCAGATGCTACGCACTATACCATCAGTCACAGGGTTTAAATCCAAGAAGTACGTTTTTCAGAAGAATACCTACCGTTATTTGAAGATAGATAAAAAACTATACTTCGGCTTTAAGACGGAGAATATAGAAGGCTACTATATAAAAATCGCCGAGCTTGAGAAAGTGGTTTTAGATTATTTATATTTTAAGAATGATACCTATTCTATTGATTTACTATTTGAAAAACTGCAAAAAGCAAAAGACAGGATTGATTTTAATAAGCTTTTTGCGTATGCCCGGAAGTTCCCCGAAGCAACTAAGCGCAAGTTAGGATTTATTTTAGATGCATTAGAAATAGATACCGAAGAGCTTCATAAGGAAGTAGGGGTAAAGGGCTATAGTAAGCTTACTCCCAGCTCAAAGAAATTCAACGCGAAATGGCGGCTATATTATGAAGATAGATTTACTGGACAGATCTCAGCTTGAAATTTTAAATAAACGCGGCCCTAAATACAATCTACAGGATGCTGAAAAGGATTATTTTTTAGCGGTCATATTAAGCATTTTTTATTCTTCCGGATTGAAAGACACACTTGTCTTTAAGGGCGGAACGGCTATCTACCACTGTTATCTAGAGCAGATTCGTTTCTCAAAGGATCTTGACTTTACGGCAAAAACGAAATTAAAACTACCCGATATAGAAGATTTATTTTCGGGCTTTGAAATATTTAAATTGAAGGATAAAGAAGAGAAGAAATTCGGGCTAGCATTTTCTGTGCAATATCGGGGTGTATTAACTCAACCCGACACAATTGAGGTCGATATAAACACTAACCAAAAAGTGCTGCTTGAGCCCAAGATTATGGAATACAAAAATTATTATGGCGTCAAACTTTCCTGCCCGGTTATGGACAAAAGCGAGATCTTTGCCGAAAAGATACGTACGCTTAACGACAGGGCAAGACCCAGGGATCCGTATGACCTAGTTATATTGCAAAAGAAGTTAGGATTGAAACTTGAGGAAGGGTTGATATTATTGGCAAAGAAGGAGATGTTTAGGCCTTTAGACAAAGAACGCATATCCGAGAATTTACGTATATCGCAAGAGAGATTTGAGGATGAGATGGAAGAATTATATTACCGCGAACCGGTGAGCAAGACAGAGATTAAGAAATTAGCCGATGAAATTTTAAAAATGATAAACAAGTGACGGTAAAGAGGCGAGAAAGAAATAGCTAACGAGTTAATTCTGTAAGTTATGACAAAAAAGGTATACATTAAAAGTTTCGGATGACCGTTGGTGCAGGTACCACGTGATGATTTTGGGGATAATAAAACGGGTAAATGGCTATAACATAGAGAGTTAGGAGGAAATCTAACCAGAAAGCTGAAATCTTATTAATGTTGCATAATGTGAACTAATGTTGAATTAAGAAAGAATCAGAAGGAATAATTATGCGTGAACTTTTTGTATTTGGAGCGGGAGCTTCTCATATATCCGGGGGAACCCCCTTGGGTAAAGAGTTGGTTTGGGGTTGTTATGAAGATTGCTCTACATTGTACGCAATTGGGCCTGATGGATATCATCCTGCGAAGGCAGATTTGGAAGAGAAACGTCGGGATTTTGCTGATTTTATAAATTTTCTCCGGAAGATGCAAGACCGCTATCCGGCATTATCTGGGATCGTTCAAAAAATGGATAGAGCTATGGAAGCAGGCGAATTTTTTGTGTTGGACATTGAGAAGTCGTATTACATTGATGAAATTATGGAAGATCTTGTCCGTGATGCAAAGTATGCGGATGAAATCCATCTTATCAGGCGGGTTGCTGTGCAACACATCACGCAGTCGTCGTGCGGTCATAATAACGATTATTACAAGAGATTTGTAAAGAGTCTTAAAAATAAAACCCGAGAGGAAGTAGCGATTATCTCATTCAATTTTGATTGTTTATTGAGAGATGACCTGGGTGACTGTATTTATTTCGACTATCTTATAGAATTTAAGGAGATTGATTCTCGCAGGTGTTTTTATAAACCTGGGCAAGGAATTCCCCTTTTAAAGCTCCATGGGTCACTAGATTGGAGATTAGATGTACACACAGATGATATAACCTTATTACCTGCGGAATGGCACGAGAGCTATGGGGGAGATCCATGTATTTTCTTACCCCACGAACAAGCGCATAAGAAAATAGGTCAATTATGGGAAGCGGCTGCTGGATTTGTGCGAAATGCTGAGAAAATCACTTTTACCGGATACTCATTGCCCCCTTATGATCAAGATGCGATAAGATTATTTCAATCCAATGTTCCTAGAGGAATACGGATAGAAGTAATAGATTCTTCAGAAGCTACGATTGACAAATTTAAGAAATTATTTCCTAAATCTGTAATAGAATGCACAGTCCGCGATCTTAGTGTTTGAAAGATTGCCTGTTCACAGTTTAAATGAAGTCAGATAAAATGGATCGAAATTTAGCATTTTCTATGAAAATTCAAGACCCTGACAACCTTGACGATAAGTCTGCAATTGTTGTTACGATTACAATAGACAGCAAGTCTATAATTTTTAAATCTTCTTCAATCTATCAAATGCTCACAGCAGATACGATTGATCCCCAGAAACAACACCCGGAAACCAAACATTCTTATGAAAAACTTTATTCAATAGGTACCAACAATTCTTATGTCGCACGAATGATAATACAATTTAAAGAAATTCTTGGGTTGACTATTCAGGATATTATTCTGAGAGAGAATCTTTTAAGTCATGTATGGAAAGCCAATAGGCTCCTTCTTGAGTGCGAAAGCTCCTACTATTCTATCTATAAAGATGTAATGAAATTAATGCCAAAATGCGATGAAATCATAGAAGCGCATAAAACAGGGCAAATCATTCCCGCGCTACTGAAGGTCGAAGACCTTAAAAAACATGTCGAACATTTTTTAAACAATGGAAAACTATTTCTCATCACTGCATATGAGATTTTACACATAATGTATCAAATGCCATTTAGGGATCATGAGGAATCGTTTTTTGATAAGCATCGTGAGTGGATAAAAAATAATTTTGGGGCTAATGATCCAATATTTCTACTGCTTGACCAAGATAAAGATTGGGTCAATCTTGTTTCTAATATTCGTAATGCGATTCAGCACCCTGACGAAGGATATAAAGTAGAAATTGAGAATATTACTATCAAACCGGGAAATAAATTCTCTTTCCCTGGATGGCGTCATGATCTGACTAAAAAAGCACTAGGGAAACAAATTGAATTCTCCGATTTGATACATGATCTTAATGTATACTTGAATAACTTTCTGACTTTTTTTGAAGGATTACTGATTTTATGCGTGAAAAAGGAGCTTGATAATCAACATTCTTTTTTAGATGTTTATAGGATAAAGGAAGAAGACGTAAGATCGGAATGTCCAGTTGTTTATGTGGTAAGCAAGAAGTAGAATATAAATAGAATAAATGGAAGCATGGCTGAAAAACTAAATAATGACTCTTCTGATAGGCGCTAATCTTAAGCATTATACAATTATAGCAGCAGACACGCGAATTACTTGGCATCATCAATTTTTCGGTAAGAGTCATACTGATGGAAGTCACAAGATTGCTATGTGTCACTTTGGGCTGGTTACTGGTTCTGGGTATGTCCCTGCACTTGAAGCTGTTAAAAAGACATCCTATAAAGAGTAAAGATAAATTTTAATAGATTTTCAAAGAGCAATCGTTCTTTTAAAACTAGGCGTAACAAAATACTCGGGCAGGATTATACTCTTGTCCGCTGTGAAGCATACTT
>Ga0265297_10003565_pt1 | contig 27763 bp, 24 predicted proteins | sample Munlanlwell13791_FD_192502 | JGI IMG/M metagenome (GOLD analysis project Ga0265297, IMG submission 192502) | Leachate microbial communities from a municipal landfill in Southern Ontario, Canada - Leachate well 137-91 | ecosystem: Engineered > Solid waste > Landfill > Unclassified | place...
AAAGAGTTTGATGAGAAAAGACAAAATCCCGACCTCTATTATGCCATCATCGAAGATACGTTTCTCGGACTATTCGGCCAAAAAATCGCTACGCGTGTTACCGGAAATGCCATCATCTATACCGTTGCCAACTTTTTGGATACCGAAATCGGAAATACATTCAATATCGCCTACCATAACAATTCACTCAATGTAGGCTTTAGACTGTTCATCTTCGATGCCTATAAAGTGGTCTCCATGAACGTCCATGCCCTCAATTTTTTTACCAAACTCGCCTCGGCCGCTGCCGAATACAATGCGACCATCTGTTTTGTGGGACTCACGTTCGAAAAGACCCCGGTATCTTTCAAAAATGATCTTGAAGATGCCGGAATCCTCTTTTTTGACAACATGGACGATATTCTTAAAAACAAAGAGCTTCTGCAGGAACTTGGAGGAAGCAGTGTAGCCGCAACCAAACAGACTCGGACCCTCAACAAGGCCCTCATTAGTGAACTCCCCCGTTTTATCGATGCGACCGTCTCTACGATCGCCATGATGACCAACGCGATCGCCACCAAAAAAAGCGTCAATATTCAGACATTGGAAATCAAAGAATCGCAGAAACAGTTCGCCAGCTCCATCGGGTTTTACGGCGACATGGACGGGATTATAATTATCGTTTTCCCTAAAGATATCGCAAAAAAAGCGTGTGAACTTCTTATCGGTGAAATGACGGATGACGAAGAGGCCATACTCGACTCCCTTGCCGAATTTGTAAATATTATCGGCGGACGCGTCAAAGCACTTTTGGGGGAACAGAAACACCACGTTGACATTACATTGCCCCGCACATACGGGGATACCAATTCACTGATGGAGATGGTTCAGCATAAAAAAGGGGTACAAGTCGATCTGAATTTTCATGGAAGCAATTTCATATTTTTCCTGACGAGATAGTTTTTATACGCCATCGGAGCAAAGCCCCGATTGGCTACGCTAACGCTGAGTTTACTTCGGCAGTAAGCCCAACGCGAAGACGCGAATTTTCCCTGCTGGGCTAAGGATATGAAAAATAACAAAGCTCTCTGCAAAACTTTTTCGCTAAAATAACGAAAACATTCGAAGGTGTACCCATGCTGATCGCTCCCAGTGTCCTCTCTGCCGATTTCGGTAATTTAGCGCGTGATGTCCGTGCCATCTGTGACGCGGGATGCGATCTGGTGCATGTCGACGTTATGGACGGCCACTTTGTCCCTAACCTCACCATCGGGCCGGTTGTCGTGAGTGCGATCGCTGCGGCGGCCACCAAACCGCTGGATATCCATCTGATGGTCGAAAACAACTCTTTTTTCGTCGATCTGTTCGCTCCCCTCAAGCCCGAATATATCTCTTTTCACATCGAAGAGGAAAAACATCCCCACCGCCTGATCCAGAAAATCCGTTCGCTAGGGATCAAACCGGCCATCGTCCTTAACCCCCACTCTCCTGCCGAATCGATCGAATATCTCCTTAATGACCTGGATATGGTATTGGTTATGAGCGTCAACCCCGGTTTCGGCGGCCAAAAGTTTATCCCTACCGTCGTTGAAAAAATCAAGCGGCTTAAAGCGCTTCGTGATCGGATCAATCCGAATTGTCTGATCGAGATCGACGGCGGTGTCGGCAGTTCGAATATTCAGCTACTCAAAGAAGCCGGCGTCGATATTTGTGTTGCCGGAAGCTATGTGTTCGGTGCCAAAGATTATAAAACCGCTATCGACAGCCTCCGCATATGAGGGTAAAAATCTGCGGTATCACCAATCTCGAAGATGCCATTCATGCGATTCAATCGGGTGCGGATGCACTCGGATTTGTCTTTTATCCCGACTCCCCGCGTTATATTTCTCCGGCAGAAGCGCGGGCCATTATCGCTAAACTCCCGCCGTTTGTCGAAAAAGTCGCCCTCTTCGTGAATGAGCCCCCCGAGCACATACGATCTTTGTGTTTAGAGACGGGATGCACGTTGGCGCAGATCCATTTTGACGTCAGCGATGATTTTTTTGAATCCCTCCATTTCCCTTCGCTCAGAGTGATCCGCGCGCAAAAACAAGAAGACGTAATTGCCTATTCCGACCAATACCGCCTGATAGACGCTTTCTGCGAAGGGTACGGCGGAAGCGGCAAGCGGCTCAATATCGAATGGTTTGAAGGGGTTGACTGTTCCAAGATCATCCTTGCAGGCGGACTCGACCCCAGCAATGTCGCCTCGCTCAAGCCGTATGGATTTTACGGGGTAGACGTCAGCAGCGGAGTCGAAGCTTCCAAGGGGAAAAAATCGGCAATGTTGGTAAAAACGTTTATAGAGCAGGCCAGATCATGAAGATGCTCGATCCTAAAATAACCTCACGTCTTGCCAAAAACGGTATCCCGAAGGAAGAGTTCGAGTCCCTCCTCCCGCAACCGAGCGATCTTGCGGTCGAATTGCTCAAAGCACGCGGTATGAATATCGTTTTAAACGATAATGTCTACCGCTTTGAGTCGGCTCTCACTTCAACAGACGACACCCTCTTTTGTATCGTCGATATCGAAACGAACGGATCCAAGCCTTCGCGCCACCAAATTATTGAAATCGGCGCCGTCAAGCTTCAAAACGGCCATATTATCGATACCTATGAGAGTTTGGTCTATTGCCAGGAGATCCCGAAACAGATCCAGGAGATCACCGGCATACAAATCGAACAAACCCTTTCCGCTCCCGCACTCACCAAAGTGATGAAAGAGTTTCGCCTCTTTTTAGGAGATGCCGTCTTTGTAGGGCATGATGCGAAATTTGACTATAACTTTGTCTCTGCCATGATGGAGAGGGTAGGACTGGAGGGTTTGCTTAACCGCTCGCTTTGTACGATCGATCTGGCGGAACGGACCATTGAAAGTGAGCGTTACGGTTTGGCCTATCTCAATGAACAGCTCGCCCTCTATCAGGACGCGACACACCACCGCGCCTTTTCCGATGCGATGACAACGGCCAAACTTCTCAAGCGCACCTTGGCGCTTGTCCCCCATTCCATTAAAACCGGTGAAGAGTTAATCGCTTTTTCCAAAGAGGCAAAACGGCTCAAAAGACTCAAACCGACTCAAAAAGTAACCGAAGAAAAAGAAACAGAAAAAGTATAATTGGAAAAGCGAGCCGATCGGAAGATATTCCGACGGAGCAGTGAAGGAGAGCTTTATTCGCTAAATCGTCCGACGCCGACGAGGCGGTCGTACCGTTTTTGAAGACGTTCCGCATCGCTTAACGTGCGAAGCTGGGATACCTGCGACATAAAATATGTTTTTAATGCATCCGCCGCACCGTTTTTGTCGCGATGCGCCCCGATCAACGGTTCATCGATAATGTCATCAATCAAATCGAGCGATTTCAAGTCCGCACTGGTAATTTTGAGCGCTTTTGTCGCCGCTTCCACTTTGGTAGGATCGTTCCACAAAATCGCCGAACACCCTTCCGGGGATATAACGCTAAATACCGAATAACGCATCATGGCAAGACGGTCAGCGACACCGATCGCCAACGCACCGCCGCTCCCCCCTTCTCCGATAACGACAGATACGCTGATCGTATTGAGATTGGAAAGCTCCATTAAATTTCGTGCGATTGCCTCACTCTGATTGCGCTCTTCCGCACCAAGCCCCGGATAAGCGCCCGGAGTGTCGATGAGCATCAGCAAAGGGATATTGAATTTTTCGGCCATCTTGGCCACACGAAGTGCTTTTCGGTACCCTTCTGGATTGGGCATCCCGAAATTACGCTTGAGCTTGTTTTTGGTACCTCGCCCTTTTTGTTCACCGATCACCATCACCCGCTCTTCGCCGATATAACCGATATAACAGATAATCGCAAGATCATCTCTGAAATGGCGGTCTCCGTGAATCTCGTATTTTTTGTCGAGGATCAGATTGATATAATCAAGAGCATACGGGCGGTCTTGGTGACGCGCCAATTGCAATTCCTGATAAGGGGTGAGGTTGGTGTAGGTTTTATGAACTTCTTTGTCCAACTCCTGCTTGAGGATCTCTACCGCATGGTGGTCGTATCGCACCTCTGCGGCAATAATCTCCTCTTGAATCTGGCGGATACTTTGTTCAAAATCTAAATAGGTAGCCAAGGAGGGGACCTTAGAGCTTTTTGAAAATCACGACACCGTTAGTGCCGCCAAATCCAAACGAGTTACTCATGACTACGTTAAGCTCCGCTTTGCGCGCCGTATTTGGGACGACATCCAAATCGCAATCCGGATCCGGCGTTTCGTAATTGATGGTCGGAGGGATGATGCCGTCGCGCATCGCCATGATGCTGATTACCGCTTCGATACCCCCTGCAGCCCCTAGACAGTGACCGGTTTGCCCTTTGGTCGAGCTAATCGGAGGACAGTTCTCGGCCCCGCCGAATGTCTCTTTGGTCGCCATCGTCTCATACCAGTCGTTGTACTTGGTACTGGTACCGTGTGCATTAATATAATCGACCTTCGGATTGCCGGCCATTTTCATCGCCGCTTTCATTGCTCGGGCCGCACCTTCGCCGCCGGGAGCCGGAGTCGTGATATGGTTCGCATCGCCGCTCTCGCCGAATCCGATAAGCTCCGCATAGATATGGGCACCGCGGGCAACCGCGCTTTCATACTCTTCAAGTACGAGTGCCGCCGCACCCTCACCCATTACGAATCCGCCGCGGTCCGCATCAAACGGACGTGAAGAGCGCTTAGGCTCGTCGTTGCGCGTCGAGAGCGCTTTCATCGATGCAAATCCGCCGATGCCGACGCCGCAGATAGCCGACTCTGCCGCAACGACGAGCATTTGGTCTGCGCCGCCGATCATAATCGTTTTCGCCGCTTCACTGATACCGTGCGTACCTGCAGCACATGCGGTGACGCTTGAGAGATTCGGCCCTTTAAGTCCGTGTTCGATCGATACGAATCCGCCCAACATGTTAACAAGGGCTGAAGGGATAAAAAACGGAGAGATACGACGGGGACCTTTTGTCTCCAGAATGATTGAATTGGCTTCAATCGCTGCCAATCCGCCGATACCGGCCGCAGCGCTGATACCGAAACGGTCTTTATCCATCTCCGGATTAATATTTGCGTCCGCCATTGCCTCTTGAGCGGCTTTGAGACCGAAATGGATAAAACGGTCCGCTTTTTTGACCTCTTTTGGGGGCATTACCGTCTCCGGATCAAATCCTTTAACTTCGCCGGCAATCTGAACACTGTGCTGTGATGCATCAAAAATAGTGATCATGTCGATTCCGCATTCACCCTCACAAATTGCTTTAAATGAGCTCTCTTTGTCATGGCCTAATGCGTTGATCATCCCCATTCCGGTTACTACTACTCGTTTCACATTCTCTCCTGCACATCAATGGTCTTAATATCAGGCTTTAGCAAGCCAAATATTAAAATCATAGGATCAAGGCATACGCCTTGATATTAGTTTTTGCTTTGGATGTAGTTGATTACATCTTGAACAGTTTGGATCTTTTCCGCTTCATCGTCAGGAATCTCAATATCGAATTTCTCTTCAAGAGCCATTACCAATTCAACAACGTCAAGGCTGTCAGCGCCGAGATCTTCTACAAATTTAGAATCCTCTTTAACTTCTTCCGGGTTTACGCTTAATTGCTCAACCACTACTTCTTTAATATCGTCCAAAAGTGCCATAATAGCTCCTGTCCTTATGAATAAAATCGTAGAATTATAGCATATTTAACTTAAGAGGGGAAATGTTGCCTCTCGAGTTCTTTTTACATATACATCCCGCCGTTTACCTTGAGGGTTTCTCCCGTAATATAGCTGGCATGGTCACTGAGTAAAAATGCAGTCGCCTCCGCTACCTCTTTTGGATTCCCGAATCGTCCCATCGGGATTTTTGAGGTGAAAGTCGCTTTGATCTCATCGGTAAGAACATCGGTCATATCGGTCGCGATAAATCCCGGAGTGACGGTGTTGTATCGGATACCGCTGGTTGCCGCTTCCTGTGCAAAGCTTTTTGTCATCGCGATGACGCCCCCTTTTGACGCGGCGTAATTTGTCTGACCCGCATTTCCCGTTTCCCCTACGATAGACGCGATATTCACGACTGCACCGAATTTTTTCTTCCGCATCGCCTTGAACGACTCACGGCAGCCGACGAATGCTGAAACCAGGTTTGCATTGATAACCGCCATAAAATCGTCACTTTTCATACGAAGAGCCAAACCGTCTTTGGTGATCCCCGCATTATTAACCAGATACGAGAACTCCCCGTCCGCTTCGACGATCGTCTGAATCGCATCGACGAATGCCGCTTCGTCCGCGACGTCAAATCCGATGACGGCCGCTTGGCCGCCGGCCGCTTCGATCTGGGCTTTAACCGCGTCCGCCGCTTCAGCGCCGCTGCGATAGTTGATCCATACTTTGAGGCCGTATCCTGCCAGCACTTTTGCCACTTCGGCACCGATCCCCCGGCTTGATCCCGTTACCAATACATTTTTACCGCTAAATTTCATCTCTATCCTTTATAAGTGTTTTTATTCTGCCTCACATGAGGCAAGCTACCGAATCTGATCCTGCCGAAAAGTTTTTATCCCTTGGCGCTCAGATCAATGGCAGATCCATTTCTGAGGGGATCTGTAACCCCATCAGTTTCAAAACCGTCGGAGCGACGTTGTTCAGCGCACCCGGATGTACGTCCGTGACCCCTTCAGCCATCACGAAACACCACACTTTGCCGACCGTATGGTTGGTCAGGACGTTGCCGGTGTCATCGCGCATCTCTTCGCAGTTGCCGTGATCGGAAGTCAGCACCATCGCATAGCCGTTACCTTCCGCCGCTTCGACGATCCTCCCTAGCTGCTCATCGACCGCTTCAACCCCTTTTACCGCCGCATCGAAATTGCCGGTATGACCGACCATATCGCCGTTGGCAAAATTGACGACGACGAAATCGATCCCCTCGTCCATCGCTTTTAGCACGACGTCGCCCACTTCGGGAGCACTCATCTGCGGCTGCAGATCGTAGGTCTTGACCTGAGGACTCGGGATTAGTACCCGCGTCTCGTTTTCATACGGCTCTTCGATCCCGCCGTTAAAGAAAAAAGTGACGTGGGCATATTTTTCGGTTTCGGCGGTATGAAGCTGGCGGAGTCCGGAGCGGCTGATCACTTCGGCAAGGGTATTTTTCGGCGCATCTTTGGGAAACAATACCGGATACGGGAAGTTCTTATCGTACCGGGTCATCGTCGCCAGATGGGTCGGGATAAACTGACGGTTGAAACCGTTAAACTGAGGATCGCCGATCGAGGCGGTCAGCTCGCGCATCCGGTCGCTTCGGAAATTAAGCATCAATACCGCATCCCCGTCTTTGAATCCTTCGTACCCTTCAAACGCGCTCGGGGTGATAAATTCATCGGTCTCCCCCGCGGCGTACGCATTTTCAATGTAATCGGCAACGCTCTGCTCGCTCTTGGGATGAGCCTCCACAATAGCGCTATACCCTTTTTCGACCCTCTCCCATCGGTTGTCACGGTCCATCGCGTAAAAACGTCCCCCTAAAGTGGCGATTTTAATATTCGGATACCCATGTGCATTGACCGTATGCAAAAAGAGTTTTGCCGATGTCGGCGCGACATCCCGGCCGTCGGTAATGAGATGAAGCCAGACCTCTTTGCCCGCCTCCGCGGCAATTTCAGCCACCCCCATCAGGTGATCGATATGGGAGTGGACCCCTCCATCGCTCATTAGCGCGATCAAATGGATCCGTTTGCTCGTACTCATCAATGAAGAAAACACAGGGTTATCGGCGAATTCACCCTCTTCCAATGCAAGAGAGATCTTGACCAGATCCTGATACAGGACACGGCCGCTGCCGATTGACATATGCCCCACTTCGGAATTACCCATCTGCCCCTCCGGAAGCCCGACACTCAGACCGAACGTATCGATCAAAGCATGGGGGACATCCCGAAAGAGTCGGTCGTAAGTTGGCTTATTGGCATGATGGAATGCGTTATACTCTCGCTTGGCAGAGTATCCGATCCCATCGGTTATGACCAAAACGGTTTTTTTGCTCAAATTGGCTCCTCACTTAATCAAACTTTTGGAGGATTATATTAAAATGTCACTTTCTTTACAATTTACACAACAAAGAGTCTACTAAATGTTATATTGGTTTCATCATTCCCTGGGCATCAATCTCTTTCAGTATATCACTGTCCGTGCAGGGGTTGCCTTTTTTATCGGTTTGTTTCTTACCCTCTTTTTAATGCCTCGCTTTATCGCTTGGGCTCAACGCTCCAGCCGGGTTCAGCCGATCAACGAATACGTAGCGGCCCATCAGGGAAAAGCCAAAACCCCGACAATGGGAGGGATCGTCTTTGTCGCTTCGACGGTGATCGCATCCCTTTTAACGGTCAATGTCCTGAACCCTTTTGCAATCGGCGGACTTCTCACCCTGATTTTTTATTCCTACATCGGTTTTACCGACGACTGGGGAAAAATCCGCGGCGCAAACAACCTCTCGGGACTCACCGCCCGTTCCAAGCTGATCCTTCAACTCGTTTTCGGTCTGGCTATCGGCGTCTTTTTGATCACCGTCGCCAAACTTGAAACCGGCTTTTACCTCCCGTTTATCAAAGCGAGCCTCTTTGATATGGGCTACTTCAGTCTCGCATTCTGGGTTTTTGTCATTATCGCAACCTCCAATGCCGTCAACCTCACCGACGGCCTTGACGGCCTTGCAACCGTCCCTTCCGTCTTTGCGCTCCTCTCTTTGAGCGTTATCGTCTACATTGTCGGAAATGCGTCACTGGCCCACTATCTTTTGATGCCGAAAATCCCTGCTGGGGAAGTGGTCATCATCGCCGCAGCTCTCATTGGTTCTTTGATCGGTTTTTTGTGGTTTAACTGCCATCCGGCGCAAGTCTTTATGGGGGATAGCGGATCGTTGACGCTTGGAGCGTTTATCGCCTACATGGCGATCATCGGGAAAAGTGAGATTCTCCTCATTTTAATCGGTCTTATCTTCGTCATTGAGACCGTTTCGGTCATCTTGCAGGTCGGAAGCTACAAGCTCCGTAAAAAACGGGTCTTTTTGATGGCACCGATTCATCACCATTTCGAGATGAAACAATGGGCGGAGAACAAAATCATCGTCCGTTTCTGGATCATCGCGATGCTCTCCAACATCCTCGCCCTTATCACCCTAAAAATCCGCTAATTAAAGAGAACTCTATGGAACACCGCAACATCGCCTGCTTCGGGTACGGGAAAACGACCCGTGCCATTGCCAAAAAATTCGGTCCCTGCACTTTTTTCGACGACAAAGTGACCAAACCCTTCACCGACGAAGAGGGTAACTTTCTTAAGCCCGTCAGCGAGTTTGATACCCGTCTCTATACCTATGAAATCCCCTCGCCCGGATTCCCTCCATCACATGAGCTGATCCAAAAAGCGGCTCACCTCATCAGCGAATACGATTTTTTTACGCCCCAGATCCCCTTTTCCATCTGGATCAGCGGTACTAACGGCAAAACGACGACGACCCAGATGGTCGAACACCTGCTGCTGGACAAAGGGGCTATCAGCGGCGGCAACATCGGCACCCCTCTGGCGGAGATGTCACCCGATGCCCCCATCTGGATCTTGGAGACGAGTTCGTTCAGCATGCACTATAACCGCATCGCCGTCCCGAACATCTACGCCCTCCTCCCCGTCACTCCCGACCACGTCAGCTGGCACGGCAGCATGCAGGCTTACTACGATGCGAAGCTCAAACCCCTCTCCATGATGAAAGAGGGCGAAGCGATCATCCTCCCCAAGATGTTCGCCGACGCACCGACCAACGGGTTCAAGATCGTCTACGAGAACGAAAAAGATCTGGCGGCCTATTTCGGATTTGACGCGAGCAAGATCAAATTCAAAGGGGCATTTCTGATGGACGCGATGATCGCCATGGGGATCGACAAGATCCTTTACGACCGGTGCGATTACGATAGGATCAACGCCTTTGTCCTCGATCCGCACCGTCAGGAAGAGTTTCGCGATGCAAAAGACCGCCTCTGGATCAATGACTCCAAAGCGACCAACATCGATGCGACCTTAGCCGCACTGCGCACCTACGGCTCTTATCCGATCCATCTGATCTTGGGAGGCGATGACAAAGGGGTAGAGCTCGAAGAGCTGTTTGCCCCACTCAAACACTATGACGTGACCGTTTATGCGATCGGAGCTAATGCCCTTCGTCTCGAAGCACTCTGCAAGCAATACGCTATCCCCTGTACGCTCTGCCACACCCTCGATGTCGCGGTGGAGCAAATCAGCAAAAAACACAACCGCCGCAGCGTCGCGATGCTCTCCCCGGCGGCAGCCAGTCTGGATCAATTTACCTCGTACGCACAGCGGGGAAATCTGTTTCGCGAGCTTGCAAAAGCAACAAAATAGAGATTAAGCTTACTTTTAAGCTAATGAGGCTATAATTTCGGCCTCACAAATACGTGGCCAATTAGCTCAGTCGGTAGAGCAAATGACTGAAAATCATTGTGTCCTTGGTTCGATTCCGAGATTGGCCACCACCACTTTTAAAAACTTCCCGTAAATAAAATTTCAAAACCTTTAGAACCGCTTTTTGTATGTTACCAGCCAATTACGCCCTTCACGTCGTATGCCGTTATGTTTCCCTTGATAGGATGGATAAATTACCGGTTCATTAAACATATTTTTCGCACTCAGTGTCACCGTTGAGGAACTATCAATGTCATACGCTATCGTTCCATCGATGATCATCGTAGAATCGTAGGTTTTCGCATTACCGTCATTGTTACGGTCATATCCCCTTTTCGGGCCGCTGTAATACCATGCCGTGTTGAAGCTCAGCTGCTGCGTCAACGGATAAAGGAAATACCCTTTGCTCAGCACTTCAGATATTTCAGGACTTTGGAACAGCACCGGCATAGCATAATCGGTACTGTAATATTCGGTTCTGACATACGACAGATTCGCCATAAATTCCGAACCGTTGCCGAAATGGCGGGTAAACTCCAGTTCTGCCCCTTTTGCATTACGCTCTTTATTATTGCCATAATCGCCGACGAACGAAGAAGGTTGATTATCGATACCGTCAATCACATCCCGCATCATCGAGTAAAAGAGATTGGTTCGTAGAATCGTATTTTGATTTTTGTACGTATAGGCCACTTCGTATGTGTCTATCAACTCCGGTTTCAGATTCGGATTTCCGTTTTTAAATCCGTCCTGCACCCCTTGAAACGCTTCGACGTACGAAGGGGCTCTGTATGAGCGTCCGTAAACCGCTTTTACTATATTTCGATCATCGAGTCGATAAACAGACCCCAATCGGTAGCTGTACATTGTCTTAAACAACGAATAGTCATCCAGCCTGACATTCGCCGAGATATCCCAATCGCCGTTGATCGAATAGATATCCTGAAAGTAGGCGGATTTGATCCATTGATCATTGTCGCCATTCAAAAATCCGTATTGTCCTTCCAGATAAACAACCGAATCGGAGGTAATAACAGGCCCTCCGTCCGACTGTGTGCGAATCGTAGTCCCAAAGACGTTTTTTAACGTATTGATCTTTTGCGCACCGATCCCGACCATCCACGCATGGTCCTCAATATTCTCTCCCTTAAGATTCATATCGGCATACGAGTTTAATTGCCGATACGTCGGATTGAGGCGAACACTCTGGCCGCTTCCGAAATAATCTTGATAGACCGTCGAATCAAACGTAAAGGCGTAATAGTTCACTCCGATTTTCGTTTCCAGATTCAGGTCATTAGCAACGGTATGCCTGTTTTGCAGTTCGACGATACCGCTTTGATTCGACTGATAACCGCCGGGGAGAGGCTCGAGTGTTTCGTTCAATCCGTAAAAATTGCCTGTCACCTCGGATTTGTACCGTGCGATCACGGTAAAATCGCTGTTATTAGCCCTGATACCGATAGAGTAATCTTTCAAATTCTCCAGACTGTTATAGTCCGAACGCTCATAGGATGCCTCCCGAGTCGAGACGAATGTGCTGTCGGCAGCCATTGTTTTGCTGCTATGCTGATAATAGCTGTCAATTCCGATACTCCATCGGCCGGCATGCAGATGCTTGACAAACCCGGCTTTGCTATAACCATAACTCCCAGCCGAACCGAAAAGTGCATCGCTCCCCCCCATATGAGAACTTTTCGTTATGACGTTGATCGCTCCGCTGAACGCCCCAGGACCATAAATCGTCGAAGCCGATCCGCGAAGCACTTCGATACGGTCAATCAGTTCAACCGGGAAGTCGAGATAGTAGTAACTCGTGCTGTAAAGATCGCTACCGACATCCACTCCGTCGATGTAGAGCTTATATTTGTCGAAAACAAACGTATCGGGATTGTAATTTCCGCGAATAATCACCTGCTTCCATCCCGTATGCAAAATCGACGTTTCGATCCCCGGAAGCAGACCGATTGCTTCGTGCAGATTGCGGATACCGATTTTTTTAAGCTTTTCGGCATGCAAAACGGAGACAACAGAGGGCTGATAGTCGACATTGAGTTTGGTTTTGGTAGCGATATCCGTAGCTTCATTCAACAGTGCACTAAAATCGTCTTCGGCGCCAGCCGTGCCGGAAAGAAAAAAAATACTCATCAAAATATAAGAAAATTTCATCAGCACGCTCATAAACAGAATGGACAAATTGTACCGAAATTAATCGTATATTAACAAATGATCATATATTATTATTTTATGTTATTACACATGGGATTAAGATGACGCATTCACTTATCGGAAAATTCGCATGGGTATTCTGGCTGCTCTATATCGCCGTCATTGTCCCGATATTTGTTTTTATTCAAATCACTGTCTCTTCGGTTCTAAATGAAAGCGAAAGGGCAAAAATCGAGCTGGTTACCCAAACCCTCAACCCGATTATCTCGACCTATCTGACATTCGATCAGCAAGAGATGCTCAGCGATACCATGCGTACCTTTTTTCAAAACCCGAATATTCTGGATATCTCGTTAATCGATCCAAAAAACAATATTATTTTTGAGCAGCACTATCCCCATTCCAAAATACAAGAGACGATTACCCTCTCTACGCCTGTGATCGATTCCATCACCCATCAGCGTCAAGCCACACTTGTGATCAGTTATTCAAACAACTTCGTACGCGATCTTCAAACAAAACTTTTTATACAACTCATCTTTCTTTCGCTGTTTGCACTGCTGATCTTTTCTATTACCTATGTCTATTTCCGGAAGCAGTTTTTTGTTCTTCGTCTGTTGTCCCATTGGATGGGGAGCTATACCATCGATAAAACTTCCGAACCGTTCAATAGCAATAATACCAATACCGAGATCATAACCATCACCTCTTCGGCCAATAAAATGGTCGAAACCATCGATAATTACCGCTGCCAGATGGAGCAGATCAATAATGAACTTGAAAATCGTATCGAAAACGAAATTGCCAAACGTCGTGAAAAAGAACAGCTCCTTATCCATCAGTCCCGTCTTGCAGCCATGGGGGAGATGATAGAGAGCATTGCCCATCAATGGCGTCAACCTTTAAACATCATTGGATTGGCAGTGGCTGATATGAGTATGAAACGTACCCTTGGCTTGCTCGAAGATGGCGAGATTGAGAAAGATAGCGACATTATCAATAATAATCTTGCTTTCATGTCGAATACCATCGATGATTTTCGAAATTTTTTCAATGCGGATAAAGAGTGTCTGGATTTTGATCCAGCCCAACCTATCCATGAAATATTTACCCTGATAGGCGAACAGCTGCGCTATGCCAACATCACCTATCATCTGCATAAAAAATGTGATCAAGAGATTTTCGGCGTTGTCAATGAATTCAAACAAGTGATTTTAAATATTGTCAATAATGCCCAAGATGCCATCAAAAGCAAACAAGATCACATCGGAGAAAAGATCGAAGTCATATTGCATTGCGATGCAACCCATTTTTTCATCGATATCAGCGATACGGGCGGGGGGGTTCCCCCCTTAATTCTCGAACGTATTTTCGAACCTTATTTTACAACCAAACTTCATAACAAGGGGACCGGGATCGGACTTTATATGTCCAAGGTGATCATCGAACAACATTTTAAAGGGACGCTTAGTGTGAGCAATACAGATGAAGGTGCCCTCTTCACATTGACCATACCTCTGAGACGATGATGATAAAATTATTTCTCCCCTTTCTCATACCGTTTCTCCTCTGGGGTACAACGTATGATTCGACACTATTGCAGATAGGGGCAAAAATATTTCCCAAGGTCGCCTTGATGGAACAAGAGACAAAGGAACGTATTCAATCAACCGTACACTTTGTCATTGTAACTACAGCGTCAAACAAAGAGGCCGCACAGCAATTAGCAGAGATGATTGAACGTCAATACGGCGGAGCTCTTAGCCATTATTCTCTTACCCTCTCGATTGTTTCGCCGAAAGATGCTTTGGCGGTCAAAAATGCGCATGGCTTTATTTTACTCATGGAACCGGATGAAGCGATGCTCCCAGCCCTGCTGGAGTATGCGGCAAAGAATAAAACATTGACCTTTAGCTTCGATCCTTCACTGCTGCAAAAAGGGGCTGCCGTTTCGCTTTATATCGGAAGAAGCGTCAAACCCTATATCAATCTCACCACACTCAAGCAGGTACCGTTTACATTCGAATACGGTTTCTTGAAACTTTCGAAACCTTATTAAGCAACTCTTCTACTTTACTCGTCATGAGTTATAAATCTCAACCCTGTTTCTGCCGTTTTTTTTCGCTTCGTACAGTGCCCCGTCTGCTTTTTCAAAAAGGGTTTTTTTAGTATCTTCGACAGAGAGCTGCGCGATCCCGAAGCTCAAGGTTATCTCATTATCGACATAACTGAACGTATGCGATTGTATGAGCTTTCTTAGTTTTTCGGCTAAATTACGCGCACCGGCAATTTCTGTCGAAGGGGTTAAAATGACGAACTCTTCCCCTCCCCATCGTGCAAAAACATCTCCGTGCTTAATGTTATCGGAAATCAGGTTGACCATATCTATTAAAATGATATCACCTGCTTGATGACCGTAAGTGTCGTTGACCAGTTTAAAATTATCAACATCAAAGATGATCAAACTGAGCGGCAGATCGTTTTGCTTCGCATTGGCGATCTCTATGGTGAAAATATCTTCAAAATTTTCCCGATTGTTGATCCCGGTCAGATTGTCTTTGTACGCTTTTTGCTCTAATGTATTCGTCATAGAGTAAAGTTCATCCACCTTGTTTTTCATCGCTTTATTAATATTTCTTAACTGCTGTTTGGTTTGTTCCAGCTCGGTGATATCATGGCGGATCGCGATATACTCGATGACATCTCCGTCAACATCCAATATAGGGATGACCGTGGTATCGACGATATACTGCCCCCCGTCTTTTTTCATATTGGTGACTACGCCGTTCCAGCTTTTTTTTGCTTTTATGGTGTCCCACAGCTCTTTAAACGCTTCTTTGGGCATATCCGGATGCCGAATAATATTGTGCGGTTTTCCTACCAGTTCATCTCTCGTATATCCGGATATCTCGCAAAACTTATCGTTTACATAGGTTATGACCCCTTTGGGGTTCGTTTTTGATACTATATTGCTTAAATCAACCGCTTTTTTATATTCGGATAACAGATTTGAGTTTTCACTTTTATAATTTTGATTGCTGTTGATAATGATTTCAAAGTTAGAGGCCAAGTCGTTGGCCATCTGCAACGTAAGGGAATCCATTTCGCTTTGCAGGGTATAGGAGAGGTTTCCATTTTCGAAAATGATCTGCTCTATCGCATTTTTTAGCTTTAGGATCAACGTAAAAAGATCCGCTACCGTCACATTGTAGTTATTTAAGAGTTGCAAAAAATCTATTTTTACCTGACACTCCGAAACGGTTGAGCGCCACTCAATAACGCTGATAAAACAGTCGCAAAACTGATAAAGCAGATGAGTGTTTTTTTCAATAATAGGTAAAGAGTGTCTATGCAATACATTTTGAACCTCACTTCTATTCATCCATCTTTTAATGATTTCGTTTCTGTTGATACGTAAAAAATAGGAAAACTCTTCGCTATTAATGATTTTGATCATTTAAACTCACTTTTTGCATTTCTCTCTAGCAGTGCTGATCATGTATTATAGCAACAATAGATGTCTTGCATATCCAAATAGGTAGCTAACGACAATCCTGATATGATTACGGTTACATTAGAGCATATCGGGAGAGATAATGAGAGCGGTTGCGGTTGTCGTCTGTTTTGTATGTGCAACGGTAAACATCTATGCAGAGGTCAAATGGATTCCGATAGAGCCTCTGCCATTCAATGAAACTCCTAAACATGACAGCAACAGATCCACACTTCACTCCCCCAATCCTCTGCTCGAAAATATCAAAATCATGCGGCGCCTCCTCGATACGACCAGCAAAGATGATTTAAATGCGGAAGATAAAAAAAATTGGTATTCTCTCGATTCAACGGTAAATGACTGATATTCTCAGATTCCAATAAAACGTGCGTATAACGCATTATGATCTGAAAATCTTTCGACATCAATAACATAACTCTCTTTCAGTTTCAATCCCCGATAAAAAATATGATCGAGCTTGTGTTTTCTGAACGACCGGATCAGATGATCGTGATCGAGTTCAACGCTCTGAAGATGTAAATCGTCCATCAATTTCACAACCACATTCATCCGCTTCCGATTCCAGCTGTTAAAATCCCCCGCTATGATCATTGCCCCCCGATGATGGCGCACCCGCTCAAAGATCATCTCCACTTCCTTGTTGTATATTTTTGTTGCTCTAAAGTTGATCGCGTGGAGATTCACCAGCAACAACGTATCCCCATTACAAAGGCGAAAATAGGAAAAAATCGTACTTTTATGCGTTTGAATCACACTTTCCGAATGAGCCGACAGAAGAGAAAAGGTCTCTTTTTCCTGAATACGCGAGCCGTTAAGGACACCGTAGCTGTAATCAAAGAATTTGATATTCGGGGCGAATGAAAAATAAAAATCATCAAAGAAGTGCTGCTTTTTCGGATTGATTTTTACCTCTTGCAGAGCCACGAGGTCGACGCCGTAACGCTCTATCAGCTCTTCGAAATAGGTATTAAACCGAAATCGTAGATTCTGTTTATGGACATTCCAGCATAAGAGCCCAAACTCTGCCGGGAGTACTTGTTCTTTTTCCGTTGCGGGTCTGCTGCGTATCATCCCTTCCGGTTTTAGCATGACATCTCCATCCCTACAATTGAGGAGAAAATATTCTCATGAAATTTTCCAGGATCACCCTTTTTTTTGACCCTTTTCCCATCCCCATCGTCGAATGTGCGATAAGATAGGTTATCCATTCCGCCATCTCATCGATGATCGGTTTGGAATAGACGAAGCTGACCACTTCATAGTTTAGAAAAAGGCTCCGGTTATCAATGTTGACCGATCCGAGCATAACGGCATATTCGTCGAATAAAAGGGCCTTGGTGTGAAGCATATTGCCGTTGTAGAGCAAGACCTCAATACCGTTCTCCTCGAATTCGCGCATATAGCTGCTCCGTCCTATATCGGCCACCCAATTGTCCGAGGTGTGCGGAGTGATCAGTTTGACATCGATCCCTTTGTGTTTGGCGATAATAAGGGCTCTCAAAATAGTCTCATCGGGCACAAAATAAGGGGTAACAATCCAGACTCTTTGCAGGGCGGAATGGATAGCGCTTAAAAGAGTTTCATACAAAGCATCACTGTTCATATCAGGGCCTGATGGGACCACTTGAACGGCATGTGTCGCAGTCGATTTTATTTCCCGTTTTACCGGATCCGTCATGACACCCGAGGCATATCCGAAATCGGCCATAAAGATCTCGACATAGGAGAAAACAGCTTCCCCCTCTATCCGAAAAATCATATCGACCCATCGTTTTTTTACAGGGGTCGAACCCAGATATCGTTTCCCGAGGTTCATGCCGCCGGCAAGAACGACACGCTGGTCAAAAAGATAGATCTTGCGGTGATTGCGGAGATTGATATAATTTTTCAACGGATGTTTCAAAATCGGCATAAAAAATACCGCTTTCCCGCCGGCGTCCCTCAACGCTCTCAGAGGACGTTGCCAAAAATAGAGAGAATAAGATCCCACAGCATCGATCAACAGCTTGACGTCAAGCCCCTGAGCCGCTTTTTTCGTCAATGCGTTCAAGATCATTTTTGTGGTCGAATCGTTTTTAAAAATATACGTGCTGATACAGATCGATCGCTGTGCATTCATGATTTCATGTAACAGAAGATTATAGGCATCAACCCCGTCAAAACAGAGCTGAACATCATTGTAGACGGTTGTTGCGGCAAGGTTGTGGCTTTCCAATACCGTCTCTATCGGATTAAGCAAAGTAGGGGCCGGCCGGTATCGGTCATGAAGGATCAGCGTGCTTTTTTTGCTTTTTTGCCGTATCTTCCGATTGCCGAAAATAAAATAGAGGATAAACGCGGGGAACGGAAACATCAATATCGCCATAAACCAGGTGAGAATCGTACTGTGGTTTCTCCGCAGATAGAGCATGTGAAGCATCGTCACGGTTTGCGCGGACACGACAAATAGTACATATAAAGTGACATAGCTCATTCTAAACCCCGTCTTCCCTCTTGCGATGGGTGTCTCTGAACCATTGTATCCAAAGGGGGCTTGGAATCGAATACCAGGTTGATGAGGGAAAAAGGGTTATCAAACGAAGAAGATATATAATGAATTAAGTTCATTTTATAAAATTTGATTCTATAATCCTTTTTTACCCCTGATAATGAAAAGGATATTTTATGTCCAAACCTCTCCAAACCAAAATTCTTGACCTCAAACGGGAGACTATTCTCGGGGCGGCTACAAAGGTATTTGAAGAACACGGTTACCAGACGATGAAGATCACCGATCTCGCCCGCGAAGTGGGGATATCGGTCGGAAGCATCTACTCGATCTTCGAATCGAAAGATCAGCTCTATATGGCCTATATCCACCGTCAGATCGATCTTTTTTTAGAGCAGCTTCTCGCTACGGCCCCCTCCGATGCCACGGTGGAAGAGAAACTTTTTCATTTTATTACGATGCGGTTTGATGTCTGTATCCAAAAACACAAAGCGATCGACATCTATCTGATCAACAACCCCTTGTTTGATTTTATGCTAATGGCAGGCGAAGAGAATCCGATAGCCAAGGTTTACGACCATCTCGCTTCGCTGATCGCTCAGCTCCTCCCCCCCACCCCCTCACGCACCCCGATGGAGATGGCCTACCTGCTTGAGGGGCTTTGTCACGCCGAGGTCAAACTCTGGATGAACTATCCGCAGACCGATCTGATGGCAAAATCTACAGCGCTGCACCGCCTTTTTTTAACCCTGATACAGGAGAACTTATGAGATATATTTGGCCCTTGCTTGCTGCGGCGGCACTCCATGCACAAACGACCCTCCCCTCACTCATCGACTCGGCACTCCGAAACGACCGTGTAGAGAGTCTCAATCAGCGTGCTGCTGCTGCGGCACTGAACCACCAGGCCACACAGCGCTCCTATCTCCCCCGAATCGATGCATTCGCCAACGCCGCATTAGTCGACCATACGGGCGGGTTTGACGCCAAGCGCAGCTATGCCGCGGGGGTCAAAGCACAGATGATCGTTTTTGACGGTTTTAAACGAAAAAATGCGATCAATCAAAGCAATGCTCTTCAAAATGCGGCCCGTTATGACCTCTCGGAAGGGAAAAAATCGGTCACCCTCGAAGTGATACAACGCTACTTCGAACTCCAGAATATCCTTGATGAGATCCAAACGAATACCATGCTGCGCGACCAGATCGAACATCAGCTCATCCGGCTCGAAAAATTCCGAAGTGCGGGGCTGGCAAGCGAAGATTCCCTGACGCGGATGCGTTCGGAACTCTCTAATGCCCAGTATCTACTGGAAGACTTGAATTACCAGGCCGATCGCCAAAAAGCGGATCTGGAGCTCATCACCGGTCAAACACTCGAGGATCTTGCCCCATCCGTACTGGTCGAACCCGCTATCACAAAGACCGATGAGCCCGATTCGCTCAAGGCGCTGCGCTTCTCGCGCGATGCCAAACGGTTCGAAGCCGAGAAAACCGATGCGGGATATCTGCCGACAATCACCCTCGAAGACCAATACGGCTATTACGACTATTACAACGATCCAATCGCGTCGATGCGGGTCAAGAACCAAAACAAGCTGACCGCATCGCTCACCCTCAATCTGGTCGATTTTTCCACCGCGTCTACGGCCAAACAGGCATTGGCCGCGCAGGCCCAGGCGCAGACAAGCGAGCTGGCCTATGCGTCCAAAGAGGCCGAGAACGATCTACTGATGGCGACACGCAATATCGAACGAACCCGGGTTCAGATCGACAGCGCGCAAAACGCCTATCTTGCGTCCCAGAAAACCTTTGATGCCGTCAAACAAAAATACGAAGCCCGTATCGTCGATTACGTCACCTATCTCGATGCGCTCCATGCACTCACCGATACGACCAATCAGCTCAGCCGCGCAAAACGTGCGCTTCATTATGCCTATGCGGCCTATTATTACTATGCGGGATTGGACCCGAAGGAGTTTGTACAATGAAACTATTACTATCTTTTTTCCTGATGATCAGTGCACTGATGGGCGAAGAGGTCTATGCGACCTTCGACGTCGTCTCCCAAAAAGAGGCCAATCTGGCCCTCACTGCGTCCGGAATCGTCAAATCGATTTACGTGGATGTCGGAAGCCGGGTCAAAAAGGGAGACGTCCTCCTGGAGATCGATAATGACGACCTCATCGCCGGAGCCGATCTGGCTAACGAGAGCCTAAAAAAAGCCCGGATCGAAGAGCAGTTCGCCAAACAGACCTATGAGCGCTACCGCAAAGTGGAGAGCGTCATCGATGCGGAACTGATGGATCAGCATACCCTGACCTATCAAAAAGCAAGTGCGGCGCTCGGGGAGGCAAAAGCGCAGTTGCGCTACAAAAACACCCTTGTCGAAAAAACGCGACTCCGTGCCCCTTTCGGCGGGATCATCTCAGAGCGCAACATCGAGCTGGGCGACGGTGTCGGAGCGGGTATGGCTCCACTGTTTAAACTCATCAGCACCGGGGCAGTCAAACTGCGGCTGCAATTTGATGAAAAATACCTTCCGCAGGTCAAAAAAGGGTCCGCGGTACGCTACCGCATCGACGGAGAGGAGAAATGGCGCAATGCGGCGATCACCAAGCTCTATCCCACCGTCGATCGCAAAAACCGCAAAGCAACTGCGGAAGTACTGGTCTCCAATATCTCCCCCGGCCTCTTCGGCGAGGCCATTATCATTGGAAAATAATCACGGTGCGCATTCATGCGCTTGGGCTTCCTGCCGAAAGAAACCCAGTGTTAACATGAGAACCGCAATCGAAGGGCTTGTCCCCGCTTTAAGCTTTCGAGGGGCTTTGCTCAGCGACGTTAGGAATAAATATGTATAAAATTGCCATCAATCGCCCTATCACTACCCTGATGTTGGTGATGACCTTTATTGTTTTCGGGCTTCTCGCCTTTCGCTCGATGCCTGTTGCCCTCTTCCCCAATATCGACTTCCCGATCGTCACGATCCAGACGGCCTATCCGGGTGCCGATCCGGAGAGTGTCGAGTCCAAGGTGACCGATAAAATCGAAGAGGCAGTCTCTGGGATCGACGGAATCGATAAACTGATCTCGACGAGCTACCAGGGGCTGAGTGTCGTAACGGTGCAGTTTGAGCTCACCAAAGACATCGAAGAAGCGGCCAACGATGTCCGGGACAAAGTGGGGAGCGTCAATCTCGACAACGACATAAAATCCCCCGTCGTCCAAAAAGTAAGCGTCTCGGGAGCGGCCTCCATCAAGCTTTTCGTCAGTACCAAAAATAAAGATACCGTCGCCCTCATGCGGTTTGCCGATGAGAAAATAAAGCCAAGTCTCCAGCGGATCGAAGGGGTTGCCAACGTCAGAATCGCCGGATACCGGGATCGGGAGATCCGGATATTCACCGATCCGTTTCACCTGAGTAAATACGGCATCTCGGCCGATGAGCTCCAGTCCGTTATCACACGCGAAAACATCCGTTCCGGCGGGGGGAAACTGATCTCGGCTAAAAATGAACTAATTCTCAAAACCCGCAGCGATGCAAGAAGCATCGACGATCTGAAAAAACTGCTCATCCGTCCGGGCCTGCGTCTCGAAGATATCGCCCGGATCGAAGACGGTCTGAAAGATCCGAAAAGCTACTCCTCGTACAACGGCCATGAGGGGGTATTGCTCGAAGTGCAAAAAATTTCGGGAGCCAACGACCTCGAAGTGATCAAAGGGGTCAAAAAAGCGATGCCCGACTTAAGAGCATTGGCTTCGGACAACTATACGTTGCAGCTGGTCGAAGATCAATCCGAAAAGATCCTCGTAAATATCGAAAACGTCAAATTCGACCTCATCTACGGCTCCATTTTGGCCGTCATTATCGTCTTTTTCTTTTTGCGGAATCTCACCGCGACGATCATCTCCGCGATCGCGATTCCCACTTCGATCATCGGGACTTTTGCCCTGATCGATGCGCTGGGCTATGACCTCAACCGGCTCACCCTGATCGGTCTGACTCTCGCGATCGGGATTTTTATCGACGATGCGATCGTCGTCATCGAAAATATCTCCAAAAAGATGGAACACGGTATGGAAGCCTCGCAAGCCTCTTTCGAGGGGGTCAAAGAGATCGCCTTCTCGGTCTTGGCGATCTCATCCATGCTCCTTGCCGTTTTTGTCCCTGTCGCTTTTATGGGGGGGATCGTCGGTAAGTTTTTCAATTCGTTTGCCATGACTGTCGCATCAGGCGTCATTATCTCGTACTTCGTCGCCGTTATGTTTATCCCGACATTGGGAGCGCGTCTGCTCAACGGAAGCGAAAGCGCATTTTGGCACAAGAGCGAACCGATGTTCCAGAAAGTCGACCTTCTTTACCGGGGCCTCTTGTCGCTTCTGATCCGGTTCAAATGGATCACTCTGATCGCAACAATCATGGTCCTCGTGTTTTCGTTCTCGCTCGCCGGCAAAGTGGGAGGGACATTCGTCCCGATGGAAGATATGAGCGAGATGCGAGTCATGGTCAAAGCGCCGGTAGGGATATCGCTCGAAGCGATGAAAAAAGAGATGGAACCGCTGGTAGCTGCACTGCAGCATGACAAACGGGTCAAGACCGTCGTCCTCTCGATCGGCTACAATGCGGCACAAGAAGCGCACAAAGCGATGATCTACGCTAAACTGGTTCCGGTCGAACAGCGCGAAGGGCTCGAAGCCGTTATCGAATCGTATCGGCAAAAATTCAAAGGATATTCGCATCTGGTAATCAGCGTCGAAGATGTCCCTCCGATCGATACGGGAGAGAGTAATGCCCCCATTCAGGTCGTCCTCACCGGTCCCGATCTCAAAACCCTTGAGGCAAAATCGCTCGCGTTGATCAAACTGCTCAAAGAGAGCAAAGGGACGATCGATATCGACAGTGATTTTGAGCCGGGCAAGCCCGAGGTGAAAATCACCATCAATCGGGAGAGTGCGCAACGGCTCGGTATTACCGCCAACGAGATCTCCGGCGCGATCAATGCCGCCTATTCCAGCGACAGTGCCATCTCCAACTTTGAAGAGGAGGGGCGGCAGTTTGACATCACCCTCCGTTTTGCGGATGAATACCGCCATCTGATAGATGACCTCAAGAAAATGCAGATCCATAGCTCTTCGGGGGAATTGATCTCCCTTGACGGACTGGTGAAGCTTGAAACAATAGAGGGAAGCGCGTCGATCAACCGTTTTGACAGGGAACGGAAGATCCTGGTCACCTCAAATCTCTCCGGCGCACCGCTCGATGCGGTCGTAACGATGATCGATACCAAACTCCCCGAAATACTGGGAGAAGGGTATCATTACCGCTATACCGGCGATATCGAACGGATGCAGGAGACGATGGAAGCTTTCGGGTTTACGGTAGGATTGGCGGTCATACTGATCTATCTGATCCTCGCCGCACTCTATGAATCGCTGATTCAGCCGATCATCATTATGGTCGCGATGCCGCTGAGTTTCACCGGTGTCATTCTTGCCTTGTATCTGACCGGAAATCCTTTCAGTATCTTTGTTATGATCGGGATCATATTATTGCTCGGGATGGTCGGGAAAAATGCGGTTTTGGTCGTTGACTTTGCAAACGGAGCCATCAAGAAAGGGAAAAGTGTCAACGAAGCTCTTTTGGAAGCGGGTGAAAAACGGCTCCGCCCTATTTTGATGACGACATTTGCGATGATTTTTGCGATGCTGCCCCTCGCGCTGGAAGGGGGAGCCGGCCATGAGAGCAATGCCCCTATGGCCATCGCCGTCATCGGGGGACTCCTGAGTTCTACTTTACTCGCACTGTTTATCGTTCCGATACTCTACCGTATACTCTATCCGCTGGATGCATGGTTGAGACGATTTTATGAACAAAAGCCCGTCTAAAAAAATTGCAGGATTAGTGAATTTTTCTAAAAATGCGATACAATAGACGATTATGGCGAAAGGCAAATCATGACAGAACTACAGCTACTTACCATTTTTGTCGGGGTTATTGCGATATGTATGATACTAATTACGACGGTTATTGTTTTCATTGGTATCCATAGTGTTAGAACGATGCAAAAAATGCACGAATTTATCGCTCATGTCCAAAATGAACTCAGCTTCATCTCAACCAAAGCGGCGGTTACATTACACGATGTGAGCGAATTGCTCGTCCACCTCAAAAGTGAAACACGTACTGTCAGCGAAAAAACGACACTTGCGCTGCATGAAGTTCGTAATTTGATTGCCTATATCCATGAGCAAACACAGTCTTTAGCCCTCAGTGCCTCTAACGGTATTGCCAAAGTGACTGTCGGTACGTTGATAATCGGAGCTATCTCCCAATTTTTCAAGAAAAAATCCAACTCATAGGAGAATCAAGATGAATCAAAACAACAACCTGCTTAGCTTTGTACTCGGTGCGGCTATCGGCGGAGCCGCTGCCTATTATCTATTTAAACATCAAGATGAAATTTTGGACAAGATCCATGATTTGGAAGGCAATCTCAATATCAACCACAATGAATGGATTGAAAAAGGAAAAGGGCAACTCGAAAAATTGACCCAATCGTTTCAAGCACTGGAAGGCAATCTAAATATTGACCACAATGAATGGATTGAAAAAGCAAAAGGGCAACTCGAAAAATTGACCCAATCGTTTCAAGCAACCGTTGAGCGCTATACGCACGGTAACACCGACGAAGCGGCTAAAGAGAATGAAATAGCTCATATCGTCGAAGAACTCAATAAGCTCCGTCAAGAAGTAAAAGCGCTTAGTGCCAACTGATATTGCTCCCTAGCGGAGCATCCTCCGATTCGTTTTACGCAGGATCCGCAGTGTTGTGAGCGAAAATGCCACAATCGCAGGGCCGAGTATAAATCCCCAAAAACCGAATGTTGCCAATCCTCCCACGATCGCAAAAAAGATCACAAATTCGTTAATACGCCTTTTTCCATTGCTGACCGTACGGTTCACATAATTCAAAATGACCAGCTTGACGATATTGTCGATAAAAAATGCCATCATCGCCCAGGAATAGAGCGAGATGATCAATGCATTCATCACATGGCCGTGAATAAACTCGTTGATCGCGACGGGGACCCAGATCAAAGCGGTACCTACGACGGGGATAATCGCCGAAATTCCCGTCAAAAAACCCAGTAAAAAAGGGTTGTACCCCTCAAAGAAAGCGATAAAGATCCCAAATGCCATCCCCTGCGCAATCATAACTCCCGCAAGAGTATAAAAAACAACCGCCGTCGTCGTCATCATCTCTCCCAAAAATTCCCGTTTGATTGAGCGGGCCAACGGGACGATAGGGAGGAGAAAAAGGGTTATACTCCTTCCGTACCAACTTAAAAAGAAGAAAAAGACAACGATCATGGCCATCTCTGCGAGCATAGTCATAAAAGTTTTTACTCCATTCCCCAACCATTGCGCAAGAAAAGAGAGGATATCTTCCTGATGGGCTTTGGCTTGCAGGATCAAATGGTATAACGGATCTTTAAGCCACTCCATAAATGAAGGCAAATAGGTAGTAAGCATATCGATTTTAATCCAGAGTGAGCGGATCATTTCCATCGTACTTGAGGGACGGTCAAGAATCTGATACAAAAAAACGGCTATCGGCAAAAAGATGATCAGCGAAAGTCCCAGCGTTACTACCCCTGCGGAAACCAATGATGCAAAAGGTTGTAACCACTTAAATGTATTTATCTTTATTTCTACATTACGGTGCAAAGGGGAAGTCGCCATTGCCAAAAGCGTCGCAACAAAAAAACTTTTCAAAAAAGGGAAAAACAGCCATGCAATCAGGCCCAATGTCACCAACCCCATCCATCGCAAAAAATGACTTTGTCCCATATTCTTCCTTTATTACTCTCTTAGCATTGTAACACTATTGCTGCAGGTTTACAAAAGAGCGAAAACTTCCTTCCAGCGCTTCGAGATCCTCACGTGTCCCCTCTTCTAAAACCGTGCCGTTTTCCAGTACGTAGATGTAATCAGCCTGTGTCACCGTACTGAGGCGATGGGCGATAATAATCACCGTTTTCTCTTCCAAAAACTGTTCCAGCGCTTCAAACAATGCCGTCTCCGTATGGACATCAAGCGCCGATGTGGACTCGTCGAAGATAACGACCTTCGGATCGGTCAATACCATCCGTGCAATACTGAGACGTTGACGCTGCCCTCCCGAGAGACGAATCCCGAATTTACCGACCTGTGTCTCCAACCTATTGGGGAGAGAGCGGACGAATTCCTCCAATTGTGCGATCCGCAATGCATCCCATAATGCATCATCGCTTATCTCATCCCCCATCGTCATATTGAAACGGAGCGATTCGTTAAACATCAGCGGCTGTTGCAAAACAACAAAAACCTCATCTCTCACCCGTGAAAAGCCGATCTCTTCCACACTGATACCGTTATAAAGGATATCTCCCGATGTCGGCGGGTAAAAACCGACAAGCAATTGCGACAGGGTGCTTTTTCCGCTTCCGCTCGCACCGATAATCGCCACTTTGCTGCCGGCTTGAATCGTCAGGTTTAGCCCTTTGAGGATCGGTTCATTCTGATCGTACCCGAAAAAAAGATCACGCGTCTGAATCGAAAGAGCTTTGGACGCGATTAACGCAGCGGGCATTTTTGGCAGCTCCGGTTCAGTCGGGAGGGACAAAAGTTCGTTGAGCCGCGACAGGGCATTCTTCGCGTTCGCAAAACTGTACTGCATCGATAAAAGTTCCTGCACCGGCGTCATCATAAACCACAAATAGCCGAAAATTCCGAACATCAGACCAATACTGAGGTCCGAATACAATACCATCACAAGCCCAAGGGCCCTAAAAATCTCAAATCCGCTTAAAAACAGGGTATAAGAGTAGCGCTCCCCCGTTAACGCTTTTATCCCGTATTCCCCTGCGCTGTGACGGAGGTCGCGGGATTGTTCGATCGCCGAACCGATGAAACGCTCCTCTTTGTTGCTGGCCCGAATCTGTCCGAACAGATCGCACATCTGGGTCAGGGTATCGGAGAGTTCTCCGATGGTGCGGTTTTGCTCTTTTTTCAGCTTACCGACCCGTCCGGATATTTTACGGGTCACGATCATAA
>Ga0265297_10003566_pt1 | contig 27762 bp, 16 predicted proteins | sample Munlanlwell13791_FD_192502 | JGI IMG/M metagenome (GOLD analysis project Ga0265297, IMG submission 192502) | Leachate microbial communities from a municipal landfill in Southern Ontario, Canada - Leachate well 137-91 | ecosystem: Engineered > Solid waste > Landfill > Unclassified | place...
GGCGGTAGCTTTAAAGATGGATTCTTAGGTGCCGCTGTTGGGGATGCATGTAGCGGATATGTTAATTCTTTGGGTAAAGACCAAGCTAAAACAGTAATGATGATGGAACGTACCGCAGCGGCAGGTGTTATAGGCGGTACAGTAGCTGTAATGACAGGAGGAAATTTTGTTGATGGCGCCAAATCAGCAGCATTTGCGGAGTTGTTTAATGAGTTAGCGCATGAAGCTCAAATAGCTGTTCAAAGAATAGCTGAGGATGCACATTCTACGCTTAGTACTTTTACTGCTACAAGTCCTGATGGTAAAACTAAGACTAGTGGTTATATGCTTGAACCGGCTGGTCCATCGACAACTAAGGCAGGTCAAGATAGGCGTATTCCCGCCGGTGTTTATGATGTGTCTTCGCATGATGGTGCAGAATGGGAAGGTGTATACGGTGTCTCGAATGATAATGTTTCTGTGGATCGTGGAATACTAATACATCCGGGAAATTCTTATAAAGACACTACGGGTTGTCTCTTGCCTGGAGATTCTTATACTACAAAAGCAGGTTCTTATTATGTTCTGCATAGTCAATCTACTTTTCAATCTTTAAAAAACATTATAAAAGATAATCAAGCTATACTAACAATTAGTGATATAAAATAAAAAGTTTAGAGGTATAAATGATAGTAAGGGTGTGTAAATATATTTTTATCTTTCTTATTCCTGCTATTTGCTGCCAAATTAGCTTGGCATATGAATACGATGGACCTAGCCAATTCTGGCAGGTAAATATTAGAGATCATGAGGTAACTACAGATGCCACAAGCTATATGAAAGGGTTTGAATGTTTTGATCTTGCCGAATTGTGGTTGCAACATCAAAATGCTATGTTGGGTTCTCTGGGTAGTAATCATCAACGTTTTTACATTCATTTTGAGAAAATTCAGAAAAATAGGCTATCTTCAAAATTGTATTTAGTCTCAGGTAAAACAAAAGTAAAAAATAATATTAACGATTTTGAGGGGAAAATTAAGATATTACATGTATATGGGATGAATCAAAAAATTAAAAAACTTAAAAAGCAGGAGTATAGTCAGGCGCTTCAAGAACATGATACTGATACCGTTAAGCGTTACAAAGCAAATAGATTTCTGGTGGTTGGCAGATATACCTTCCGTGAGAATGCTATGCAAGCTAGTAGTGGAGTGTTGGAGGGAATAGTGCATACGTACATCTATTGCGAAAACGGTAAAATATTTTATGACGATCTTAATCTAGGATGGAGCGATAATTATGCTAATAATTTGTTTGTTGGAACATGGAAAAGCTACAAAAACAGTGTGATAAAGCGATGCAATTTTGGGAATTTCAGAATACCACAGTCGGGAGATTTGGATATCGGTGTTGGGAAATTTTCTCCAAATGAAAAATATTTAAGCAATGGTTGGAAAACCTACTCAGAGGCTCACTGGAAGCGTGACGGAAAAGCTCTCGAAGAGGAAAAAAAGCCTTGGTGGTTAAGGATGAGTAGAAAATAATGAGAAAACATTTAATTATTCAAAAAGTTAATGATCGTTATTCAGCGGAGGTTTCTTGTGAATACTATAAAATACATTGGAAGAGTGGCGAACCTCTAACCGCTAAAGATTTGGTCGATAAGCTTTTGGAGATTGGTTGTCATCAGCAAGATATTGCAGATGCATTTTCAGAAATCAGCCCTAACTGGATAGAGGAAGTAGGAAAAGAAAGGGAGAGTGTAATTTTGACATATAAGTAGGCGATTTGTCCGAGCGAATTGTTCCACATCCTGAGCGACAAATTATTATTGATAGAGTTTCTGGTATTAATCCAAATCTATAAGATAGAGGTTACTATGGTTAGAAGTTTTGTAGTCAAGCCTGAAGAGAACAGAAATTATCCTAAAAAGCATATATGCACATTTGAAGATGTGTTTTTATCTCCAAATGAACCTGTTCGGATTTTAGTTTCTTTAAAGGAACGTATTCCATCTAATGTTTACGGTACTAAAACTGATTTAACTAAATTAATTATATCCCCGCACTTTCAAGGTAGTGAAGTGTACCCCGAAATTAAGCCGATACCATGTCATGTTTACATGGCTGTGCCTGCAGAAGCAGGTTCTTGGGAGGGCGGTCCATATAGAATAGTGGATTGGGGTATTATAGAATATATAGTTGAATAGGGAGTAGAAAAGAAAGTAAAGGAGCAGATTGTTCTGGTGCAGTATGGGGTATTTACAAAGATGCTGGTTATGAATATCCCTATACCAACTCTGCTGGTTTTGAAGATTCTGATGATTTTGATGTTGATAAAACAGGTCCTTCTAATGGTGATGTTGGAGTTTGGTATGGTAAGAATCCCAAGACGGGAGAAATGGAGCATCACGTGTTAATATATGATTCAAATGCGGGCTTGGATAAAAATGGCATACCATGTAATGCGTGGTCAGCTCATTATCCTGGCGGTTCCTCTTTTGGTCCGGTACATTATCAATATTTTAGTAAAGGTTTTGGTTTTGAGCCCACATGGTACAAGTATTCTCCTTAGAGGTAAACGATGAATCCTATTTATAAATATTTAACTTTTTGCTTGTTTTTATTTTTAAGCACTACTAGCTGTGCTATTGAAAATAATATTGGGAAAGACATAGCTAGCTTAGTTGAAACTTTTTGTTTCAATGAGTTTAGAAATAATTACCATGAGAATGATGATCGAGATATGTTGATAAAATACTCAGCTAAAATGGAAAGAGAATTACGAGATAGATTCAAGGGACCAGAGTATCCTTATGTATGGTATATAAATTCTGACCCAATTTTTATTGTTAGTTCTTATAAGGTTATATCGGTAAAGCAATTAGATGACAAGCATGCTTATGCTATTATTAATTATCACCAATTAGTAAAATCAGAGGGGTGGAGTGATAACCCTGAAGATCATATTGTGAGAAGGCTTGTCAAAGATGTTCGCAATATTCAGGTTAAACTTGATCTTGAAAACGATGGGAAACGATGGTGGATAATAGATCCGCCTTATCCAAAAGTTTCGTATGATGTTGTGTTAAAATTTTATCAAGACAGGTTGAAAGATAGAGGACGGTATTGGTTTGCAGAAATTAAAGTAAATGGGAGTCATATTACAGAAAGTGAAAAAAAATCTGGAAAGATAATTTACGACCATGAAAAATCAATTTTAGATTTTTTGATTAGTTTAAAAATGATGCAAAAATAAACCAAAGGTGACACACCGGCATATCCAATTACACATAGCGGTTTTACCGGCCACGAAGAAGTCGAGCCATTTAATTTAATTCATATGTCTGGGCGGCTTTATGATCCGGTGTTAGGACGCTTTTTAAGCGCCGACCCGACTTTGCAAGCGCCAGCTAATCCGCAAGATTTTAATCGCTATAGCTATTGCCTCAATAACCCACTTCGCTTTACCGATCCCAATGGATTTGGCGTTTTCGATTGGGTGAGCGATATAGTTAGTGGGATTTGTGATATAGTTAGCGATGTCGTGCACGCGATTGGTGAGTTTGTCGGTAGCCTTTTAAATAGTCAGATACTAGGGTTAGCAGCGCAAATTATTGTTGGAGTATTAACGCAAGGAGCAACATTAATAGCGCAGATGGCATGGCAAGCCGCGACTGCAGCAGCGGTTGCTGCGGCTTCAGGCGGAGATTTCGCACATGTAGTGCTAGCTGCTGGTATAGCCTTTGTGAGTGTAGGAGCGTGGGATAAAGTAGGGGATATATGTAAACCATTAAAAGCTGCGGGAGGATGGGGAGAAAACTTTTCTGGCAGAGCCGAAAGCTGTGTTTTGCATGGCGCAGTAGGTGGTACATTAAGCGCTGCTGAGGGCGGTAGCTTTAAAGATGGGTTCTTAGGTGCGGCTGTTGGGGATGCATGTAGCGGATATGTTAATTCTTTAGGCAAAGACCAAGCTAAAACAGTAATGATGATGGAGCGTACCGCAGCATCTGGTGTTATAGGCGGTACAGTAGCTGTAATGACAGGAGGAAATTTTGTTGATGGCGCCAAATCAGCAGCATTTGCGGAGTTGTTTAATGATTTAGCAACAGACCATATGGAAACTGTAGCTAATGCTCTAGAAGATGTTGGTAATGCATTAATGCCTTTAGGACCAGAAGGTCCGACTGAGGTGGGAGAAACGTTAAAAGTTATAGCGGCTGGGGTTAAGGGGGCTGAAAAAGGGGTTTTAGCAATTGAAGAAACCGCAACTACTATATACCGTGTATTTGGTGATGGAGCGGAGGCTTTGGGTCATTCATGGACTGAAATAAATTCCGCATCTGTAGCAAACTATCGTGGTGTTGCTGGATTACCGATTGAAAATTCAGGCCGTTTTGTAGCTGAAGGTACTTTAAACGATCTTAGTGGTGTTACTTATAGGCAAGCATTACCATTGCATGGTAATACTGGGGGATTATCGGAATATTTAGTTCCAAATCCTGCAAAACAAATTGCTATAAAAAGAATTAGCGGAGTTAATCCAGAGCTTTAATTATGAAAGAATCATTTACAGTTAATTCAACAGAAACTATACATGAAAATGTTCTTCATGGCTGTACATTTATAAAAGCTATATTTAAAGAAGGTGATTTTCCAAAGATATTAGTTTTTTTAGGTACTCCAATACCGAAATATTTTTATAAGTCATTAAATGAAGACTTAGAATTTTTAGTATTAGCGCCAAGACTTCAAGGGAGTTCCGTATATCCTGAAATATCCAAACCTTGTTATGTTTATATGTGTGTACCCAAAAAAGGAGGCAATTGGGAAAATGGTCCTTGGGATATATTAGATTGGGGCGAAATTAAAATGTGCAAAAAGGGAGGCCATGAGAGCCCCGAACAAACGGCGGGGTAGAGATATTTTCTGTCAAAGATTGAATTAAAATAAGTTTGTGGAGCAGAATCGAGCTATCAACTATTCAATTCTTTTCAATTCACAAAAAGGTGTAAAATTCCGTAAATTTATTTACATTTGATTCGTTATGGAGTAATTTACCAAAACATATAGCATTTAAAATAGGAATTCTAATATGTTTACTGGTAAATTTACTCTTTTTCGTATTATTTTTGCTTTTGTTTTGGGATTAAGCTTTAGTGCTCTAAACGCCGATGCAAGTACTCGGACAGTAAAGGTTAATTTAGAAACTCTAGTAGATAAAGCGCCTAATATTGCCAAAATAAAAAGCAATAACGATCCAAGTGTTGGCACTCTAAAAGGCAACTTTCAAGTAACTCCGCAAGGAACTGCAAGCTATTCTATTCCCATTTCTGTTCCACCAGGCACTGCTGATATAGCTCCGCTTTTATCTATTGCTTACAACAGTCAAGGTTCGAATTTACCTTCTGCTAATGGCTTACTTGGTACAGGTTTTTCTTTGCAAGGCTTAACTGCAATTTCGCGTTGCCCAAGTAATTTAGCCAAAAACGGCCACATTCACGGCGTTGATTATACAGATCAAGATTTATTTTGTTTTAATGGGGAGCAGTTAGTTGCTGTAAAAGGGGCTTATGGTCAAGATGGCACGGAATATAGATCGTATGTCGATAATCGTACCAAAATAATTTCTTATGGTAGGCAAGGCAATGGCCCAGCTAGTTTTAAAATTTGGACCAAAGGTGGCCAAGTTGCCGAATATGCCAATACTTCCGATTCGCAAGTAAAGGCTGAAGGGAAAACAACCGTAGCTGCTTGGGCGTTAAATCGCATTACAGATGTAGCTGGCAACTATCTTGATATGCATTATTTTAAAGATGAAAGCAAAGGTGAATTTTATCCCAGTGAAATTGACTATACGGGCAATACTAAAGCAGGTTTAGCGCCATACAATTCTGTGAAATTTATTTACGAAAATCGTCCTGATGTGCGTACTTGGTATAAAGCTGGATCGAAAGAAATTTTAGATCAGCGCTTAAAAGAAATCCAAGTTTATTCTCGATCTACTTTAGTTTATGACTACAAATTTAGCTATGAAATAAGTCCCAACACTTATCGGTCCAGATTAGTGAGTGTACAAGAATGTGCCGGCGATGGAGTTTGTTTAAAGCCTACAGCTTTTAATTGGCAGACGAATGAGAAGGGTTGGGAAAGTGCTCCACAATTTATTCCGCCAACACCTATTGTAGATGCTGGTGGTGGAGATTTAGGAGTTCGTTTTGTTGATTTAAATGGAACCGGTGTGCCACAGATGGTGCAAAATAATGGAACGCTTAAAGGGACCTGGATAAACACAGGAAATGGTTGGCAGAAATATGATAACTACGTTTTACCGCAAGCAATCGTTTCTGGTGGGCAAGATATGGGATTGCAGTTTGTTAGTCTCACTGGTAATGGATTGTTGGATATCGTGCAAAGAAACGCTGCAACAAGTACAGCTTGGTTAAATACCGGTTCTGGATGGCAATCTACTTCGCAATATTTATCACCTAGTATTTTTGTATCAAGTGGTCACGATTTAGGGGCTCGTATAGTCGACTTAGATGGAAGGGGCTTACCGAATATTATTCAAAACGATGGTGGAAGTAACAAGGGTGCTTGGGTTGATAATGGAAATGGCTGGCAAAGTATGCCGCTAGGTGCTAGGTTCACTGACTTAATCGGTAATGGATTAAGCGGGATTATTCAAAATAATGGGAATATATCTGGAGCTTGGATTAATAATGGTAATGGTTGGCAGAGCGCGCCGCAATATATTCCTCCACACCCTATTGTTTCTTCATATCCCGGTGGTGCTGATTTAGGTGTGCGTTTGATTGATTTAACAGGCGATGGTTTGGAAGGAATGGTTCAGAAAAACACTGGTTTTGATGGTGGTGCTAACGAGGCATGGATCAATACGGGAAATGGTTGGCAAAGTGCGTCACAATATATCCCGCCTTATCCAATTGTCAATATTGTTAAGTCTTCTGGTAGACTGTTAGGTAGCGATCTTGGAGCAAGGCTTGTCGATTTTGCTGGTAATGGCCTGGTTGGAATTGTACAAAGTAGTCGTCTTTGTATCGGTGATGTTCTTATTAGCAAATATTCTGGAGTATGGCTCAATAATGGTTCGGGTTGGCAGAATCTTCCAGAATATAATCCGCCTTTTGATATAACTATAGGACAATATGGAAATAGAGGACCAACCACAGATCAGGGGACACGTATTGTCGATTTAGAAGGTTCAGGTCTCCCTGGTGTTGTTCAGAATAATGGTACTAAGAGCGGTGCTTGGCTCAATAAGGCCAAAAAGTTCCCCGATTATTTAATTGGTGTTACAGATGGTTATGGTGGCCAGTTAAAAATAGATTATGAATCGCTAAGTAGCAAAAAAGTTAATGTCTATACCAAAGAACATGACGCCAAATATCCAAACATGGATTGGCAAGGGCCAATGTATGTTGTTTATCAGACAGCAAGTGATATGGGCGTTACGGATGCTAAATCTAAAAATAAAGTTTTAGCAAAGAACGCAAAAAATTCTTTTGGCGATAATCCGCTTTTGCATGTAACTACGTATCATTACATCGGTGCTAAATTTAATCATCTCGGTTATGGTTTTTTAGGTTTTCATCAAGTTACAACTAAAGATGAAAGTACGGGAATTAATGTCACAACAACTTATAGCCAAGACTATAATCAGCACACAGTTGGACAATCTCTAAATAACGAAACAAGGCTTTCTAATGGCACTTTAATTGCTTCTACACAAAACACTTGGGATTTAAAAACCTTTGGAAGCGGCCCGAGTACTTACTTTATAACTTATACTAAAAATGTCGTAAATAAATCTTTTGATTTTAGTGGAAATTTAATTAGCACAAAAAACACAAATATTACTGCTGATGATTTTACGAACCCAATTCTGACAGTCTCAACTATTCAAGATTCTACTGGAACTTATAAAACAACCACGACTAACACTTACCACAATGATACTGACAGGTGGTTGATTGGTGAATTGCGAGCTAGCAGCGTAATGTCAGAAGCTCCAAACAAACCTTCTATTACGCGTAATTCTACTTTTAGCTATGATGCTAATACTAATACTGGTTTATTAGTTGGAACTGTTGTAGCGCCTGACGATGCGCGTTTTACGCTTAACACTAACTATGAACGCGATGCTTTTGGCAACATTACCAAAACTACGGTTTCAGCTAAAGGCGTTCAAGATCGCATAGCTAGCGCAGTTTACGATCCTACAGGAAGATTTGTTGTTAAAAGTACGGATCCTTTGGGACATGGCACTAATCAAACTTATGACGAAAGATTTGGAAAAATTTTAACTGCAACTGATCCAAATAATTTAACTCTGATTAATCACTATGACAGCTTTGGGCGTTTGATCCAAACGGATTATCCGGATCTCACAGAGCAAACTATAGGCTACAACTGGTGTGGCGGTCCTCTTGGTGCTGTTTATACTGTAACAACACAAAAGAGTGGCAGCCCTACGCACGTGGAGTATTTCGATCAATCTAATCGTCGAGTTGGTGAGACTTCGCAAGGTTATAATGGCAAGCTCATTTGGCTTACCACTGTTTATGATGAACTTGGTCGCGTAGTACAAAAATCTTTGCCATATTATGACGGTGATCCGGCTTACTATGTGCGTTTTGATTATGATCAGCTAGGTCGTGTTGTTAAAAACATACATCCAGATGGTACGGCAACAACTACTGAATACCAGGGTTTAACAACGATTACTACTAATGCGGCTGGGCAAAAATATATTAAAGTTGCTAATGCTCGGGATAATCTTATTCGAGTTATTGATAACTTAGGCAAGGTAACTTCCTATGATTATGACGCCTCGAGTAATCTAACGCGAGTTACGGACAGCGCTGGCAATATTACAACGCAAACATACGATAACTACGGCCACCGTATTGCCATGAATGATCTGGATAAAGGACATTGGACATATCAATACGATTCTCTAGGCCAACTTATCAGCCAAACTGATGCTATGAAGCAGGCAACAAGTTTTCAATATGACTTATTAGGTCGCATGATAGCTCGCAGTGATGTAGCAGGAACTAGTTATTGGGAATATGATACATCTCAATATGGTATAGGAAAGCTTGCTAAAGTTACAAGTATAGTTAGTGCTTCTAAATCCAAAGCCAACGGGGCGGAATTAATTAAAGCTGCTCGAGAAAACTTACTATCTACTGAAACTAACTACACCTACGACAAGCTTGGTCGCCCCTTTAAGACTACGGTAAAAATTAATGGGCAAGATTATACGAGTTTGCAGCGTTATGATGCTTGGGGGCGTCCAGACAGAATAGCTTATCCCAATGGCGTTATGGTAAAAAATAACTATAACTCGCTAGGCTATTTGGTTGAAACTGTAAATTACCTAACCGGAGTACCCTATTGGCATCTAAACAATATGGACGCTGCAGGTCATATTACATCCGAAACAAATGGAAGTGGTTTGATAACGAAGTGGAGTTACGATCCCAAAACTGGATTTTTAACCGATGTTATTACAACTCTTGGCCAGAATATTAAACTGCAAAGAGAGCTTTTGCCTTTAGCAGAAGTCCAAAAAGAGGAAAAACATGTCTACAGGAAATCCTTAAAAATCAAGGCATTACAAAATCAAATGCAAAACTTGCATTATAGCTATGACGAGATTGGCAATATGTCGGAGCGTCAGGATAATGTAAACGGAGTAATAGAGGATTTTAGTTATGATAGCTTAAATCGCCTAGAGCAAAATAGTATCGAGGGCGGTTCTCATGTGAACTATAAGTATGACGAGTTAGGCAACATCACTTACAAATCCGATGTTGGTGTTTATCATTATGCGAATAGTAGCTCAGGTCCGCATGCTGTAACTAGTATCACAGATGGACCCAAAAACTCTACTTTTGAATATAACGCTAATGGCGATCAAATAAGTGGCGTTATCAATGGGGTGAAACGCACGATAAGCTATACAGGATTTAGTAAACCTAAAGAAATAGTGCAGGGCAGTGCTGTAACCGATTTTTACTATAACGCTGATCGTGATAGCTTTATGCGAGTTGATAAAGCCGATGGCAAAACCACGACTACGCTATATTTAGGAAATTGCGAGATAGCTAGCATTAACGACGGTCAAAAAACTATAGTACAACAAAAAAGCTATATAGGACCTAATTTGCTTTATGTACAAAGTTCGGATAGCAAAGATAGCACTTATGTTTTGCTTAAAGACAACCTTGGTTCTGTAACTGACATAGTCGATGTTTATGGCAATATTGTACAGCATTTTAACTACACACCATTTGGCGAGCAAACCCAAACTAAAGGCGACAAACCATCCAATCCCATAACGCACAAGGGATTTACTGGCCATGAAGAAGTGGAGGCTTTTAATCTTATCCACATGGGTGGACGTATTTACGATCCAGTAATAGGACGTTTTTTGACAGCAGACCCGACAATGCAAGCGCCAGCTAATCCGCAAGATTTAAACCGCTATAGCTATTGCCTTAATAATCCACTTCGTTTCACTGATCCTAATGGCTTTGGTATTTTCGATTGGGTGAGCGATTTAATCAGTGGTATTTGTAATGTTATTAAGGATGTTGTAAATGCGGTTTGTGATTTTGCAAAAAGTATTTTAAAAAATCGCTATATCGTAATGGCATTGGAAATTGTGGCTGGCGCGTTAACAGGAGGATGGGCCTTCGTCTTAGTACCTGCCATATCAGCTGCTTCTACAATTGCTTGTGGTGGCAACTTTGGAGACGCTTTGCTTGCGGCTGGAATGGCATTAGTAAGTATGGAGCTTTCTGGAATAGGCAATGCTGTAGCGCAGTGGGGTGAGAAAATTAGTGGTTGTACTGGGTTTTTGGGAAAAGGTACCATAACTGGCATAGTTCGAGGAGCCGTAAATGTTGCTGAAGGCAAGAGTTTTAAAGACGGCTTTTTGGCAGGAGCAATAGAAGGTGCAACTTCTAATATGATTTCTGGTCCATCAAGGGTTAAATTGGATCAAACTAGCATTATGGAGCGAGCTGCGGCGTCTGGAGCTATTGGAGGCACTGTGGCAGCAGCAACCGGTGGCAATTTTTTAGATGGTGCTGAAACTGCAGCTTTTTCAAAATTAATTGCTGATGAAGGTCAAACTAGTTCTCCCAGTAATGCATATGCCAGAAAGGACGATCTTAAAAATTCATTAACTCCAACTGGTATGGTGATAGGAGAGAGGCCACTTGATGGTCTTGCCGGTTTTATGTATCGTGATCCTTTGTTGCATTTTTTACATCTTGATATAGCCCATGAGTCGGCTTTTTATTTAGATAAGAGTGGAAATTTACAAAGCAGTTATTATGGACCTAATGGAATGGGTACAAGTGAAGATCAGGGCATGCTTCATAATGACGAGATTAATCGTGTTAATGAATATAAATTTAGCGACGTGCAGACCATGAATAGTCCTTTGTCATATCAAGACCTTCATTTGCCTGGTTTCGAACCACATACCTATCTATTCCTTCCTCCTCGTAATTGTCAAGATTCGATATACCAATTGGCGATGCAAAAGGGAGTAGCCTATTGATGGTATCTTATTTTTTTTTCATATATTTTTGCTATAAAGATATTTTGTCTATTACCAGTTTATAGAAAATGTTTTTGTCGGATAGGGAGTGTTGGTGGTAACTTTGCTATTAGTAATGCTTGATGAAAAGATGCCATGTCCTTTCAATAAAGGGGTTTTTTCTAGTATTGTAGGATGAGATTTTTTATATTTGGTATAACAAATTAAGCTAGTGATTATAGCACCTAGAAGTGGCACTCCAGTAACCAGAGGTGTTAACCAATACAGAAAATCATAACGGTTACTATGATAAGTTATTCTAGAAGCAATAGATGCTGTGCATGTTGACCCATTGCAGACAGTTATATTGTAATGGGGGGCTTGATTGCTGCCATCATGTGTAAAGCTAATCGTACCATTGTTGACCATGCCCTGAGTAAAGAAAGTTACATTCTTTTTAAGTTGGATATTGTTAAAATAGCCAAAAGCCAAATCAGTAATAAGAATCATTAAGTCTTCTTTAGCTTGGCCGCATTCTGTAGAACTAAGATTAATTGCTGTTACGGGTGTGGTTTGTCCTTGGTAAACTTCCAAGGCGTTGTTAATGATATGTGGGATTTTTTTTAGAGTTACATTTGCTGGTTGTGGATTGGAATGCGAAGTTAAATCGCTTGCGTATACAGAGTAAGAAGGTATATGGCATCCGCCACTATGGATAAATTGAATTTGTTCAGAAAATACGTCTTTAAGAGTAAAGGTAGTTGTTGGAACTGTTGGCTTAGATACTTCAACAAAACTTCCTATTTGTGGGTCTAAGCCGTTTATAGTAAAGATGATTTCAGAGGGTTTAGCACATAGAGAAGTAGCGTTAAGATTTTGGATGGTTATGGTGAGTTTTTCTTGGTCATAGAATACGATTTGGTTAGTGGTTAAAGCTGGGGGAAGATTTGTATACACAACGTTTCCTGCTACTGGGATTGTGCTGCCGTAATTATTAGCAACAGCAACCTCATAACTTAAAGCACCACAACTCCCATCGTGAGTAACATTAACTTGTTGATTAAGGATACCTTGTAGGTCGAAGCTACTTAGTTGACCGTGTTGCAGATTACTTATGGAAAATTTTACTAAAAGGGGATCCGTGCAGGAGTCAGAAACGTTAAAATTATCTGTAGTCAAAGTTATTATTTGTCCTTGTTTAAGAGTGACTCTATTCCTTGTTAAAATAGGTAATGTTCCTTTATAATTAATGTTTGGGGCAGTTGGTTCTGTGCTTGTAAAACCATTGCTAACTGATATTAGATAATTGGGTGGCAGATTACAATGTTCCTGGATAAAGCATACTTGCTTGCTTTGTATCTCGTGTAAATGAAATGTAGTAATTGGATTTTTAGGTTCATATACATTCGCGAAGTGACCATTTTGAATATTACTTGCTGTGAATATAAAGGAAGGAAGCACGTGGGCTGTCCAAATTTTAACAGCGTATCCATAGAAACTTCCAGACGCTATTTCTTCTCCGATTGAGTTAAATGCAACGCTATTAATACCGTCTATATCGCCTGCTATTGAGCGAAGTAGAGAGCCATCTTTTTCATTCCAAATACAAATGTTACCATCGGTACTTCCTGAAACAAGCCTATCTCCTTGTAAGTTAAATGCAATACTTGTTATATCTCCTTCTTGTCCTATTAATTTTTGTAGCAAATACCCATCTGGTAAGCTTAAGATACTTATGGAGTTGTCATTTCCCAAGCAAGCTAACTTATGTCCCGTAGGATGAATACTGAGGCTCAAAACTCCATTTGTATGGGAAGTTATATTACGGGAAAGAGAACCATCTTCTTTCCAAATTTTAATAGTGTCATCAGCACTTCCTGAAATTACTTCATCTGTTACGGGGTTGAAGATGGCTACCGTAATGTAATTTGTATGCCCTGTCAGGATGTGTAGCAAGGAGGCATCGGCATTCCAAATTCTAATTGTTTGATCATAACTAGCTGAAAGAATTTTACTTCCTTTTGAATTATAGGCGACACTTGTAATAAAATTATTATGCCCTATTAAATTATATATTAACGACTCATTATCTGTATCCCAGACTTTCACAACTTTGCTTTCTCCTCCAGATACAAGTCTAGGCATTGTTGGATGAAAGGCAACGCTGTAGACTTTTTCACCTTCCACTAATGAGTGTAATATAAGCCCGGTTGTTCCATTCCAAAGTTTGATGGAACCATCCCAACTTCCTGAAGCAAGCAGATTTTCTTGAGGATTATAGATAACACTAGCAACCATATCTCCATGCCCTAACATCGTCCGCATTAGTCCAGTGCCTGTTGGATCATCAGGATCTGTTGCATTGAGATTATTGTCAGTTAAAATTACTATTCCATCTCTAGTTATATTTAGTTGATTGTTTGTTAGTATTGGCGGGCTATTATTGTTAATATGTAAGTTCTCTAGAAAGATTTCTTTTAGGCGATATTCAGTGTAGATTTCATCTATAGCATTTAGTGCGTCTTTTTGAAGATCATTTGAATTAAATGTCTGCGTGTTAAAGCTTATTTTGCGCGTAATAGCATTATAGACTTTTTGAAAAAATGATGGATGTATATTTTGAGGTAAAACTGAGGGAAAGTTTATTTGTAAAGATTTAAGATCACCTTTATTATCATATGTACGTGCTACAAAACCGTTGGCATCTAATAATTCAAAAATGTATGTAGCTTCTTTAGTTCGACAAATTTCATCAATGTGATTTTTGGCTAAAAAAGTTTGATACTCATCCCAATAGCACTGTTTCCAAGAATTACTATGACTCATCAAGGGAGCTTGCTTAGATAGCGTGTTTAAGTCAGTACATCTAAAATTTTCTACTGAAGATAAAGAAGAATGTTCTGCTAATCTTAAAACTAAGCTTGCAAACATAAAATACCTCATAATCAAATAGAAAAAACTGTGGGGGTGTTTGTTAGAACAATTTCTTAATGACAAACGAAAGTATAATCTGATACAATTGATCCAATTCGGATAAATTATGTCTTTACAAAATAGAAGTCAAGGAAATTGCTTTTTGAAATACGTCTTTATATCCTATAAATAAAGCATTGTGCGGTAATAGTGTATTGGCTCCCTATGGATGGCTAACATAAAAGGTTATTTATGAATTCTACTCCTTTTTTCTCTTTCCTCCTTCGTGTTTTTTCTGTTCATTTTTTAAGAATTTCTAAGATTTTGGTGGCATTGATTGGCTTGTGTTTTGCAACCAATAGTTTGGCGCATACTACAGAGGTTAAGGCAAAGCTTTCCACTCCTTTTCCAACGTCATTGATTTTTGGTGATTCTGCTATCGCGGAAGGAGTTCTCCATGACTACCAAGGAGCGCAAAGAGAATTGGTTGGTATGTTTGAAACGGTTTCTGGTGGACCTACTATCCCCGCTTCTGATGTTTCAATAGCACCCGGCACTACTTGTCCATTTGGAGTGTGGTATTCTTCTCCACAAGGCTGCCTCGTAAGAATGGAACTTCGAGTTACGGATCCAGCTAAAATAGGGAAAACAGTGACTGTCATATTAAGAGCTAACACAGGCAGACCTGACCATCCTATCGTATGGGACGACCCTATTCCAAATTCTATACTTATTCTTGCTGAACGCTTTATTACAGCTAACGCTAGCCCCGATGGTAGTATCGTGCCATCAGGGAGATTAAGGACGGGTGATGGCTATAGTCAGACTTATACGGTAACTCCCAACCAACATTATCGCATTGATAGCGTAATTGTTGACGGAGTATCGGTTGGAGCGGTTCCAAGCTATACTTTTTCAAATATTCATGCAGATCATAACATCATTGCTAATTTTGCAATTATTACGCACACTATTTCAACATTAATCAGTAAAGATCGTAATTTATTCCATGGAACTATTACACCTTCCGGTAATATAATAGTGAATGATGGAGCAAATCAGACTTTCCAAATAATTCCGAGTGAACATTACCATATTGCTGATGTAAAAGCAGATGGAACTTCAGTAGGCAAAGTGGCAAGCTACACTTTCCCAAATGTTACGAGTGATCATACGATTACTGCCAGTTTTGAATCGGATATTCAAATTCAAGCGACTACAGTCAATCATGGGACGATAATACCATCTGGAAACGTAATAGTTGATTATGGAGCTGACCAGCAATTTACCTTAAAACCAGATAACGGTTATCAAGTTGATAATGTTTTGATTGATGATCATGGAATAGGGCCAGTTAGTACCTATACTTTTTCCAATGTAACTACCAAGGACCACACTATTGTTGGTATTTTTTCTCCGTTAAAAATACTAAAATCTAACCCTGGAACATTTATTTATACTGATATCGGTAGCACTGACCCAAATAAAAATATAATTATTTATAACGGCAATAATGTTACAGCAACTGATATTAACTATAGCCTAGAAGATTCATTGCATAATATTCCAATGCCGACGGGATTGTGTCAAATCATAGCTCCACGTTCTAGCTGTACTTTGAGTTTCCTTGGGGTTGATAACAAGGCTTATGGTAATGGAAATTTAAATTTACAGTATAAATTACAGGGCAGTAGTTCTTCTTATAATACACCAGTTAGGGTTGCTGTAAATAATGCAATTATTGGCTTGCAAGATCAATCAGGAAAAGAGGTCGCAAAGGTAGAATTTCCTAAAACTGACCAATTTCCAGTAGTACAAAGTTTTACTCTGCATAATATAGGAAAGTTCATTTTACAAAATGTCCATCTGAATTTAAGCGATTCTCGTGGCGGTAAATTTAGTATTATTGATGATCGCTGTAGTAGTAGTAATCTGGCTATTAATGATGCATGTACTTTTAAAGTCAAGGCTTCTGAAATTAATACCAGTAATTTAGTTATTACTGGAAGCAATATGCCATTAACGACTATTCCAATTGAAGTTGATGGCGGAATGACAATTATTCCAGATTTAAGCGATAAAAATCGCCATTTAACTTATCGGGCTATTTACTTACACAACACTACTGGTACGAATATAAGTTTTAGTGTTCCAAAACTAGATGGTGATATTGCTAATCGAGTCAAATATTGCACTTTTGGGGATAATAATTGCAAATATCAGTCATGTGATTTAAACAAACCGTTTGCTGACGGAGCAGAATGTTGGTTATGGTTTAGAGCTTTGGATAATAATGATGACCTGATAAACAAATCTGGAAGCATAACGATAACTACTGGCGATACTAACCAGGTTTCAAAAACTTTTAACGTTCAGTACGATAAAAGTTTATATCTAGGTGGTAGTTTTACTAAAACTTCGGATGGCGCGATCTTAAACCGCTTTGCCAAATATGATGGAAATACCTTTCAGCCTTTGGGGCTTAACGCTACGAATCAGGGATTAAATAATGCTATAAATACTTTAGCCTTATCGATCGATGGTGATTTGTATGTAGGGGGGGATTTTACTTCTACCGGGGATAATACTAATAATATGTACCATATAGCTAAATATGATGGTACGCAGTTCCAAGGAGTTTTACCATTAAATAGCGGTGTTGATGATTCGGTTTATGCGCTCACTTTTTCACCCGACCAGAAGCTCTACGTAGGTGGTGGTTTTAAGTCAAGCTTAGACAATGTTGCTCTACATCATATCGCTCAATACGGCAATAATGGTTTCTCTCGACTAAAGAGTGGATTGGATAACGGCAGTGTTTACGCTTTGGCATTTGCTCCCAATGGAGATTTATATTTAGGTGGCGATTTTCAACAAAGTCGTAATTTGTTAGTGCATCGAGTCGCTAAATATACGGAAAAGAATGGTTTTACCGCTTTAGGAAATTCTGGTTTAGATGGCTTAGTTAATGCAATTGCTTATTCTCCTGTTGATCAAAGAATTTATATTGGTGGAGTGTTTCTTAAAGCCAAGTATGATGGAGCGGCGCTAAATCACATTACAAAATATAACCCTACAACCGATGCTCTCGAAACTCTTGGCAATACCTATACGCCAGGACTAAGTAACGATGTTCAATCACTTGTTTTTTCATCTTTTGATAATAGCATGTATATTGGTGGTGATTTTATAAATTCTCGCGAAGGTATTCCTTTACATCGTCTAACTAGATACATTAATGATAAATTTCAGCCAATGTTGCCCGGAATTTATCGCTTTAGCGCTGATATTACTCACGTAAATGCCCTTACTTTTGATTCTCAGGGTAAACTATATTTAGGCGGTGACTTTACAGTTACCGATGATAATAATCATAGTAAATTAAGTGGTATTGCTACTTATAATTTAAGTACTCAGCAATATCAAATGCTAGGTAATGGGTTGGATGTAAGTAATGGAGCGGTAAATGCATTGCTTATTGCTCCTGCTTTAACAATTAGTGAATGATTTAACTTTAAAATATAACGTATATTGATATATAAAGACTTTTTATGGACATGTTTTGAGGTAAATTTATGCTACGACATATTAGGAATCTCATTAATTTTATAAGCTTATGTGTTTTTTGTTGGCTTGGAATTGCAAACGCGAGCGCTGCTTTACATTTTTCAACAAAGCATAATGTACCGATTGTAGAACGGTTTAATAAGTCGCACAAAATTAACGCAATTGCCAATAACGATCCAACCGTAGGTGCTCTAAAAGGCAATTTTCAAGTAACGCCAACGGGAACTGCAGCTTATTCAATTCCTATTGCTGTTTCACCAGGAACAGGAGATATTGCGCCGCTATTATCGATTGTTTACAACAGCGAGCAAGAAGGCCCAATGGGCAATGGATTATTGGGAACGGGATTTTCGTTGCAAGGTTTAACTGCAATTTCGCGTTGCCCCAGTAATTTAGCTAAGAACGGTCATATTCACGGCGTTGATTACACAGATCAAGATTTGTTTTGTTTTAATGGGGAGCAGTTAGTTGCTGTAAAAGGCGCTTATGGTCAAGATGGTACTGAATATCGGACTTTCGTTAGCAGCAACACTAAAATTGTTTCTTATGGTCGGCAAGGCAATGGCCCAGCTAGTTTTAAAATTTGGACAAAAGGTGGTCAGGTTGCCGAATATGCTTCAACTAGTGATTCTCAAATTCATGCTGAAGGCAAAAACACTGTAGCAGTTTGGGCTTTACATAAGATCACCGATTCGGCAGGAAATTATCTTGATATCCATTATGCTAAAGATGAAGGGAAAGGTGAGTTTTATCCAATATGGATCGATTACACAGGTAATGCAAAAGCAGGATTAGATCCTTATAATTCGGTGAAATTTATTTATGAAGGGCGACCTGATCCACATACTTGGTACCAAGCTGGTTCAAAAAATACTATTGATCGGCGTTTACATGAGATTCAGGTTCTTAGCGGGACAAGTTTACTTTATGACTATCATTTTAATTATGAAATTAGCCCTAATACCTTTCGTTCCAGGCTTTCAAGTATCCAACAATGTGATGGCAGTGGTGTTTGTTTACGCCCAACAACGTTTAGTTGGCAAACTAACGAAATGGGTTGGGAAAGTGCGCCGCAATTTACGCCGCCGACACCAATTGTCGACGGTGATGGAAAAGATTTAGGCGCACGTTTTATGGATGTCAGCGGAACTGGACTGTCATCTTTAGTACAAAACACCAATGATCACGTAGGAGCTTGGCGAAATACTGGTTCTGGTTGGGAAAATGATACGCCTTATATTTTGCCCGCACCGGTTGCTTACGATGGTGATACCGGAATGCGTTTTGTAAGTATGACGGGTAATGGATTAAGCGATATTTTATTAAACAATAATCATGCCTGGAAAAACACCGGATCCGGTTGGCAGGATACATCACAATATACATCTCCAACCTCTTTTCTTAATGTTTTTTACAAAGATTCAGGAGCAAGGGTTGTCGATTTAGATGGCAAGGGTTTGCCAGGTATTATCAAATTTGGTGGTGCATGGATTAGCAACGGCAATGGGTGGCAAAACGTGCCACAATATAATTCGCCGATTGCATTTGTAAGTGATGATGGTGTAGATCAAGGAGCTCGAATAGTTGGTTTAACTAACGATGGATTGGATGGAATTATTCAAAATAATGGCAATAGCGCTGGGGCATGGATTAACAATGGGAGTAGATGGCAAAGTGTGCTGCAATATATTCCGCCACATGCTTTAATTCTTCCGGTTTTTAGTTGGGATCATAAGGACTCAAAAGGTAAGATAGAAGGCATTGATTTAGGAGCTCGTTTCATCGATTTAAACGGCTCTGGACTTTCCGGAGTTGTTCAAAATAACGCTGGCGATGTTTCTAATAATGGTGCTTGGATTAATACTGGCGCTGGTTGGTTAACTGCTCCCCAATATAATTTACCTTATCCAATTGTTTACGCAGTGGAAACAGATGGGCAGAATAACTTATACATGATTAATGATCTTGGCGCACGCTTTGCTGATTTTAGCGGCAGTGGATTGGCTGGCATCATTGGCAGCAATGAAGTGACAAGTGGACCCGCATACTCAGGGGCTTGGATTAATAACGGTTTAACTTGGCAAAATATTCCCGCATATAATCCGCCATGTAAGTTTGTTCGCACCGACCTTAATTTCCCAATGGGCGACAAAATACCAGTTTTTGGTAAGTCGGTTGATTTAGGTGTACGCCTTGTCGATTTAGAAGGTTATGGTTTGCCTAGTATTGTTCAAAATAATGGCACAAACAAAGGAGCATGGTTGAATAAGGCTAAGAAAAAACCGGATTATCTAATTGGAGTTACAGATGGTCTTGGTGGACAGCTTAAAATTGACTACGAAACTTTAAGCAGTAAAAAAGTTGCGGTTTATACGAAAGAAGCTTCTGCTCAATACCCAAATATGGATTGGCAGGGACCAATGTATGTGGTTTATCAAACTGCCAGTGATATGGGGGTTACTGATTCCCTAACTAAAAATAGAGTTTTATCAAAAAACGCTAAAAACTCTTTTGGTGACAATGCGCTATTACATGTAACAACTTACCACTATACTGGCGCCAAATTTAACCATTTGGGCTATGGGTTTTTAGGTTTTCATAAAGTTACCACCAAAGATGAAAGCACTGGTATTAATGTTACTACAACTTATAGTCAAGATTATAACCAACACACTGTTGGCAAAGTGTTAAATTCGGAAACGCGCCTTGCTTCAGGAGTTTTAATTGCTTCTACACAAAATATTTGGGATATGAAAATTTTTGGTGACGGAGTTAGTACTTACTATTCACCATACACAAAAACCACTATCACTAAATCTTTTGATTTAAATGGTAACCCAATAAATACCAAAGCCACCGACATAAATGTTGATGCTTTTACTAATCCGGTAACTATAGTTTCTTCAGTACAAAATTTAAATGGTAACGAAACCTATACAACTACTACCAATAACATTTATAAAAATGATGTAAATGATTGGCGTATTGGTGAGTTACAATCGACTGCGGTCACTAATTCAGCGCCTAATACTAACGATGTGACGCGCCATTCTACGTATGGTTACGATGATACTACTGGTTTATTAATTAATACAACTGTAGAGCCGAATAACCCGCAATATTGTGTAAGCACTGATTATACGAGAGATGTGTTTGGGAATATCACAAGTACTAAGGTTTCGGGATTAAACGATTCTTTTACAGCACGCACAAGTAGTTCAGTTTATGAATCAACTGGTCGTTTTATTATCAAAAGCGTTAATGCACTTAATCAAACAACTACTGTAACGTATGATGCACGGTTTGGGGAAATTTTAACTGCTACAGATTTAAATAATTTAACTATAACTAACCACTACGATAGCTTTGGACATTTGTTTCAGACTGATTATCCAGATAATACTTCACAAACTACAAGTTATAATTGGGTGTCTGGCCCAAATAACGCAGTTTATACGGTAACTACTCAAAAAACTGGCAGTCCAATTAAAACCGGATATTTTGATCAAGCCAACCGTCGAGTAGCCGAAACAAGCCAAGGTTTAGATGGCCGAATAATCTGGCTTATGACATATTACGATGAACTAAGTCGTGTAACAGCGAGAACCTTGCCGTATTATGGAGGGGGCACACCTCTTTATATACGTTTTGATTATGATGTTTTAGGAAGGGCAACTAAAGTTACCCACCCAGATGGAACTGCTACTATTAATCGATATGATGGCATAACGATAGTTAATAAAAATGCCCTTTTACAAGCTAATGTAAAAGCTTCAAACATTCGTGATAATGTAACAAGTGTTATTGATAATGGTACTGGTGAAACACAGTATTTTTACAATGCAGTTGGAAATCTCGTAAAAACTATAGATAGCGAAGGCAATGTCACGACTATGACTTATGACCTTTATGGTCACCGCATTGCAATTGATGATCTAGACAAAGGCAATTGGACTTACCAATATAATCCACTTGGTGAGCTTATTACGCAAACTGATGCAATGGGGCGAAAAACCAGTTTTCAATATGACTTATTAGGACGCATGATTAGTCGTACTGATTCTGCGGCAACAAGTAACTGGGAATATGATACGGCTCCACATGGGGTTGGTAAACTAGCTAAAGTAAACGGTATCGCTAATGCGAAGAATGATGCTAATGCTATTATAAAAGCCGCTCGCGAAAATCTTGCTGATTATTCTCGAACTTATGTTTATGACGAATTGGGACGCCCAACCCAAACGATAACTACTGTTAACGGCCAAAATTATTCGCTTAACACGAGTTACGATAATTTAAGCAGACCGCTAACTACTACTTATCCAAGTGGCTTACAAACTCAAAATTATTATAATGACCTAGGTTATTTAGTCAAACTTGATAACGCTAAAACCCATGAGCTTTATTGGCAATTAAATAGCACTAACGCTTTCGGACAGATTACTTCAGAAACCAATAGTAACGGTTTAATCACTAATTACACCTATGATCCAAAAACTGGCTTTTTAACAGATATTGTAACCAACCTAAATACAGCACTTGCGGTACAAAAGAAATTCTTTCCAAGCCAGACTGCAAATCATATTAGCGAAAAACATGTATATAATAATTCATTTAAAAACAAAACATTACAAGGTGAAATGCAGAATTTGCATTATAGCTACGATGTCATCGGAAATATGACAAAGCGTGTAGATAATGTAAATGCTGTTACTGAGAATTTTAGTTATGATGAGCAGAATCGCCTTTCCCAAAATAGCATTGACGGAGGAGAAACTACAACTTATCGATACAACAAGATTGGCAACATTACCAACAAATCAGATGTTGGCGAATATTTTTACGGGGGGAAGGGTGCAGGTCCACACGCTTTAACCAGTACCATAGCTGGGCATACCCGCGTTGTTTTTCAATATAATAAAAACGGTGATCAAATTAGTGGTACGGTGCATGGGGTTCATCGAACTATTAGCTATACCGGGTTCAGTAAGCCGAAAACCATTAATCAGGGTAATGCCACAACAAACTTTTATTACAACGCTGATCGCGATGAGTTTATGCGTACGGATGTTAATGTAGTAAAAGGCGTTACAACCTTGGCAACTACTCTATATCTTGGTAATTATGAAATAACTTCTGAAAGTGATGGTCAGAAGGTAACTGCAGTGCGTCAAAAGCATTATATTGGCAATAATACTTTAGTGATTCTAAGCGACGATGGAAAAAATGGTACGTATGTGTTATTAAAAGATAATCTTGGGTCAGTGACGGATATCGTTGACAGTAACAGCAACGTTGTGCAACATTTTACCTACACTCCATTTGGCGAACAAAGACAAACTAAAGGTGATACTCCGGCATTTCCTATTACGCATAGTGGTTTTACAGGACATGAAGAATTAGAGCCGTTTAATTTAGTACATATGGGCGGCCGTCTCTATGACCCGGTTTTAGGACGATTTTTAAGCGCTGATCCAACAGTACAAGCACCAAATGATCCACAAGATTTAAATCGCTATAGTTACTGCGTTAATAATCCACTGCGTTTTACTGATCCGAGCGGGTTTGGAATATTTGATTGGGTTAGCGATATTATTAGTGATATATGCGACATTATAAGTGATGTAGTTAATGTGATTTGTGACGTTATTTGCGATGTAGTACGTACCGTTTGTGATGTTGTGAGCAGTATTTGCAGTTCTAAGTTTATTGGTACGATTCTGGAGCTTGCTGTCGCAGCTATCGCAACTGCATGTAGCGCTGGTACCTTAACGATGGCATATATAATGGCAGCAACTTCGGCAGCAGTAACAGCAGCATCTGGAGGAAGTTTTGCAGATGTATTGTTTGCAGCAGGACTAGCGTTTGTGAGTGTTGAGGCGTGGGGGCAAGTTGGTGACTTTTGTAAGCCATTGAAAGCAGCCGGAGGTTGGGGCTCAAATTTTGCTGGCAATGCAGAAAGTTGTGTTGTACATGGAGCAGTTGGTGGAACACTAAACGTTATCGAAGGTGGAAGTTTTAAAGATGGATTTTTAAGCGCTGCCGTAGGTGATGCGTGTTCAGGAATGGTGAACAGCATAGAAAAAGATAGTATGAGTCAAACTGCTATTATGGAAAGAGCGGCAGCAGCTGGAGTTGTTGGTGGAACTGTTGCAGTGATTACTGGGGGAAACTTTTTAGATGGGGCAAAGACAGCAGCTTTTGCGCAGATGTTTAATGGCGAGGCGCATAAGACCATGCTGGAGTTGATGCAGCAGAAGATGCAGCAAGTTAGACAATGGTGTGGTGCTCATCAAACGGGATTAATGGTTGCGGCTAATGTAGTAGGTTTAGTTGCCGCGCCATTTACTGCTGGAGTATCAGAAGAAGCAGCTTTAGAAGTTGATGAAGCGATGGCGGTGGAGGAGGTTGCCGCATCGACTCCTGTGGGTAGGCTAGGCGCATCAATGGATGTTGCTCCAGGAATAAATAGTCCTGCTGAAATAGATGGGATTCAATACAGTGGTCACGCTTTGGATCAAATGCAGGGGAGAGGTTTAACTCCATCCATTGTTCAGGATGCTCTTGAAAATGGTGAAATTTCGGCTGGTAGAGATGGAACGACAATTTATCGCAGTGGTCAAGTTAAAGCAATAGTTAATTCAAGTGGTAAAGTTATTACAGCTTATCCCTTTTTTCCTTAATTTTTCTATACTTAGTTAATATAGACGAGGTATATGTATGTTTGTTTTGAAATTATCAGGTGAGTCCGGTTCTTATGTGATTTTGGATATAAAAGGTTTCGAAAATGTAAAAACGGATGATGAAGACGATGCGAAATGGTTGCGTGCGCATGTTAATATAAAAGTTTCTGATTTTACAGCTAATTTTAATGCTACTTTTGTAACTTCTGATTTCTCATGTTTTTTAGAGGAATTGAAGAAAGTGTTAAATAAAGCTGGGAATGGTTCAAAAGCCGTTTTTTCTACGTATGAGGAATGGCTACAGCTCTCCGTTCAAATACACAAAACAGGAGTTGTAAAAATAGATGGGGTGGCTAAAACTCATGCAGGTAAACTATCTTTTTTATTTAACTCAGATTTATGTACGCTTAATAATTTTTGTGTTCAATTGCAATCGTTATGTGGGCTTTCTCCTGATTTTGAATACAAATCTGAATCAACATAGGATTGGATAAGGTCGTGCATTTCGCTAATGATAGATTAGTGCGTAGATTGAGTTAAGCGCGCCTACATAATTTAAATTTGGATTGCAGTGTTACATTTGGTATCTTCGCTTTGGTGAGCGAAAGCAAATCAAAGGAGATACGCCTGCATATTCGATCACGCATAATGGCTTTACAGGACATGAAGAAGTAGAGCCATTTAAATTGGTACATATGGATGGACGCCTTTATGACCCGGTTTTAGGACGATTTTTAAGCGCTGATCCAACAGTACAAGCACCAAATGATCCACAAGATTTAAATCGCTATAGTTACTGCGTTAATAATCCACTGCGTTTTACTGATCCGAGCGGGTTTGGAATATTTGATTGGGTTAGCGATATTATTAGTGATATATGCGACATTATAAGTGATGTAGTTAATGTGATTTGTGACGTTATTTGCGATGTAGTACGTACCGTTTGTGATGTTGTGAGCAGTATTTGCAGTTCTAAGTTTATTGGCACGATTCTGGAGCTTGCTGTCGCAGCTATCGCAACTGCATGTAGCGCTGGTACCTTAACGATGGCATATATAATGGCAGCAACTTCGGCAGCAGTAACTCTGCTGGTTTTGAAGATTCTGATGATTTTGATGTTGATAAAACAGGTCCTTCTAATGGTGATGTTGGAGTTTGGTATGGTAAGAATCCCAAGACGGGAGAAATGGAGCATCATGTGTTGATTTATGATGATAATGCTGGTGTTGATAGACATGGGGTTCCTTATGATTCTTGGTCTGCATTCCATGAGGGCAAATCATTTGGTCCTGCACGTTACCAGCCTTTTAGTAAAGAATTTGGTTTCGGACCAACATGGTATAAATATTCTTATCCTTAGAAAGGTGAATTATGAAGATTTATAATTACTTCATAGTGTGTTTTTTCTCGTTTTTAAGTATCGCTAGTTATGCTATGGAAAATAATTTTGGAGCAAGCATGCCTAATTTGGTTAACTCATTTTGTGTTAATGAGTTTAATGATAATTATAGGGATGCTGATAGAGATGTATTGATAAGATATTCTTTAAAAATGGAAAATGAACTTCGGTTTAGCTTTAAAATGAAGCCAGACTATATTTATGAGTGGTATATAGAATCAGATCCTATTTTTATAGTTGATTCTTACAAAATACAAGAAATAAAACAATTAGATAATACTCATGGATACGCTTTTGTGAATTATCACCAATTAGCTAGATCAGTTGGGTGGGGAAATGATCCAGGAAATAATATTACACGTAAATTGGTTAAAGACGTTCGGGATATCCAAGTTAAACTCAATCTAGAATATGATGGAAAACGATGGTGGATAATAGATCCGCCTTATCCAAAAGTTTCGTATGATGTTATTAAGTCATATTATCAGGCTAAGTGTTCGGATATAGAACAATATTTTGCACCTTCAGCAAAACCTCTGTCTAATGATGCAAGAGAAGCACTGGAAAAAAGTTATCAGTACCATAAAGGTATTTTGGATTTTTTTATGCATTTAAAAGACGATAATAGGGAAAAAACTAGCTAGGGAGTTTTTTGAAATTTTTGGAACCGGGCTATTAAGTATTCAATGTTATCGGAATAATGAATCTGATTATACACTTTATAGGTGATATAAATATGAAAACAAAAATTATCATCTTATTTTTTACGAGCGTTATGATATTTTTTTATAGCTGTTGTAGTTTTGCGCAAAATAATCTATCGGAAGATCAGCAAATTAGAGCGATGTTAAAAGAATTTTACACGACCTATATTTCCGAAATTGGAAAAAAACGTGGAAACAATGAACGGATAAATTGGGAAAAAATTAATGCAATTCCAAAAGAGTATTGTACTGTAAGGTTGCTCAAAGAAATAGAGAATGATAAAGAGTTAGATTATGACCCATTTATAAACGCGCAAGATGCTGATCTTAAATCTTTAAAGACTTTGTCCATAAAAAAGAATATAGAAGTCCCAAATGGATATGTTGTCACGTATGGAGATAGTTTTGGCAAGGAAGAAGTTTCTATTATTAAAGTAGTTGTTGTTAAAGAAAAGGATGGTTACAAAATTGATTCTGTTGGATGGGATGGTGTTAAAAAATATGGAGTTAGGTCGTGACAAAGACGATGAAAATGCAGCCAGTGATAGTATGGCGAACAAAGACAAACTAAAGGTGATACTCCGGCATTTCCTATTACGCATAGTGGTTTTACAGGACATGAAGAATTAGAGCCGTTTAATTTAGTACATATGGGCGGTCGTCTCTATGACCCGGTTTTAGGACGATTTTTAAGCGCTGATCCAACAGTACAAGCACCAAATAATCCACAAGATTTAAATCGCTATAGTTACTGCGTTAATAATCCACTGCGTTTTACTGATCCGAGCGGGTTTGGAATATTTGATTGGGTTGGCGATATTATTAGTGATATATGCGACATTATAAGTGATGTAGTTAATGTGATTTGTGACGTTATTTGCGATGTAGTACGTACCGTTTGTGATGTTGTGAGCAGTATTTGCAGTTCTAAGTTTAT
>Ga0265297_10003567_pt1 | contig 27761 bp, 24 predicted proteins | sample Munlanlwell13791_FD_192502 | JGI IMG/M metagenome (GOLD analysis project Ga0265297, IMG submission 192502) | Leachate microbial communities from a municipal landfill in Southern Ontario, Canada - Leachate well 137-91 | ecosystem: Engineered > Solid waste > Landfill > Unclassified | place...
CCGGTGACGGCGTAGACCGGTTTCATGTCCAGGTCCGCCAGGAAACCGGCGAGGGAGACGAGCTGGTCGGGATCGCCCCACAGCGCCACCCGCTTGCCATAGAAGTACTGGTGCATGTCGGTGATGACGTCCATCAGCCGGCCGCGTTCGTCCGTGAGGGCCGCCGGAACTTCGACGCCGGCGGTGCGGCGCAGGGAGTCCACAAAGGCGTCCGTGGCCCGCAGGCCGATGGGCAGTTCCAAAACGTGGGCGTCAACGCCGCACTTTTTTTCCAGTTCCCGCGCCGCAGGCGCCGAGGCGGTCGGTCCCAGGGCGATGGTTGCCTGGCTGGCGCCGGTCCGGCGCAGTGCCTGGATGGTGACGCCGCCGCGGGGGTAGAACTCATGCTTGCCGGTCTGCGGCGCGTCCAGCACGTCGGAGGTGTCCGGGAAGAGGATGATCTCCACGCCCATCAGCGCCGCGATGCGCTTGATCTCGCGCATGTCCGAGGGTTCGACCCAGCCGGGGATGATGTTGACCGTGCGCAGGCGGCTTTCCGACCAGTCGGAGAAGTAGGTCACCAGGCTTTTGACCATGTTGGCGAACCCGGTCACGTGCGACCCCACATAGCTGGGGGTGTTGACATGAATGACATACTTACCGGCGGGAATTTTGCCTTCATCCCGCGCCTTGGCGGCGATCTGCGGGATGTCGTCGCCAATGGTTTCCGACAGGCAGGTGGTGTGGACGGCGATCACCTCGGGTGAATAGAGGGTGAAAATGTTCTCGATCGCCGCCAGCAGGTTGCTTTGGCCGCCGAACACCGACGAGCCTTCGGTGAAGGAGCTGGTCGCCGCCATCACCGGTTCCTTGTAGTGCCGGGTCAGCGTGCTGCGGTGGTAGGAGCAGCAACCCTGCGAGCCGTGGCTGTGCGGCAGGCAGTTGTGCACCCCCAGCGCCGCGTACATCGCGCCGATGGGCTGGCAGGTCTTGGCCGGATTGACGGTCAGCGCCTGCCGCTCCGCCACCGTGCCGGTTGTATGTCGTAAAAGCGCCATGGTCTGAATCCTCTTTTCTTATCGTCCCTTGTGCCACGTAAACGTTTGGCTTCACCACGAAGGTACGAAGATCGCGAAGCTAAATCGAAGATCTGTTGTTGTGTTCGCTTTGCCTTTAACCTGGATTATTCATGAATGTTGAATTTCGAATGTCCAATTTCGAATGTCGAAGTAAAAGCCACGGTGTGGCTGGTGCGTCGAACGGGAGCGGATTTTACTTCAATATTCAGCATTCGGCATTCAATATTCGACATTTGGTACCAAGGTGTTGGAGTTTTGAAACGGCTCTCATGAATAATTCAGGTTAATACGCTTCGATCAAACTTCGTGTCTTCGTGGTGAAGATTTGAGGTTGCAGGTGCTAGTCCCGCGCGTAGGTCGCTTCCAGCGTCGGGCTGGCGGCGGTTTTCCACGGCGGTTCAATGAACGACCAGATGCGGGTGTTGACCAGGCGGTCGATTTCCCGGTAGAAGTTGATCGCGCCCTTGAACCCCGCGTACGGGCCGCCATAGTCGTAGCTGTGCAACTGCTTGCAGGGGATGCCGTGCTTCTGGACGCCGAACTTTTCCTTGATGCCCGCGCAGAAGACGTCCGGCTTGCAGGTCTCGAGCAACCGTTGGGTGTCCTGCTCGTTGATGTCGTCGATGACCAGTGTCTCATTGTCCATCTGCGGCATCATGCCCTGGTAGTCGTTGAAATCAAAGTCGAGCGCGGCCAGTTTCTGGCGCTTTTCATCGGAGAGCAGTTGGCGGAACCGTTTCTGATCCCGTTCGACCTCCAGCTCCTCGATATTCCGGCTGTCCGCGTCCAGGGTGACGGTGGAGAGGACCTTACGGCCTTCGTAGTCGTCGCGGTGGGCGAACTCGTAGCCGGCGGCGAGGGTTTTCATGCCGATTTCCGAGAACAGGTCCTGGTAATGGTGGGCGCGGCTGCCGCCGACGAAGAGCATGGCGGTCTTGCCGGTGCAGCGGGGCTTGATCTCCGCCTCGACGGCCGCGACCTTGGCCATTTCCTCGGCAATCACCTTCTCGACGCGGGCCGTCAGTTCCGCATCCTCAAAGAACGCCGCCATCTTGCGCAACGACTTGGCGGTGGCGTGGGCGCCGATGAAATTGACCTTGAACCATGGGACCCCGAACTTTTTCTCGATCATGTCCGCCACGTAGTTGATGGAACGGTGGCACATGACGACATTGAGGTCGGCGGTGTGCGCCCGTTCGAACTGGCCGATGGTGGAATTGCCGCTCAGGGTGGCGACCAGGGTGAAACCGCAGCGTTCCAGGAGGTCTTCCAGCACGAAGGCGTCGCCGCCGATGTTGTATTCGCCGAGCAGGGTGATTTTGAACTTGCCGGCGGGGGCCGTGTCATCCCGGCCGATCACGTGCTTGAACAACTGATTATTGGCGATGTGGTGTCCCGCCGACTGCGAGACGCCCTTGTAGCCTTCGCAGGAAAAGCCGAAGATATTGATGCCCAGCTTCTCCTTCATCTCTTTGGCCACGGCGTGCACGTCGTCGCCGATCAGCCCCACCGGGCAGGTCGAAAAGATGCCGATCGCCTTGGGGTGGAACAGGTCATAGGCCTCCTGCACGGCGGCCCGCAATTTTTTCTCGCCGCCGAAGACGATGTTTTCGTCCTGCATATCGGTCGAGAAACAGTAGGTCATGAAATTTTCGTCCTGGGCGGTCGGCGGGCGCGTTTGGTTGCGCCGGGTCAGCCAGGCGTAGAAGGAACAGCCGATGGGGCCGTGGACCAGGTTGATGATGTCGCGGGTCGGCCCGAGCACCACGCCTTTGCAGCCGGCATAGCAGCAGCCGCGCTGGGTGATGATGCCGGGGGTGGTCCGCACGTTGGCCTTCACCTGCGGGACGTTGCCCGCCGCGTCTTTCCGGTTGACCACCAGTTGCGGCGCCCGCTTCTTGGCCAGCTTGGCCGGATAGCCCGCGAGGACCTTGTCGCGCAGCCCCTCGCCCTTCGGTATGTCATGGTTCTGCATGGGACCGATTCTCCTGTGTCGTTACATTTTTTCGTCGAGCGCCAGGTCGCCGCTTTCGCCGGTGCGGATGCGGACGGCGTCCAGCATGGGCAGGACGAAAATCTTGCCGTCGCCCGCGTGGCCGGTCTGGTTGACCTTGATGATGGTGGCAACCACCCCCGCGACCGCGCTGTCCGGCACGGTCACGAACAGCAGCCGTTTGGGGTAGAGGCGGGGGGCCGGCCCGAGCAGCGCGATGGCTTCCTCGCTGCCCGCCCGCGCCCCTTCGAGCAGGCCCAGGTCGACCTTGCCTCGGCCGCGCCCCATCACCTTGCGGGCCGTGAACTGCGAATAGCCGTTTTCGGCCAGCGCGCGCTTGGTGTCGTTGATCCGGTTCATCCGGATGATGGCCATTACTTCTTTCACGGCAGTATTCCTCACAAAACGCTGTGCGATTGACGTTCGATCCGCTCAGACCTCTTTCACCCCGGAACTGACGGTGTAAACTTCGTCCACTTTGGAGACAAAGATCTTGCCGTCGCCGAACGCGCCCTTGACACCGGTGCGCGCCGCGCCCAGGATGGTGTTGACGATGAAGTCCTTGTCGTCGTCCTTCACCACCGTCAGCAGCAGTTCCTTGGGCAGCTCGTCATAGTGGATTTCGCCGATTTTGACGCCACGCTGCTTACCGCGGCCGACGACATCCATTTTGGTCACGGCCGGAAAGCCGGCTTCCATCAGTGCCGCCATCACGGCGTCAACTTTCTCCGGACGCACGATCGCTCGAATGATAATCATGGTTTTAACTCCTTGATGTTTTGAAGGTTAGCTTCTGGTGGGGGAGAGAGGGGCGCGGGCGGCGGCGTTTAATCGCCCAGTCCGAAGTCCATCAGCAGTTTTTCCAGCGCGTCCATTTCCAAGGGCTTGGGGATGACGAACATCTTGTTTTCGTCAATGGCCCGCGCCAGGCTGCGGTACTGGTCGGCCTGGCCGCAGGTGGGGTCGTAGTCGATGACCGTTTTGCGGTGGATTTCCGCCTTTTGCACGATGTTGTCGCGCGGCACGAAGTAGATCATCTGGGTGCCGATCTGCCGGGCCAGCTCCTCAATCATTTCCTTCTCATTGTCGCACTTGCGGCTGTTGCAGATCAGGCCGCCAAGGCGCACATTGCCGGTGGTGGCGAATTTCAGGATGCCCTTGCAGATGTTGTTGGCCGCGTACATGGCCATCATCTCGCCGGAGCAGACGATGTAGATCTCGTCGGCCTTGTTGTCGCGGATCGGCATGGCGAACCCGCCGCAGACCACGTCGCCCAGCACATCATAGAAGGCGTAGTCCAGATTTTCGGCCTCGGCGTACGCCCCGAGCTGCTCCAGCATGTTGATCGAGGTGATGATGCCGCGTCCGGCGCAGCCCACCCCCGGCTCGGGGCCGCCGGACTCCACGCACCAGGTGCCCTTGAAGCCGGCCTTGCGGATCTTTTCCAGCTCCACGTCCTCGCCTTCTTCGCGCAGGGTGTTCAGCACCGTCTTCTGCGCCAGGCCGCCCAGGAGCAGCCGGGTCGAGTCCGCCTTGGGGTCGCATCCGACCACCATGACCTTCTTGCCCATCTCAGCCAGGCCCGCCACCGTGTTTTGGGTGGTGGTGGACTTGCCGATCCCACCTTTGCCGTAAATCGCTACCTTGCGCATGGAAAGTTCTCCTTGCTTTCGAGTTTGGGGTCCGGACTGCGGACATCGCCGCGGGGGCCGGTGTCACCGGTTCATTCCATCTGACGACGGCATTCCTCCAAGCAATCGCCGTGCCATTGATTTTTATAAGTTATATTTATTTTATTTGCAATAAGTAATAAATTTTATTGTGGATTCTTTGCGGGGGCCGGGGCGGGCGCTGTGCGGGGGGTGCCCTACCTTTCGGTAGCCCGAATCCGGCCCGGGCTACCGAAATGTCGGGAAATGGCGGCCGAGCCCGCTGCCGTCCGCTAGGGAAGTGTCGGCCGCGGGGCCGGTAACCGGTGTTATTAATATTTATATTTTGTTTTATATGAATTTGATGTGGCTTTTCTTTGCGGTTTTGTGACGGGCTTGGCACTGTCTATGCTTTTGCCGTGGCGCCGGAAGCAACGCCGGCCTGCCGGGCAGGGCGGGGCGCGTTGGCCGGCGCGGACCACAACGGCGGCCATGATTTTCAAACGGTCACATCCCAGGTTTCCGGTCCGGTGCCTTAAGCCCGGGCGGTGTGCGTTCACGTTGGTGGAACTGCTGGCGGTGCTGGTGGTGCTGGCGGTGCTGCTGAGCCTGCTGCTGCCGGTCCTGGGCACCGCCAAGGGGGCGGCCAAGAGTGCCGTCTGCCTGAACAACCTGGGCCAGCTCGGCCGGGCCATGATGCTGTATGGCGGGGAAGCGGACGGACATTATCCGCCGGCTTTTCTTTACCGCGGCATGGCTTTCCAAGACGGCCGGGAACTGCCTGAAACGCCGGGTTGGGGCTATCAGCATTGGTCGGGCCTGCTGATGGCGAGCGGCCTGGCGGCGGCGGCCTCCTTTCGCTGCCCGGTTTTTGACCGCGGCGGTCTGGCCCCGGCCAACACCACGCCGGACAACCTTGACCCGGGGCAGGCGAATGAGACCGCCGGTATCGTCGACGACCAGGTTCCCCGCTGCGCCTACACGGTGAATCAGGCGCTCTGTTCGGCCAACCACTTCGTGGCCGGTTTCCAAGGGGCCTACCGCGCCTGCCGGACCGCCGCCGCCGCGTCGGTGTCGAGCCCCGCCAGTACCATTCTGGCCACGGAATGGGCGACGGACTGGCGCCTGACGGCCGGCCCGGGCGGCCGTGTCTGCCGGAGCTACCTGCCGGTGCATGGCTTTGTCGGGCTTGGCCCGGCGGCCGGCGCCGACCGTTTCGATTCCCGTTTCTTCGGGTGCCCGCGCCCCTGTTTTGCCTCCATCCGGCGCCTTTCCCCTTTGGAACTGGCGGTTCCGCCGCAGCCGGGGGCGGCCGGCCTGACCCGGCTGGACCGGGTCGGCCGCAATCATAACCGCAAGTTGGGCTCCATGGGCACCCGCACCAGCAATTTCGTGTTTGCCGACGGCCATGCCGTCAACACCACCATTTTCGACACGCTCCAACCCTTTCAGTGGGGCGCGCAATTCTTCAGCCTGGCGCCCGGCGACGATGTCGCCGACTGACGGCAGGTTGGAGCGTCGGCGACGGGGCCATGCGCCCGCTCCGTCATCTCGGCAAACGACCCCGGGCGTGACAACACCAACCATCAGGAGATTCCATCATGGCAACCTGTCTTTTCAATCACCGGGCCGCGCCGGTCCTGTGTGGCCTCGCCTTTCTGGCGGCGGCGGCAGTCCCGGCGGTGACCGTTTCAACCCCCGCCACCGCGGACACGTTCGTTCTGAATCCGGGGCCTGCCAACACCCTCGAAGACGCGGATAACCGCAATTTCGGTGGGTTGAATTCCCGGTCCGTGGCCGCCTACACCGCCGTTGGCACGACCTCCGGCCAAAAGGGGGGATTCGATTCCCTGCTTCGCTTTAATGCCGCTGCGACGCTGACGGCTTTTGACGCCCTGTATGGCGCGGGCAACTGGACGATTACCGGGGTCAGCCTGAAGCTCTGCACGTCGTACAATGTCGCCGGCCCCGGCATCTTCAACGCGCCTGGGGCCGAAGGCAAGTTTGCCGTCAGCTACATGCCGGACGACGGCAGTGGCTGGGTTCAGGGGCAAGGGTATACCAGCAAAACGCCCGACCCCACCACTAGCTATTCCGGCATCAGCTACACCGGGTTGCAGACCATTTTGGACGCCACCCCGGCCACCCTGGTTGGCACCTACGACTATGTCAACTTGGGTACGACGCAATGGGAAACCTTTGATCTTGGCACCGGTACCCAGGCGTTGCTGGTTGATCTCCTAAATGGCGACAATCTGTCGCTCCTGTTGACTCCGGCCGACGATCACGTGGCGTTCAACTTCACCTCCTGGCAGTACGTTGGTACCATCGGCAGCAGACCGCCAACCCTGATCATTACTGCGGAGGCCATTCCGGAACCGGTTTGCGCGACGTTGCTGATCATGGCCGGCGGCTGTTGCCTGGCGCGCCGGGCGAAAAGGCGCTGACCATGCCGGTGCTAACCCAGCAGGCGCGCATTTCCTGGCGGTGGGTGGTGCTGATGGCCTTGCCGGTGGGGGTGTTTGCCTTCGTCGACAAGGTCAGCGGCACGGCCATGACCTTCACGCTCCGGAAATTCATCGCCGATCCGGCGTTGATCTCCCTGCTGGGCAGCCTCAACATCGCCGGCAACTTCCTAGTGGCGCCCCTGGTGGCCTGGAAGAGCGACCGTTGGCGCGGCGGCTGGCGGCGCAAGCCATTCATCATAATCGGGTTGTCTCTGTTGGTTCCGGCGCTTATCGCCATGCCGTTGGCGCCCAATATCTGGGTGTTGGGCGCCACCATCCTGCTCTATCAGTTCGCCGTCGATTTCGGTTTCACCGGCCCGTGGAAGCCGCTCTACTATGAAGTCGTCCCGTCCGGTCAGCGGGGCCGGGCCGCCGTGGTCAACCGTTTGGCCAGCGTGACGGCGCGCCTGGGGTTTAATTTCGTGCTGATCGGCCAGTTCGACGACCGCCACACAATGAAGCTGAATCACGCCCTGCTCGGGCACAACGTGCTGGCGCTGACCGGCGAGCAGGTGGTCTATTTCCTGGCCGCCGCGTTGGTGGCGGCGGTGCTCCTGTTCGTGGTCTTCTGGGTGAAAGAAGAGCCCGTGGCGGCGCCGGCCCTCCAAGCGCCCGTGACGGCATGCGGCTTTTTCAACGACGTGTTCCGGCCGGCCGCCAGCTGGCGGCTTTATCTGCTGGTCTTCGCGGGGGCCGCCGCCGCCGTCGGCCTGGCCCAGTTGCAACCGTTGCTGATCACCGAACAGTTTGGCTACACCAAGCGCGCCCTGGGCAACCTCCATGGCGTCATCATCCTGCTGGAAATCGGCCTGGTGCTGCCGGTCATGGCCTGGCTGTCGGACCGGATTGACCGGCTGACGCTGTTCCGAGTCGGCATGGTGCTGGCCACCGTGCAGCCGCTGGCCTACTGGTGCTTTGTCCGGTTTGTCGCCGTCAACCAGATTCCGTCGGTGACGGCGATCATCGCTTTTTCCGCTTTTGGCGCCCTGGCGCGCACGGCCGCCGCCCTGTCCCTGGACCCGCTGCTGTTCGACCTGGCCCCGCGGAACCGGCTGGGGGCCCTCAACTCAGGTTTCCTCATCGTGCGCGGCCTGACCACCGTGCTGCTGATGAACGGGGTCGGGCTGTGGGTGAAATATGCGCCCCAGCGCCCCGGCCCGGCGGGCGGTTATGATTACCTGAGCGGCTACCTGTATGTCTTCCTCTGCGGCCTGCTGGGCTGCGCGGCGGCCTGGTTGGTTGCTGCCCAGCGGCGCCGGACGGAATCGGCGGCCGGCCCACAGTTGTCCTAACCATGGGCCGCCCAAGTTAAACCTGCCGTCGCGGGCGGCGGCCTTTCAGCCCCGCTTGAATCGTTGGAGGTCAAGATTGTAATAGTTGACCCGGAGCCCCATGACGCGCTCGGTCAGTCCCAGGCGCCGGGCGGCCCCGGCCATGTTGCCCCGGGTCGACTTGAGGGTGTCGACCAGCAGTTCCCGTTCCACCCCCTCCAAGACGGCTTGCAACTTGCCGGCGGGTTCGGTGCCGCTGGCTTCCGCCGTTTGCAGGCTGGGCGGCAGGTGGTGCCCATGGATGACGCCGTCCGTGCTGAGCAGGACGGCGCGTTCGATACAATTTTGCAACTCCCGCACATTCCCCGGCCAATGATAGGCCGTCAGCATGTCGATGGCCGGCGTTGAGATGCGTTTGACATCTTTGCCGGCCTGGCGGGCCATGGTCTCCACAAAGTAATCCGCCAGCAGCAGGATGTCGGTCCGGCGTTCGCGCAGGGGCGGCACAAACAGGGGAAACACGTTCAGGCGGTAGTACAGATCCTCACGGAAACGCCCGTCCAAAATCAATTGTTCCACATTGCGGTTGGTGGCGGCGATGATGCGGACGTCAACCTTGATCGGCCGGTCGCCGCCGACCCGTTCGAACTCGCGCTCTTGGAGGACGCGCAGCAGCTTGACCTGGGTGGCGGGGGAGACGTCGCCGATCTCGTCCAGGAAAATGCTGCCGCCGTCGGCGAGTTCGAAGCGACCCTTGCGCTGGGCGACGGCCCCGGTGAAGGCACCGCGCTCATGACCGAACAGTTCGCTTTCAATGACGCTTTCCGGCAGCGCGGCGCAATTGACCTTGATGAACGGCTTGGCCGCCCGCGGGCTGTTGTAGTGGATGCACTGGGCGATGAGTTCCTTGCCGACGCCGCTTTCGCCGCGGATCAGCACCGTGGTCGTGCTGGGGGCCACCCGCGGCACCAGCGCCAGCACCTTGCGCATGGCATGGGAGTTGCCGACCAGATTGGCCGGCCGGAAACGGCTTTCCAGTTCGTCCTGGAGGCGGGCGTTTTCCGCTTCCAGCGCCTGGCAGCGCTCCAGGCTGCCCTGCCGTAGCCGCACCGCCTGGGCAATCATGGCGGCGACAATGGACAGCAGGCGGAGGTCTTCCTCCCCGGAAACGGCCTCGTCATACAGGCGGTCCACGCTCAGAGTTCCTGTCACTTCACAGCCCACCATGATGGGCACGCAGATGAAGGAGATGTCCTGCTTCTCCTTGAGCTGCTTGCGCCGGGTGCGCGTTTTGTCGAGAAAGCGCGGCTCATCGGAAATCCGGGGGACCACGACGGGCTTGCCGGTCTGCACCACCTGCCCGGTAATCCCTTCGCCGATGCTATAACGGCCCCGTTGCCGCTCCTCGCGGGAGAGGCCGTACGCCTCGTCAATGACACTTTCGCCGCGGTCGCGGTTCAAAATTGTTACCGTGCAACGCAGCAGGCCCATCTGTTCGGCGATCAGCCGCGGCACGGCTCCCAGGGTCTCTTGGAGGTTCAGGTTGCGGGACAACAGCTGGCTGATCTCCAGCAACAAGGCCAGCTCGTGCGGACTGCGCAAGCCGGCCGCCTTCCATGATTTGTCTGCCTCAGGCATGGGGATCCTCGTCTGTCCGCCGCCAAAAACCCCGGGCGGAGAAACCACGATAAGCAGGAATCATACCAAGGAGGGGCGACCGGCCGGTCGCCCTTGCCGGGGGCGCCTGTGTAAGGGCGACCGGCCGGTCGCCCCTTGAAAAACATCAAAAATGAAATACTGTAACGTTGCAGTTATTATGATATAAGGAGTTATGATCGTATGGCGCTGCCCCCCTCCCTGACAATCCCCGAACCCTTGAACCTGGCCGGACGCGTGGCGGTGGTCACCGGCGGCGGCGGCGTGCTCTGCGGCGCCATGGCCCGCGCCCTGGCCGCCCGCGGCGCCGCCGTGGCCGTGCTTGACCTCAAGCTGGAGGCGGCGGAGGCGGTGGCGGCGGCCATCCGCGCCGACGGCGGCCAGGCGGTGGGGCTCGCCGCCAATGCCTTGGACAAGGCCAGCCTGGAGGCGGCGCATGCCCGGGTGTTGGCCGAGTTGGGGCCGTGCGACATCCTGGTCAACGGCGCCGGCGGCAATCATCCCAAGGGCACCACGACCAAGGAATACCTGTTCCCCGAGGATGTGCCGGAAGGCGCGGCGGCGGGGATCACCACCTTTTTCGACCTGGCGCCCGACGGCGTGCAGTTCGTCTTCAACCTCAACTTTTTGGGCACCCTGTTGCCGTCGCAGGTGTTCTGCCGCGACATGGCGGCGCGGGGGCGCGGGGCGGTGGTCAACATTTCCTCCATGAACGCCTTCACGCCGCTGACCAAAATCCCGGCCTACAGCGCGGCCAAGGCGGCGGTGAGCAATTTCACCCGCTGGCTGGCGGTGCACCTGTGCAAGGTCAATATCCGGGTCAACGCCATCGCCCCGGGGTTCTTCCTCACCGAGCAGAACCGGACGTTGCTGACCCATCCAGACGGTTCGTTCACCCCGCGGGCGCAGAAGATCCTGACGGCGACGCCGATGGGCCGGTTCGGCACCTCCAACGAACTGTTGGGCGCCTTGTTCTGGCTGGTGGACGACCAGGCGGCCGGCTTTGTCACCGGCCAGGTGATCGCCATCGACGGCGGTTTCAGCGCCTATTCCGGCGTGTGACGGGGTCGGTAGATAGGCTGTAGGCGGTTAGGTTGTAGGCAACCGTCAGACGATTCCCGTTTAGTCGCGGTTGTTTCAATACCCACAGCCTACAGTCTACAGCCTAAACAACCTTTGGTGAGAGTGTTCCATGATTTACGTGGCAATGGGTGTGGCCGGATGCGGCAAGACCACCTTGGGCGAGCGGCTGGCGGCCTGGCTGGGCGTGGCGTTCCATGACGCCGACGCCTTTCATCCGCCGGCCAATGTCGAAAAGATGAAGCACGGCCAACCGTTGAACGACGCCGACCGGGCACCGTGGCTGGCGGCGATGGCGGCGGCCATGCCCGGCTGGGAGCAGGCCGGCGGCGCCGTGCTGGCCTGTTCGGCCCTGAAGCGGGCCTACCGCGCCGTGTTGCGCGGTGGCCTGCCGGGCGGGGTGCGTTTTATCTTTCTGGACGGTACCAAGGAGGCCATTGGCGAGCGCATGACGCGGCGCCAGGGGCATTTCATGCCGGTCTCGCTGCTGGACAGCCAATTTGCCACCCTGGAACGGCCGCGGGACGCCATCGCCGTCGCGGCGATCCTGCCCGCGGACGAACAGGTGCGGCGCGTGCTGGCCGCCCTCGGCGGGCCGGTGGCGGGCGCCGCGGGGCTGCCCGCCGACACCCTGCTGCTGGCCGAGGGCGCGCCGGACCGGGAGATCGCCGGTGCGGAATTGGCGCGGCTGTTCAAGGCCGCCCTGGCCAAGTTAGGGCCGCGCCGCAAGGTGCTGCTGCTGCCCCCCGACATCACCCGCCTGCACTCGCGTGCCGGCGAACTGACCCGCCTGGCCTGGGAACATTTCGGCTCCGCCGTCACTGACATCATGCCCGCCCTCGGCACCCATGCCGCCATGACTTCCGCGGAGATCGCCACCATGTTCCCCGGCGTGCCGGCGGCGCTGTTCCGCGTCCACGACTGGCGGCGCGACGTGGTCACCCTCGGCGAGGTGCCCGGCGATTACCTGCGGGAGCTCTCCGGCGGCCGGCTGGACACGGCCTGGCCGGCGCAGGTGAACCGGCTGCTGGTGGAGGGCGGTTTCGACCTCATCCTGTCCCTGGGGCAGGTGGTGCCGCACGAGGTCATCGGCATGGCCAATTACAACAAGAACATCTTTGTCGGCACCGGCGGTGCCGCAGGCATCAACGGCAGCCATTTCCTGGGCGCGGTGCACGGCATGGAACGGATCATGGGGCGGGCGGACACGCCGGTGCGGCGGGTGCTCAACTATGCCTCGGCGGCCTTTGGCGCCAAGCTGCCGCTGGTCTATGTGCACACCGTGATCGGGCGGACGGCCGCCGGGGGGCTGGCCATGCGCGGCCTGTTTGCCGGCAACGGCCCGGCCAGTTTCTTCCGCGCCGCCGAGTTGGCGCGCGAGGTCAATTTCCAAATGCTGGAACGCCCCCTGCGCAAGGTTGTGGCCTATCTGGACCCCGAGGAATACAAGAGCACCTGGCTGGGCAACAAGAGCATCTACCGCACGCGCATGGCCATGGCCGACGGCGGGGAGCTGGTGGTGCTGGCGCCGGGGCTGCGCCAGTTCGGCGAGGATCCGGCCATTGACGGGCTGATCCGCAAGTATGGCTATCACGGCACCCCGGCCACCTTGGCGGCGGTGCGCGACCAGGCCGACCTGGCCGGCAATCTCAGCGCCGCCGCCCACCTCATCCACGGCTCGACAGAGGGGCGCTTTACGGTCACCTATTGCCCGGGACAGCTGACCCGGGCCGAGATTGAGGGCGCCGGGTTCCAGTACGGCGACCTGGCGGCCATGCTGCGCCGCTACGATCCGGCGGTGCTCCGGGACGGCGTCAACGTCCTGCCCGACGGCGAGGAGATATACTACATCTCGAACCCCGCTTTGGGCCTGTGGGCCTGCCGGGAACGGTTCGAGGCGGAAGCGTAAGTCGGGAAAAAACCTTGTGGAGTGCGGTGAGGATCACCGCCTTGGCTTTGGGCGCTGGAAGCGCCCGGTGGCGTCGTCGTGTGGCGGAAGCCGGCATTCCATGCCGCACTCCATGGCACGCGACATGCCGGTGAACGGAAAAATATAAAAATAACGACTTTGACGGCAAGGGCAACACACCATGGCGACGGCAGATATTGGCTTGATCGGACTGGCGGTGATGGGCGAGAACCTGGTGCTCAACATGGAGAGCCACGGCTTCACCGTCGCGGTGTTCAACCGCACCGTGTCCAAGGTGGATGAGTTTGTCAACGGCCGCGGCAAGGGCCGGAAATTCATCGGCTGCCACAGCATTGCCGAGCTCACAGCGAGCCTGCAACGGCCACGCAAGGTGATGCTGCTGGTCAAGGCCGGCCAGGCGGTGGACGACTTCATCGCGCTGCTGCTGCCGCACCTGGAGCCGGGCGACGTCATCATTGACGGCGGCAACAGCCATTTCCCTGACACCATCCGCCGGGCCAAGGAAGTGGAGGGCCGGGGGCTGCTGTATGTCGGCACCGGCGTTTCCGGTGGCGAAGAGGGCGCCCTGCGCGGCCCGTCCCTGATGCCCGGCGGCTCCCCGGCCGCCTGGCCCCTCATCAAGCCGATTTTCCAGGCCGTCTGCGCCAAGACGCCCCAGGGCGAGCCGTGCTGCGACTGGGTGGGCGAGGGCGGTGCCGGCCATTTCGTCAAGATGGTGCACAACGGCATCGAGTACGGCGACATGCAGCTGATCGGCGAAGTCTACCAGCTGCTGCGCGACGGGCTTGGCCTCTCCAATGCCGAGATGCACGACATCTTTGCCGAATGGAACCGCGGCGAGCTGGACAGCTACCTGATCGAGATCACCCGCGACATTCTCGGCTACCGGGACGCGGATGGCCAGCCCGTGCTCGACCTGATCGTGGACGCGGCCGGCCAGAAAGGCACCGGCAAATGGACGGCCATGGCCGCCCTGGACGAGGGCATGCCCCTGACCCTGATCGGCGAGGCGGTGTTCGCCCGCTGCCTGTCGGCGATCAAGGACGAGCGCGTCCGCGCCGCCGGCCTGATCAAGGGTGACACCCTGCCGTTCACCGGCGACCGCCGGCAGTTGGTCGATGACCTGCGCCAGGCGCTCTACGCCGCCAAGATCGTCTCCTACGCCCAGGGCTACCAGCTCATGCGCGCCGCCGCCAAGACTTATGGCTGGCAGTTGAACAACGGCGGCATCGCCCTGATGTGGCGCGGCGGCTGCATCATCCGCTCCGCCTTCCTCGGCAAGATCAAGGAGGCGTTCGACCGCGATCCGGAACTGGTCAACCTGCTGCTCGACCCGTTCTTCCGGGAGGCCGTTGCCAGCCGGCAGGCGGCCTGGCGGCGGGTGGTGGTGGCGGCGGTGCAGACCGGCATTCCGACCCCCTGCATCAGCGCCGCCCTGGCCTATTTCGACGGCTACCGCACCGCCCGGCTGCCGGCCAACCTGTTGCAGGCGCAGCGCGACTATTTCGGCGCCCACACCTACGAGCGGACGGACCGGCCGCGCGGCCAGTTTTTCCACACCAATTGGACCGGCCGCGGCGGCGACACCACCGCCAACACCTACCTCGCCTGACGCGCCTCCGGCGCGTTACTGGGCGTGCCGCCCCAATCCTGCAACGCGGCTTGCCGGGGCGGGGTTTGTGTTTTGCCGGGATTGCGGTATAGTGCAATGTAAACGTTTGCTGTCATACGTTTTCATTAATTCCCATGACCACCCTCAAAATCTTGGCCGACCGGCTGGGGCTGTCCATCGCCACCGTCTCCCGTGTGCTCAACACGCGGACCAGCGACCTGGTGTCCGCCGCCACCAAGGAACGGGTGCTGGCGCTGGCGGCTGAACTGGGCTACCGCCCCAATCCCGCGGCCCGGGCTCTGGTCACCGGCCGCACCCATACCATCGGGCTGCTCACCTTTGCCATGCATCCCGCCTTTTACAGCCAGGTCATCCAGGAGTTGCATGACCTCCTGGCCCGTGACCGGTACCGGCTGGCCATCGTGGAAACCCCGCGGCAACGGGCGTCCGACGCCGATCTGGCCCGCATCATGGCGGTGGCGGTCGACGGCCTGCTGGCCTTTGACAGTCCGGAAATGGTCCGGACCCTGATCCGTCAGGGCGGCGACCGGGTTCCCGTGCCCATGGTCGGCCTGGGCACGGCCACGACGCCGGAGATTGACGCGGTTCAGGTGGTCAATGACGCGGGGGCGACGGAAATTCTCGATCACTGGCACCGCGCCGGCCGCCGTCGGGTGGCGTATTTGGGCATGGCGACGGACCGCCAGTGGCCGCAGCGGCGCATCTACTCGGCCCACCGGCAGGCGGCGGGACTACCGGAAATCTACCTCGACGTCGACAGCTGTTCCCCCGCCGCTCAACGGGACGGGGCGCGGGCGGCCGTGCTGCGCCATTGGCGGAGTGCGCCACGCCCGGACGCGGTGTTTGCCTTCAATGATGAATGCGCCATCGGCACCCTCCGCGCCCTGCATGACTTGGGGATTGATGTCCCCGGGCAAACGGCGGTGGCCGGCTGCGACGGCATTGCCGAGGGCGCCTATCACCAGCCACCGCTGGCCACGATCCAATTTCCCGTGCATGAGGTGTGCCGTGAGGCCTGGCGCCTGTTGAAGGCGCGCCTCAACGGCAAGGACGCCCCGCCGCGGAGCCGGGTGTTTACCGCCAAGCCGGTCTGGCGTGAATCCGCCTGACCCGGCCGGTGTTTCATCCCCACCGCCCCGCCCCGGCCGCAGGCGGCAGGCCGCCTGCCGGGGGACGGCAAGCCCAAGAAAGGAGGAAGTTCGCAACCCCAAGAGAACGTCGCGGCGCCCTGGTGCCGCCTTGTCCATGGATGGTTCACAGACAACAAACACGAGATTTTTTCACAGGAGAAAAATGATGATGCGCCACACGAAGTTTGCCATGGGGCTCGCCGGGGTCGCCGCGATGGTTTTGGCGGCAACGGCCAACGCCGGCCTGGTCCGGGGAAGCGTGACCAGCAAGTATCCCGCGAATGACGAAGACGGTCTCGTCGCCGCCAACATCTGCGACAACAACATCGCCACCGAATGGGCCACCAAGTCTACTGCCACCGACGGCTACTACTTTCACGGCGGCCTGGTGCCTGAGTTGACGGTCGATCTGGGAAGTACCTATAGCTTGTCGGGGCTTGCCTATTGGGGCTACGGCAATTCCGGCAACAACGCCAAGAGCCTCACGCTGGCGTTCTCCACCGACGGGGCGACCTATGGTTCCTCGGTTGTCTACACGCCCGCCGCGCCGTTGGCACCGGGCAGCGAAGCGCGGGAAAATGTCTACCAGCAGAACGGGTCGTTCGGCGCGGTGGACGCCCGTTATGTCAGGATCACGGTGACCGACAACTGGTTCCAGGGCATCTGTGCGAACAGCGAACCCTGCACTGGCGGTGACCGGGTCGGTTTCTCCGAAATCGCCTTTGTCGTGCCCGAACCGGCCAGTCTCGGCCTGCTGGCCATTGGCGGCCTGTTCGTCCTGCGCCGGCGGCGGAGCTGAGCCCTTCCGCCGGCCGCCTCCACCGGCCCCGTTATGGACAATTGGGCGGGGGCGGCCGGCGGAATCCGCAAGCGACGTTTTTCTTGCGGGGTATATTGCGGGGCATCCGTGGTGGCGGCCGGCACGAGGGCCGTTGCTCGGGGGGGGCGTCCGCTGATGCGCATGCACGACGCGATGGACGTACGCGGCTGGCCGGAATGGCGGTGGCTGGCGGGATTCGCGCTGGCCTACTTTCTGTTGCTGGCGCTGGGCTATGGGTTTATTTTGAACCCTCTGACCTATCCGGCCTGCTGGCCGGCGACGGGGTTGCTGCTGGGGGCGTTGTTGCTGGTGCCGACCGGCCGCTGGTGGCGCTGGGTGCTGACGGCGCAGGTGGTTTGCCTGGTGGCAGAGCGGCTGTTGGGACAGCCCTTCCAGGCCCAGCCCGGAAGCTGGTTGGCGGGGCTGGTCGGCGGGGTGGCGGGGGCCGCGCTGATCCGCTGGACGGTGGCGGCCCGGCCGCAGCTGCTGGCGGTGCGGGAAATGCTGGGGGTGGTGGCGCTGGGGGGCGGGGCCGGCATGGCGCTGGGCGGCCTGCTGGGCGCCTGGGTGGCCTGGCAGGCACCGGCCTCTTTTGCCGGGGCCTGGGTGGCCCAGCTCGCCGGCAATGCCCTGGGCATGCTGGCCGTGACGCCGCTGGTGCTGGTGGGGGATGGGGCGTTGGAGCGGTTCAGCCGGCTGACGCGGCCACAGCTGCTTGAGATAGCACTGATCCTGGGCGGGGTGGCGGGGATGGTCTGGCTGGTCTTCGGCTGGATTCCCGGCGCGGCGCTCAGCCAGGCCTATTTCCTCTTGCCGGTCGTGGTGGTGGCGGTGTTGCGCCTGGGGCTGCCCGGCAGCGCGCTGACGAACGCCCTGCTGACCGCGCTGGTGTTGGGGGCCACCCGCCTGTACCTCGGCCCGGAAGGGGGCAACGGACCGCTGGCGGCGGGCTATGTGCTGAACCTGCAGGTGTTTTTGGGCATGACCCTGTTCTCGACGCTCCTGCTGGGGGTGGTGCTGAAGGAACGGCAGGCCGCCCAGGCGGCGGTGCGCGAACAGGAACTCCGGCTGCGGCTGGTGCTGGAGGCGACTTCGGACGGGGTGTGGGACGCCAACCTGCGGAAACAGCGCAACGAATACAGCCGGCAGTGGGCCGAAATGCTGGGCTACACTCTGGGGGAGGTCGAAAACTCGCCGGAATTTTGGCGGCAACTGATGCATCCGGCGGATCTGCCGCGGGTGGAGGAAACCATGGCGCGGCATCTGCGGGGCGAAACGCCGGCGTACCGCTGCGAATACCGCATGCGCCGCAAGGACGGCGGCTGGCAGTGGCTGCTCAGCCGCGGCCGGGTGGTGTCCTGGGATGACCAGGGGCGGCCGACCCGCCTGCTGGGCACCCACGCCGACATCTCGGAGCAGAAGACGGCCGAAGAAACCCTGCTGCGTCGTGACCACATTTTGGAGGCGGCCACGGCGGTGGGCGATGTGCTGCTGCGTTCCGCCGACCCCGAACGGGCGCTGCGGGAGGGCATGGCCCGCCTGGGGGAGGTGCTGGATCTCGGCCGGGTTTACGTCATGGCCAATCACCGCGGAACGGACGGACGGCTGATCATGCACCTGCGGCATGAATGGGGCCGCCCCGGCGCCGCCCCGGGAGCGCTGGAAGACCTCTGTTATGACGCGCTGGAGGCTCCGGACCAGGTGGGCACCCTGGCCGCCCGCGGTGTGGTTTGCGGACGCCTGGAGGATTTTCCCCCCAAGTTTCAAGACTGGCTGCGGCGCCGGGGGGTAGGCAGCCTGATTCTGGCCCCCGTTTTCGTGGACCGGCAGTGGTGGGGGGTCTTGGGCTTTGAGGAATATCGCCGGGCGCGGTCCTGGCAAACGGTGGAGGTGGAGGCCCTGAAAATTGTCGCCGAGCTGTTCGGTGCCATGTTCCAGCGGCAGCGGGACGAGCAGCTGCTGCGCGAACGCGAGGAGGAAAGCCGCCGCCTGGACGACCGGCTGCAGCAGATGCAGCGGCTGGACGGCCTGACCGCCATGGCCGGCGGCATCGCCCATGATTTCAACAACCTGCTGATGGTCATGCTCGGCAATGCCGACATGCTGCGCCGGCAGGTGGCGGGGCGGCCGGGCGAACTCCACATGCTGGACGAGATTGAGTCGTCCGGACAGCGGGCCGCCGAGCTGTGCCGCCAGATGCTGGCGTTTTCCGGTCACAACCAGGCGCAATTGCAGCCGGTCGACCTCACCCGCCTGGCCCGCGACACGGCCGGACTGCTGGAGGTGCTGGTGCCCTCATCGGCCGTTTTTGATTGTTGCCCCGACGCGGAGGCCTGCTGGGTGCGGGGAGACCCGGTGCAGCTGCGCCAGGTGTTGATCAACCTGGTGACCAATGCGGTCGAGGCCCTGGTGGCGGGGCGGTCCGGCCAAATCCGCATCGCCACTGGCCGGGAATGGGTGGGGCGGGCGCAACTGCAGGCGACCCTGCTGGGCGGGGACCTGGCGGAAGGGTGGTATGGTTTTCTGGGGGTCGAGGACAACGGTTGCGGCATGGATGCCGCCGTTCAGAAGCGGATCTTCAATCCGTTTTTCTCCACCAAATTTACCGGCCGCGGGCTGGGGCTGCCGGCGGTGTTCGGCATCATCCGCGGTCATGGCGGGATGATCTGCCTGCACAGCGAGCCGGACCGGGGCAGCCGTTTCCGGCTGTACCTTCCGGAAGCCGCCGCCGGCGAAGCGGCCGGGCGCAGCGCGGCGGCGGCCGGCCGCGAGGCGGTCCTGCCGGCGCCCAAGGGAGTGCTGGTGGCGGACGACGAGCCGGGGCTGCGCCAGTACCTGCGGCACCTCTTCGAGGCGGAGGGGCTGGTGGTGATTGAGGCGGTTGACGGCCGGGATGCGGTGGAACGCTTCGCCCGGCATCCGGCGGCGTTCGCGGCCGTGGTGCTGGATGCGGAAATGCCCGTGCTGGACGGGACGGAGGCCGCCCGGCAGATTTTGGCGCTGCGGCCCGAGTTGCCGGTGGTTTTGATCAGCGGCTACTTTGTGGATGCCGACCAGGAAACGCCGGACGCCGGAAGCGGCGCCGCCGGTCCGATCCGCCTGCACAAGCCGTTCCAGCGGGAACAGCTGATGGCCGCCCTCGGCCTCAAACCCGCCGCCGCCTGACGCCGCCGGCCCCTGGAGTTAGGCAAAACTCACCGGGTGCGGTTTTCCCGTCCCCGCGGGACGGGGCGGGAAATCGTTTCATTTTTCGGAACAGGGGCTGAAGCCCCTGCCTATTGTCGTTCAGTCCCTCCGGGACGAAGCCCCCCAAAAAAACGAAAATGTGCCAAACTTCAGCGCCGCCGCCTATGGTGCCGTGGGCTTGGCGGCCGGCTGCATGGAAATCTTGAACTTGGCCACGACGGCGGCCGCATCGGCATCCGTCCGGGCCAGTTCCATCAACCCTTGGCCGAGGGTCTGCAGGGCGGCCTGAAGCTGCCGGGACTGCTGGATCACCGACTCGCGGGCGGCAACCTGTTGCTTCAGCACCTGATATTGACGAAAGCCGGCCCACGCCTGCCACAGCAGGAAGATCAGCACCGTCACGGACAGCAGGCTAAAGGCGCGGTACAGGGTGTCCGACACGTTGGCGGCGGCGGAATTCGCGCCCTTGGGCGCTTGGCGGGCAACCGGGGCGGCGGGAGTTTCGGTGGTGTTGTCCATGGCGGTTCAGGGCCTCCCGGTCTTGTGGATGAGGTTGCCGGCGGCGGGGGCCTGGTTGACGCCCATTTTGCGGAGCAGCGCCAGCACCCGTGGATTGCGGTTGGCGATCGGGGCCAGATCCTGGATGATCCCGCTGCCCAGCTGCTGGGCCATTTGGCCGCGGTTGATCTCCTCCTGCTGGGCCAGCAGCAGGCGCTGCTGGCGGCCGCCGAGCCAGTTGACCGCCAGGAGGGCCGCCAGGGCCACCAAGGCGGCCACGCTCAGCCCCAGCAAAACATTGGCTTGCCCTTGATTCATGGCGGTAGTGTCCTTGAAAATGTCGTTACGGTAACCGTCCGGGAACGCCGGGAAGTGGCCCGTGCCATCGCCCGCCACCAGGACAAACGGAATCCAAAAAACCAAGCTACGGGGAGCCACTATACCACGGTTCATCTTGGGACGCAATGCGATTGACAAGAGCGCCGGGCGTGCCATAGTACTCCTCCTGTTTTTGTCATTGCCGAGCCGTTACTGAAGGATTCACTTCATGCCGACCACCAAGTCCGCCGCCAAGCGCATGCGCAGCAGCGCCAAATGTCACGCGAACAACAAGGCCAGCAAGTCTGCGGCCCGCACCGCCGAGAAGAAATTCGTCGCCCAGACGGCGGAAGCGGGCGGCGATGCCGCCGCGGCCCTGCGCAAGGCGTTTTCCGCGCTGGACAAGGCGGCCAAGACCGGCGCCATCCACAAGAACAAGGCGAACCGCAAGAAGGCGCGGCTGACGGCCAAGCTGAAAACCGTCAAGGCCTGATCGGCTTGATGCATCAGCCGGTCTTTGACTGTCACGCCCATACTGCCGACCTCAGCTACTGTTGTGATTCCGGCATTACCCCGCGCACCTACGCGGACGCCCTTCCTGGGCGTCCCGGGGTGGCGGGGTTTGTTATTACCAACCATGGCTTTGCCGCCTATTTCCCCAAGGAAATCGCGTGGAAGGCCGAGTTCATGCGGCGGCCGGAATTGTTCGACGCGTTCCGGCAGTTTGGCAACAACCGCATCGAGCGGCATCTGGCGGAACTGGCGGCGTTGGACGAGCCGCGCATTCTGCCGGGCCTCGAAGTCGAAATGATGAACGACGGACGGCTGACCTTGGACGACCGTTTCCGGCCGCGTTTGAGTGCGCTGGTCGGCAGCGTCCATTTCCTGCCCGGGGCGGATCCCGCGACCCAGTCTCCCCAGCAGGTGCTGGACATCTGGTGGGAGCATACCCAGCGCCTGGTGTCGCGGGGGATTGACGTGCTGGGGCATCCGTTCCGCTGGATCCACAAGAACGGCGGCCTGCCGGTCACCGGGGAAATGGTCGAGGCGGTGGTCAGCCTGGCACGGCAGCACCGGATTGCCCTTGAAGTCAATGCCCACTTTGCCATTCCCGGCGATGTGGAGACGGTGCGCGCCTGCGCCAAGGCCGGCGTTGCCATCGCCTTTGGCACCGACTCCCACAGTGTTGATGAGATCGGCTGTTTCGACTACCAGTGGACGGTGCTGCGCGAAGCGGGGCTGGAGGCGCCGGGCGCCGTCACGGTCTGGACGCCGCGGCGGCCGCGCTAACCTCGATTATTCATGAAGGCCGCCCAGAACGTGGGGCCGGCATTCCTGCCTGCCCCTGGAGTTTGGCAGAAACTCTGCCCGCCCGCCGCCGCCGCACTCCGCAGACAGCCTGAAGGCTGGACTCAAACCCGGGGCGCCGGTCGTTTGAGTTCACGCTTTAGCGTGTCTGGCCTGGGCATAAGTAGGGAGGGAATGGAGCGGCTTCGTCCCGTAGGGGCTGAAGCCCCTGCCTATTCCCGCCCCGTCCCGCTGGGACGGGAAAACCACCCCCGTTGAGTTCTGCCAAACTTCAGAGCCCAGGGCTGGCAATCCTCCCGGAAACCCGCTAAATTGAGGGGTCTTCCCGGAGTATTGCCCTTGCCTGGCCGGCCGGGACGGCGTACGCATTCTGTCAGATCACCCTATTTCAATAAGCTTCGGAAAGCTTCAGCCTATGGCGGCAGACACACAGATGGGGGCGGCGGTGCCGGACCGGGCGGGCGACGTGGCCGCCATTGTCCGGACGTTGGCGGCGCTTTACAATGCGTCGATGACCTACGGCCCGAACCATCCGGTGGTGGTGCGGGTGATCCGGGAACAACTGCCGCGGATTGAAAGCTGCCTGCGTGATCTCAAGGAGATCCGGCTTTTTTTCATGAATCACCAGGTGCGTTATGGCACGGTGGTCCTGGAGCCGGGCAACACCCAGTTCCAGCGGCTGGCGCAAATGCTGGAGGACAAGCATGTGGCCGGCGTCATCCTGGACAACGGGGTAAGCGCCGCCGAGATCAGTTCATTTGTGCGGGTGCTGGTGCGGGCCGGTGACGTCGTGGTCAAACGCGGGTTGCAGGCCGTGCTGGACGAGGAAGGGGTCAAGGCCATTCGGGAAAGCCGCGAAAAGATCGGCATTGTCAACACCGTGGCGCCGCCCGTGGAGCGCCCTGGCAACGGCAGCCCCGTCCTGGCGGCCGCCCCCCCTGCCGCCGCGGCGGCAGGCACCCGGTGCCCGGCCGCCCAAGGGCAACGTCTGGGATCTGTCTGCGGAGTTGCCCGACCTCTATGCGGCCACCGAGGAGGCGCCGATCCTCCCCCCGGCCGCGGCGGCGGGTGAAAATGCCGGTGGCGGCGCCCCGGCACCGCTGTTCCGCGAGTTTGTCCATGACGTGGTGGTGGACGTCAACCTGGGGCGCAGCAGCCCGGCGGCGGCGTCCGAGAAGATCAACGTCGAGTTTGAGAAGCGCATCCAGGAGCGCACCGAAGAGGTGGAGAAACGTTCCGCGGCGCGCATCAGAAGTTTGGAAAATGTTCGCGACGTGATGCTTACCGAAATGGAAACCCTCAAGCTGCCGGCCGTGCTGGTGGACCGGGAGTTCCGCCTGTTGGGCGCCAACAGTTCCGGCCGTGCCCTGGTGGGCCGGGCGGCGCAGGCGCTGCCCGGCACGGCCCTGCACAAGTTTCTCTCTTCGGGGCGTGAGCGCGAGGCCGTGGACCTGCCGGGCGGCCGGCGGGTGGCCCACAAGGTGCTTGCCGTGGGCGACGACCAGGAGTCCGGGGTGATTCTGATCACCCTGGAGTGACCGCTTCAGCCTGCCAGGTCGGCGCGGATGGCGGCGGCCGCGGCCGGCGGATCGGCCGCCTGGGTGACGGGCCGGCCGACGACGATGAAGCGGGCGCCGGCGGCCGCGGCCGCCGCCGGGGTCATGACGCGCTTCTGGTCGTCATGGGCGCTGCCGGCGGGGCGGATGCCAGGGACGACCAGGGCAAAGTCGCTGCCGCAGGCGGCGCGCATGGCGGCAATCTCATGGGCCGAGCAGACCACCCCCTGGCAGCCGGCCGCCTTGGCCAGGCCGGCCAGGCGCAACGCCTGCCCCGCCGTGTCCGGCGGGAAGCCGATGGCCTGCAAGTCGTTGTTGCCCAAACTGGTAAGGACGGTTACAGCCACCAGCATGACCCGCGCTTCGGCGGCGGCCTGGGCGGCGGCGGTGAGCATGGCCGGACCGCCGCTGGCGTGGACGTTGGTCAGGTCGGCCCCGATCGCGCCGGCCGCCCGCACCGCCTGCGCCACGGTGTTGGGGATGTCATGGAACTTGAGGTCGAGGAAAACCTTCTTGCCGGCGTCCTTGAGGAAGCGGACCGAGTCGGGGCCGTGGCGGGTGAACAGCTGCTTGCCCACTTTGTACCACACCCCCTGGGGCCCGAGCCGGCGCACGATCTCGCGGGCCTCATCCAGGGTGTCGACATCCAAGGCGACAATCAATTCGGTGGCGGGGGAGGGCATGGTGATGGTGAACCCGGGGTCGCCGGGCTCCCGCCCGGCGCGGTCTTGAAGTTGGGAGCCTCGCCGGATGATGGCGCTCAGAGGGTGTCGAGGTGGGACTGGTACTGGCTGGCGTTCATCAGCATGTCCAGTTCGTCCTCCTCGTCATATTCCATGACGAACAGCCAGTGGCGGTAGGGCTCGAGGAAGAGCAGGTCGGGGTTGTCCAACACATCACGGTTGATCTCGACGATGCGTCCGGTAAGGGGGGCCGGCAGGTTGAAGATGCTGGTGGCCCGGTGGATGTGCAGGCAGGGGGCATCCATCTCCAGTTCATCGCCGAGCATCGGCATGTCAATGGAGAGGATTTCCCGCAGGCGCGTGGTCAGCTCGTCGGTGACGCCGATTCGCGCCTGCCGCTTTTTGGGTTCGACTTTGGCCCAAACGTGCGAGGTGGTGTAACGCAGGTCTTTTGGATATTCGCTCATGGAGGCGTCCTCCATCATCAGATTGCTGTTTCGGGGACAATTTTTGGTGGTATGTTATCGGCTAATTGAGCGGATGCAAACAGCGGCGGCTAAATCCTTGTGTTTTTGTCGTCCAACCCCAGACCTCCGAACATGGTAAAAGACCACACCCAATATGTCACGCGGCTGCCTGACGGAACCGAATGGCCGCCGCTGCCGGCGGAGGCGCTGCTGGAACGGGCCCGCCAGGGCCAGTTGACGGCGGCCTGCGAAGTCCGCAATGTTCTGGTGCGGAACTGGAAAAAGGCCGCCGAACTGTCCTGGCTTGCCCCCGCGCTTTTAGAATATTCTCCGGATGGCGGTTTGGCAAATGCCGCGGCGCCGGCCGGCGACCGCGAGGTGGCGCCGGGCATGGCCTACCGCGTGACCCTGGGGCAGTCGGGGTTTCACTGCACGCCGGGCGGCTGGAGTCTGCGGCTGGCGGCGGGGCTGACCGATCTTGGGCTGCTGGCGGTGGTGGCGGCCCTGGTGCTGCTGCTGACCGGTGCCGGCGGGGCGCCGAACGCGGCGGCGTCCGCCGCCCTGGCCGCCGGCATCGCCCTGGGGCTGGGGGGGGGCGCCTTCCTGGTCGGCTGCAACGCCCAGACCCCCGGACAGTGGTTCTGGGGGCTGTTGACGGTCAGCGCGGAGGGGCGTGAACTGTTCTACGGGCGCGCCTTCCTGTTTGTCCTCTGTTCTCTGGCGCTGGGGTGGCTGACGCCGTTCGTGCAGCCGTTGTCTCCGGAACGGCGCGGTCCCGCGGAATGGCTGTCGGCGACGCGGGTGGTGCGCACCCGGCTCTGCCATGGCGACATTTTGAAAGTATAAGTTCCATGGCCGCAGACAACTTGCAGCGCCGGCGCGCGTTCTGTCCGATCCTCTGGGGGTATGTGGGGCGGGGCTTTCTCCTGCCGCTGATCTGCTGTCTGGCCGGGTTTGCCCTGTTGTTCGTCATCCTGGACGTGTTTGACGTCTTGGATGATTTCATGCGGGCGCATGCCACCTGGGCGCAGGTGGTGAGCTATTTCCTGCTGTGCCAGCCCGGCAATCTGGCGCAGGTGCTGCCGATGTCCGTGCTGTTGGCCTCGGGCTACCTGGCCAGCAACCTGCAGCGCCATCACGAGCTGTCCGCCATCCGGGCTTCCGGGGTGTCGCTGCCCATGGGGTTCCTGCCGGTGTGGGGCATCGCCCTGGTGTGTTCGGGGCTGGCCTTTTGGATCAACGAGTCGGTGGCGCCGGCCGCCTTGGGCCGGGCGGAACAGCTGAAGGACGAACTGGCCGAGGCCCGCTCGCACCGCCCGGTGGCGTCGGCCCGGGTCGCCTACCGCAATGCGGAAGCGGGGCGGGACTGGTTTTTCGAGAGTTTCGATGTGGCCGGGGAGCAGCACGGCGTGCACGTCAAGCAGTTCCGTTCCGATCTCGGCATCGCCTGGGAACTGCGTGCGGAGTCCGCCCGGCATCGGCAGGGGAGCTGGACCTTTGTCAACGCCACCCGCCTGGAGTATGACCGCGAGGGACGCTTGCCGCTGGCGGCGGAAGAGGCGGTGGCGGTGACCCCCGAACTGCTGCTGCGCGAGCTGGATGAGACGCCCCGGCAGATGCTGCGCAGCCTCAAGCCGGCCGAGGAATTGTCGGTGCGCGACATGGTGCGGATGCTGCGGGATCCGCGCGGCCTGCCGCAGAGCACCCGCGACGTGTTTTGGACTGCGGTCTGGTACCGTTGCTGTTTCTCGCTGGCCAGCCTGCTGGCGGCGCTGCTGGGGTTGGGGCTGTCGGTGGGGGTGCATGGCGGCAGCCGCCTGCGCGGTTTCAGCATGGCCATCGGCGTGCTGGCCGCCTATATTGTGATCGGCCATTTGTTTGTCGTCCTGGGGCGGAACGGGCTGTTGCCGGCCCCGGTGGCCGGCGGGTTGCCGACCCTGGTGTTTGCGGCCTGGGGCGGCCTGGAGTTGTACCGCAAGCGATGAACCAGCCGATGCGATTCCAGCCGGCCCGGAAAAAATTGCGGCGCGCGCACGGCCTTTTCAACCCGGAAAAAGCGCGGACGGCGATTCCGCCCTGGCGCTGGGCTCTGTGGGGCGCCGAGGCGGCGGTCCTGCTGGCGGTCGTGGTCATTTTCATCGTGCATCCCTCCCGCCTGCGGCTGCGCTGGCTGGAACAGACGCGGGCGGCACCCCGGCCGGCGGTGGAAACGCCGCCCCCGGCCCCGGAACTGGGGGCGGCGGCCCGGCAGCTTCCCGGACTGAAGCCGGTGCCGCGGGCGGTGCTGGCGCCGGTGACCGGTCTGGCCTTGGGGGCGGCGGCGGCGCGCGACGACCAGGCCCGCTGTTCCCGCGAGCGGGGGCTGCCGGTGGAAATGGTCAATTCGCTCGGCATGCGGTTCCGCCTGATCCCGCCGGGCTCTTTCCTCATGGGCAGCCCGCCGGGGGAGGCGGGGCGCTGGGAGGGCGAGGAACAGCATGCGGTCACCCTGCCGCGGCCGTTCTACCTGGGGGTGGGCGAGGTCACCCAGGCCGAATGGCAGGCCGTGATGGGGGCGAACCCGTCCTGCTTCCGCGATCCGCTGGCGCCGGTGGAGGAGGTGTCCTGGAACGACAGCATCCGCTTTTTGGCCAAACTGTGCGAACGGGAAAAACTGCCGCTCGGACGGTACCGCCTGCCCACCGAGGCGGAATGGGAGTATGCCTGCCGTGCCGGCACCGGCACGGCGTATGCCTTTGGCGACGACCCGCGGCTGCTGGACTGGTACACCGAATACGGCGGCAATGGCCGGGCGCCGGTGGCCGCCGGGCGCCACCTGCCCAATGCTTTCGGCCTCCACGAAATGCATGGAAACGTGTGGGAGTGGTGCCTGGACAAGTTTGTCCCCTATCTGCCGCCGCCCCCGGGGACGCCGCCGGGGGAATCGGCGGAATGGCGCAACCTTCGCGGCGGCCACTGGCTGGCCAAACCGGTGGAGTGCCGGTCGGCGAACCGGGCGCGTCTGCCGCCTCTGTCGCA
>Ga0265297_10003568_pt1 | contig 27757 bp, 21 predicted proteins | sample Munlanlwell13791_FD_192502 | JGI IMG/M metagenome (GOLD analysis project Ga0265297, IMG submission 192502) | Leachate microbial communities from a municipal landfill in Southern Ontario, Canada - Leachate well 137-91 | ecosystem: Engineered > Solid waste > Landfill > Unclassified | place...
ATCCTCTACTCCATGAGTCATGGAACGGGTCGCAAGATGTCGCGCGGCGACTGTAAACCACTTGCCGACACGTTCGACTTCGCCGCCCTTCGCAAGTCAGTGTTGCTTCCGTCTGGGGTTGAGGACGCTTCATTGCGAACGGAGGGCCCGTATGCGTATCGGGATTTGGAAGAGTGTTTGGCCCTCATCAAAGGTTACGTCGAGGAAGTCGCTCGCTTTGGAGTTGTCGCCTACATGGGACACCTGTAAACGGCGGCTTTGGCGTGCACCGCTGTAATTGCTCGATCATCTTCCTGCCAATTCTCTCTCGACAGGACGGCACAGGGCCGACAACATCGCGGCCGGAGACGACGAAACATGCAAGACGCTCTTCTCATCATCCTTCCTCTAATTGGGCTCATCGTCGGTGGTCTGGTCGGGTTCATCATCGCCGCGCGCAAAGGCCGCGACGCGCAGGCGCGCGCTGACGCCGCCGGCCGCATCGAGGCCGAGTTGCGCGGACAGGTCCAGCAGCGCGACACCGAACTGGCCGCCACGCGCGAGAAGCTGGCCGCCGAGCAGCAGGGCCGCGTTGCCGCCGAGACGAAGGAACAGAACGCTGCCGCGCGCCTCGTCGAGCAGCAGCAACAACAGGCGCAGGCGCTCGCTGACGTCAAGATCGCGCAGGACAAGGCGCTGGGCGATTTACGTGAAGCGTTTGCCGCGCTGTCGTTGAAGGCGCTGAAGGAAACGCAGCCGGAGTTCTTGCGATTGGCCAACGAGACCTTCGAGAAGTTGGCCAAGACGGCCGACGGCAACCTCAAAGCGCGGCAGGAGGCGATTGACGGCGTGATCAAGCCGCTCAAGGACCAGTTGGCCGAGTATCAGAAGCGGTTGCAGACAGCGGAGCAGAAACAAACCGAGACGCTCGGCGCCGTTCGCCAGCAGCTCGAAACGCTCCAGAACCAGAGCCAGTCACTCGCCAGCGAAACCAACCAGCTTCGGCGCGTGCTCAGTTCCAGCCAGGCGCGCGGCCGTTGGGGCGAGGAAACGCTGCGCCGCGTCGTCGAGGCGGCGGGCATGAGCGCCCACTGCGATTTCGTCGAGCAGACTGCCTCGGGCGACACGCGCCCCGACCTGTTGGTGAAGCTGCCCGGCGACCGCGTGATCATCGTGGACTCGAAGGTGCCGGACCTTGATTTTCTCGCCGCGCTCGGCACGGCCGATGAGACAACACGCCGCGAGAAGCTCACCGCCCATGCCGCGAAACTCAAGGGCACCATCCGCGATCTCGCCGCGCGCAACTATCCAAAGCAGTTCCCGGCCGCGCTCGACAAGGTCGTGCTCTTCGTGCCGGCCGAGTCGCTGCTGAGCGCCGCGCTGGAGGGCGACCCGAACCTCATCGTAGACGCCGCCTCGCAGAGCATCCTTCTCGCGACGCCGTCATCGCTCATCGCGTTGCTCTACGCCGTGGCGATGAGCTGGCAGCAGGACGCGCAGACGCGCAACGCGCGGGAGATCGGCGAGGTGGGCAAGGAGCTTTTTGAGCGCGTGACGAAGTTTATCGAGCACTTTGTCGGTATCCGCGAGGGGTTGGAGAAGGCCGGCAAGGCGTTTGACAACGCGCTCGGCTCGTATGAGCGCCGCGTGCGGCCCAGCGGCGAGAAACTGATCAAACTCGCCGGCGGCCTCGCGGACGCGGAACTGCCGGAGATCAAGCCAGCCGAAACGATGCTGCGTCAACTGCCGGACGAGCGGTAGAGTGGCTGAAGCGGCGACCCGCTTGCGGGCCGCCGCTGCCACGGCAGAGAGGCTCTGATGTTGAAGTGCCGGATTACGACGCGAGGCTCTTCATCATCGCGATTTCTTTCTTAAGCACGCCCACCTGTTGTTCCGGCGGGAAGTGTTTCAGACACTCGTTTTCCAGGCAGAGGTCGGCCTGATAGTTCACCTTGCGCAGAATCGCCACGACGCGCTTGTAGTCAATGTCGCCGTCATAAATCGGCGCGGAGTATTTGGCGTATTCCCAGCCGATGGGGCGGCGGACGTTGCGCTGGTCCTCCGGGTAGCGGACGCTCTTGCAATGCGTATGAACCACGCGCGGCGCGAACTTCTCGATGATGCCGTAGAGCGACTCCAGCGGATGGCCGAACCAATAGAGGTTCAACGCGTCGAGCGTCAGGCCGAGCTGAGACGAGCCGACTTCGGCAAACAGCTTTTCCAGAACGTCCGGGTTGTTGGTGAATCGGCCGTGGTTCTCAATGCCGTAGCGGACCGGCTTGCCGTCGGCAACTTCGCAGATGGCTTTGCAGGCTTTGACGGCCACTGGCAGAAACTGGTCGATCGGCGTCTTGCGCGGCACCACATCGATGCGGATGATTTTGACCTTGAGTTGCTCCATGGCCGGCAGGAGCTTTCGTATGCAGGCGACCTCCTCGTCCAGCTTTTCATCGAACTTGTTGTGCATGCAAAACGCGGTGATCGTGGCGTGGTTGGCGGCCAGATCGTCCGCGAGCATCTTCACGCTGTCAGGGTTGGCGAGACTGTATTTCTTGTCGGGATGGAAGAGGCTGGGGCAGAGCAGATCCAATGTGATGTCCACCTCCAGGCAGGAGACTCCGATTTCCTTCATGGCGGCCCAGCAGTCGGGCTTGCCGGTGGTCTTGAGCAGGACGTCGCGGCTGGCGACGGCGAGGCGGCGGCGTTTCTCCGCGCCGTGGCAGAGGCTGTTTGTGAACGGCAATCCTGCGGCCAGCGCGAGGCCGGCGGTGGTGTGCAGGAAATGGCGGCGTGAAATGTGGTGATCAGTTTTCATGGCAAGGCTTTTGTCTGTATGTTCGGTTCTGGCTCAGGGTTCAACGGCTGTCGGACCTGCAAGTCTCTCACATGGTTTGAGCGACCGCGCATCCTATGCTGCCTGGCATCCGCGCCGCTACACAAAAGTCTACGCACACTAATACTTTCCCGACGCAAGGAGGGCGCCAGCCGCTTGCCTGCGACACGGAAATCGGTATGATGACATCGATGAGTGGCATCAACTGCATGGCCGTGTTGAAGGCGCTAAGCGAACCGACGCGGATGCGTATCGTCCGGCTGTTGCTAAAACAATCGCTTGGCGTGAACGACATTTCCGAGAGCCTCGGCGTCTCCCAATACAACATCTCCAAACACCTGCGCATTCTGCGCGAAGCCGGCCTGCTGGAAACCGAGAAGAAAGGTAAACTCCGGCTCTACGGAATCGCCAGCGAATTGGCCGACCGACTGGCATCGAACCGAAACGTGCTCGAACTCGACTGCTGCACGTTCCGGTTCGACAAGCTGCCGAAATAATTCCCCTGCAACATTTCCCTTGCCCTGCGGCGTTGATATATGCCAATACAGGCATACGTTCAAACAGAGAACTTCATGAAACCATCGGCAGCTTCCGTCCCCACACAAACCAAGGCCCGCTACATCATGATTGGCGGCTTCCTCGGCGCGGGCAAGACCACCGCCGTTGGAAAGCTTGCGCGACAGCTCACCGACCGCGGCCTGCGCGTCGGCCTCATCACCAACGACCAGGGCCGCGAGTTGGTGGACACGTTGACGCTGCGGTCGCAGGGTTTTGAGACGGCCGAGATTCTCGGTGGCTGCTTCTGCTGCCGGTTCAACTCGCTGGTCGAAGCGTCGCAAAAGCTCTCGACCCGGACGCGGCCCGACGTGTTCATTGCCGAGCCGGTCGGCAGTTGTACCGACCTCGTGGCTACCGTCACCTATCCGCTGCGGCGTCTCTACGACAACGACTTCACCGTCGCGCCTGTCAGCGTGCTGGTGGACCCGATTCGCGCGCTCCGCGTGCTCGGTGTGGAAAAAGGCGGCGGTTTCTCCGAGAAGGTAGCTTACATCTATGCCAAGCAGCTTGAGGAAGCCGACCTAATCGTCATCAACAAGAGCGACCTTCTGGACGCGGCGCGTCTGGAGACATTGCGGAAGGCGCTCGTCGCAAAGTTTCCACAGAAGGAGATCATGGTTGTGTCGGTGCGCAACGGTGTGAATCTCGACGCGTGGTTTGCGCGGCTCACGAGCGAGACGCAAACCGCGCAGCGGACGATGGAGGTGGATTACGACCTCTATGCCGACGGCGAGGCGCTGATGGGCTGGCTCAACTGCACCGTCCAACTCACGGCTGAACAACTCTTTGACGCCGACAGTTTGCTGCAACAGCTCGCGGGCGAGATTCAAAAGCGGCTGCAGGCGCAGCAGACCGAGATCGCGCATCTCAAGATAACCTTCAGCGCCGGCGGGAGCGCGGGCCACGTGGCAGTGGCAAACCTGGTGCGGAACGATTTCGTGCCAGAGCTGTCCTTGAAACTGGACGAACCGGTCAAGGGCGGTGAACTGATCGTCAACCTGCGCGCCGAAGCCCCGCCCGACACGCTCGCCGCCGCCGTCAAGGAATCGGTGCCGGCGGTGACTGCGAAGTTCCCGACACTACACGCGAAGCTCGATCATCTGGAACATTTCCGTCCCGGCCGGCCGAACCCAACCCATCGGGACAGACGAGGGATCTGAACGATGCGCGGGATCATCCGATGAAACGATTCCCGAAATGGTGGACAGGCGAATTCTTCGGCACGTTTCTGCTCGTTTTCTTCGGCTGCGGCAGCGTTTGCGCTGCAGTGACGACCCACGCTCAGGTGGGCGTGTTTCAAGTCGCCATCGTGTGGGGACTTGGTATTGCGATCGCCATCTACCTGACGGGCGCGCTGAGCGGAGCGCATCTCAACCCGGCCGTGACAGTGAGCATGGCGGTGTGGTCGGGCTTCCCGAAAGCGCGCGTGTTGCCTTACATTGCCACGCAATTGCTCGGTGCGTTTGCGGCGTCAGCAGTGCTTTACTTCGTATTCGGCGACGCACTGCGCACATTTGAGAAAGCCAACGGCATCGTGCGCGGCGCCCCGAGCAGCGAGGCCAGCGCGATGGTCTTCGGTGAGTTTTATCCAAGCCCCGGAGGCAAGCCGCTCACCGGCGAAGCGCGGGAGCGCATGAGCGCGCCAGCGGCGTTTGGTGCGGAGGTCATCGGCACGGCGGTGTTGCTGCTCGTCATCTTCTGCGTGACGGACGAGCGCAACAGTGCGCGCCCGCAAATTCTCACCGCCGCAACCGTCGGATTGACGGTGACTCTGCTGATCTCGCTGCTGGGGCCGTTGACGATGGCGTGCTTCAATCCGGCGCGCGACTTTGCGCCACGCGTATTCTCGTCGCTGATGGGCTGGGGCACCGTGCCGTTCACAGTCAACGGCCATGGTTGGTTCACAGTTTATATCGTCGCGCCGCTGCTGGGCGGTTTTCTTGGCGGCGGCATTTATCGCGCTTTCTTCAAGCGCGCTTACGGCGGCTGAAGGCTGCCGGTTTTGCCGGCGGGAAATGTGTCGTTTATTGAGGGGCGCTCCACTACAATGCTAGCTTCAGCGGACATTGAACGACGTGACATCGCTCGAAGGACAACAGTTTCATGACTACGAAGTACTGACCTTGCTTGGACGGGGAAGCGTGGGCGCTGTCTATAAAGCGCGGCAAGTCACGCTGGACCGTCTGGTGTCGCTGAAAGTGTTGTCGCCGGGGCTTTCGCAGGATCGCGATTTCATCGCCCGGTTCAAGCAGGAAGCCATCGCCGCCGCCAGACTCAATCACCCCAACCTCGTGCAGGTGTATTCCGCCGGCGAATGCGACGGCTTGTTCTATCTCTCGATGGAGTTCATCGAGGGCGATTCGCTGCAGCAGCGGCTCGAACACTTGGGACGGCTGGACATCCAGCAATCGCTGGCGACCTGCTACTACGTGGCCCACGCGCTGGACGAGGCGTGGCAGCGGGGCACGCTGATCCACCGCGCAATCCAACCGAGCAACATCTATCTCTCACGGCACGGCGAAGTGAAACTGGGCGATCTCGGCGTGGCGAAACCCGCGGGCGCGGCGTTCATCGGAGACGGTGGCAAGCCGTATTACATCAGCCCGGAGCAGGTGCGCGGTGAATCGAACATTGACCTGCGCTCGGACATCTACAGCCTGGGCTGTGTGCTTTATCAAATGCTCGCCGGCCAGCCGCCCTATGACGGGCGGACGGCAAAGGCCGTGATGCAAAAGCACGCCGACGACCCGACGCCGACGATCACAAAGACATGGCCGGAGTGTCCTGCGCAGGTGGCGTTGCTGTTGAGCAAAATGATGGCGAAGGACCCGGCGGCGCGGCATCAGGACTACGCGGAGTTGATCGCCGACCTCGTGCGCGTCAGCGAACAGTTGGGACTGGCTCCGGCCGGCTCGACGCAACTTGTCGCGTCGAAGACTCCGCGGGCGGTGAAACCCGCCACCGCGAGGATTGCTGCCGGCGCATCCCGGGGACCCTCCTCGTCCATTTTCATGGTGGCGAGCGTCGTCATCATCGCGGCGACCGCTGTGATAATCTGGGCGCCTTGGAAAGAGCGTGGAACGCCGGGCGCGAAGCACGGAACATCGAAGGCGGCGCAGTCGCGGCGGGTTGACAGGGAAGACGCGAAGGCGCAAAGCGAGACTGCCAAGGGCCAGCCTGCGTCGCCGAAGCAGGCCACGCCACTGACATCCGCTCCCGAACCTTCAGTCGCGCGTCACGGATCATCCGTCACCTCCGCCTCCGACGCTTGGGCTGCTTCGGTTGCCCCGCTTGCGCCCGAAGAACGAATACAGCGCGTCGTGGCGAGGTTGAAGGAACTGAATCCCGGCTACGACGGGCAGGAGCAGCACAAAATCGCCGACGGCCGGGTGACTGAATTGACGCTTTCCTCCGGGGTCATCAAAGACCTTTCGCCTGTCCGGGCGTTGACCGGTTTGCAGAAACTGGTTTGCAGTGTCACGAGGACCAAGGGAGCGCTCAGCGACCTGTCGCCACTGAACGGCATGACGCTGACCAGCCTGCGCTGTCCCAACTGCCAGGTGACCGACCTTTCGCCGTTGCGCGGGATGCCGCTGGAACACTTGAGCCTTGTCGGCAATCCCGTCAGCGATCTCCAGTCACTGGCTGGCAAACCACTGACGCAGCTGTTTCTGGCCGGCACACAGGTCAACGACCTCTCGCCGCTGAAAGGCATGCCGTTGAGCGACCTGTATCTGGAAGGTACCCGGGTCGTTGACCTTTCGCCGTTGCGCGGAATGCCGCTGTCACGGTTGAGCCTGTCCCAAACGCCGGTGGTTGACCTGACGCCCATTCAGGATGCGCCTCTGACGTTCTTGAACATCAGTGGCACGGCCGTCAAAGACCTTTCGCCGATGGCCAAAATGCCGTTGCGTTATTTGATGTGCGACGTGGCCGCCGCCGGAAACAAACAGACGGTGCAAATGTTGATGGCCATGACCACGCTGCAAAAAGTCAACGGCGAGTCCGTCAACGACTTCATTCAGGCTGTGAACGCCGCAGCGGCCATGGCACCCCAGCCGGATCAAACGGCGCGGCCCGCCCCTCCGACACAGCCATCCGATCCCTTTGTGACCGCCGTGGCCGCGATGCCGGCCGAGCAACAAGTGGACGCTGTGATCGCCAAGTTACGCGAGATCAACCCGCGTTTTGACACCCGCGAACAGCACCGCGTCACCAGCGGCACAGTGACGGACCTGACGGTTTCCACGGCGGCCATGACCGACATTTCGCCCGTGCGCGCGCTGGTCAAACTCCAAAGGCTCTCATTGGCGCCTTGGGCTGGCCAGGCTCGCGGCGCGCTGACGGACCTTTCGCCGTTGAAGGGACTGCCACTTGCCGGACTGTGGTGTCACAACACGCAGGTGGCCGACCTTGCGCCGTTGCGCGACATGCCGCTGACCGTGCTGACGTGCGACGGCACGGCGGTGCGCGACCTCGCGCCGTTGCGCGGCATGAAACTGACCGTCTTCGGGTGCAGCAACACCGCTGTGGACGACCTTGCGCCGTTGGAAGGCATGCCGCTGACCGTCCTCTGGTGCAACAACACCAAGGTCACAGACCTCTCGCCCTTGAAAGGCATGCCGCTGAAGGAACTCCGCTGCGACTTCGACAAGGACCGTGACGCACTCATCCTCGACGGCATCGCCACGCTGGAGAAAATCAACGACATCCCCGCCGCCTCCTTTTGGACGAAAGTGGGCCCCATCGTGCTGAAATCCGGCGGCAGGCGCTGATCGAGCGCCTCTGCAAAGGGCCAAATACCGGGCGAATCTCTTCGTTGTTCAGACACCGTTTGACTTCGCGGCGTCGACCGCTATGATGACCCCGTCTCCCATGAAGCCTGACGACCAATTTTTTTCGAGAATCGCCGAAGACGAGTCGGAGCCGCTGCCAGTTGACGACAGCGAGGGCCGGCCACGCGAGGCGTGTGGCGTGTTCGGGGTTTACAATCATCCCAGCGCGGCGGAGCTGACCTATTTTGGCCTCTACGCGCTGCAACATCGCGGCCAGGAATCCGCCGGCATCGTGAGCCACGATGGTGAACGGATGATTGAGCACAGGGACATGGGGCTGGTGTTTCAGGTGTTCAAGGACCACATCCTGCGGACGCTCAAGGGCAGCATGGCGGTGGGGCATGTGCGTTACTCGACCACCGGTTCATCCTCGCTGGCCAATGCGCAGCCGCTCATCGCGCGCACCGGCCGCGGCCAGATCGCCGTCGCCCACAACGGCAACCTTGTCAACGCCGATCCGTTGCGTGACGAGCTGGAAAGCCAGGGCTCCATCTTCCAGACGACCACCGATAGTGAAATCATCCTGCATCTGATGGCGCACGGCATGAAGAACGATGCGCATACCAACCTCTGTGAATCGCTGCGGCGGTTGCAGGGGGCGTATTCGCTCGTCATCATGACCGAAACCGAGTTGATCGGTGTGCGTGATCCGTTCGGGTTCCGGCCGCTCTGCCTTGGCAAGATGAAGTCGCCGGGGCCCAAGGGCGGCGACGCGTGGTTTCTCTCCAGCGAGACCTGCGCGCTCGACCAGATTCAGGCCGAGTTCGTCCGCGATATCGAGCCGGGCGAGATCGTCATCATTGATGCCAACGGCGTGCGCAGCGTCAAGCCGTTCAACCCAACGCCGTGCCATGCGCTGTGCATCTTCGAGTTTGTCTATTTTGCGCGGCCCGACTCGACCCTCTGCGGCCAGACTGTCCATCGCGCGCGCGTGCAGCTCGGACGGCAGATGGCTCGTGAGCATCCCGTGGACGCCGATATCGTGGTGCCGGTGCCCGACAGCGGCAACTCCGCCGCGCTCGGCTACAGCCAGGAAAGCGGTATCCCGCTGGAGATGGCATTCGTCCGCAACCACTACATCGGCCGCACGTTCCTCCAACCGAGCCAGCTCATTCGCGACTTCTCCGTGCGCGTGAAGCTCAACCTCATGAAGGACGTCGTCCGCGGCAAGCGGGTGATCGTGGTGGACGACTCCATCGTGCGCGGCACCACCAGCCGTGCGCGCGTCGTCAGCCTCTGCGAGGCCGGCGCGAAGGAAGTCCACATGCGCGTCTCGTGCCCGCCGCACAAGTGGCCGTGCTTCTACGGCATTGATTTTCCGCAGCGCAAGAAACTCATGGCGGCCAACTATTCCATCGAGGAAATCCAGCGGTTTCTCGGCGCCGACAGCCTTGGCTACCTGTCGCTCGAAGGGATGATCAAGGCCACCGGCCTGCCCGCCAACCAGTTCTGCACCGGTTGCTACACCGGCGACTATCCGGTGAAGAGCGACCCTGAGATGGATAAGCTTGTGTTGGAAAAACGCCACGCACGGCCCGCCAAAGTCGGCGACCTCATCGGAGAAGATCTACAGAGACGGTTGTTATGAAAAACTCTTCCGCTTACGCTGCCGCCGGCGTCAACATCGCCCTCGGTGACGCCCTCAAATCCAAGCTCCCCCAGCTCGTCGCCCGCACGCGCCAGCCCGGCTGCCTCGGTAAGATCGGCGGCTTCGGCGGCCTCTTCGAGCTGGACACGAAACAATACCGCCGCCCCGTGCTCGTTAGCAGCGCGGATGGCGTTGGCACCAAGCTGAAGATCGCCGTCATGACCGGCCGCCACGACACCGTCGGCCAGGATCTCGTCAACCATTGCATCAACGACATCGCCGTGCTCGGTTCCAAGCCGATCTACTTCCTCGACTACATTGGAATGGGCAAGCTGGAGCCGGCGGTATTTCATCAGCTCATCGCCGGTCTCGCCAAAGCCTGTGCCACGGCCAAGTGCGCCCTCATTGGTGGCGAGACCGCGCAGTTGCCCGACATGTATGCGCCCGGCGAATACGACCTTGCCGGCACCATCGTCGGCGTCATCGAGCGCGACCGCATCCTCGATGGCAGCCGCATCCGCCCCGGCGACGCCATCATTGGCCTGCCCAGCACCGGTCTCCACACCAACGGCTACACGCTTGCCCGGAAGATTCTCTTCGGCGAACTCGGCTACTGTTTCGACGACCGGTTGGAGGAACTCGGCTGCACCATCGCCGACGAACTGCTGAAGGTCCACCGCAACTACGGCCCGCTCATCCTGAAATTGCGCGACAAAAAATCGCCGCTGGCCGACGCGCTCAAAGGCTGCGCTCACATCACCGGCGGCGGCTTCACCGGCAACATCCCGCGCATTCTGCCGAAGACCGTGGACGCCGTCATCCGCCGCGGCTCGTGGCCCGTGCTGCCGATCTTTTCCATTCTCCAATCCGGCGGCAACGTCAGCGACGAGGAAATGCACGAGGTTTTTAATATGGGCATCGGCATGGTCTTCGTCGTCGCTGCGAGCAAAGCCGACGCTGTCCGCCGCGCCTGCGGCAAAGGCGCGCAGTTCGTCGGCGAGATCGTGAAGGGCAAAGGCATCTGCCGGTTGCAGTGAGCAGTGCAGGCATCCTTGTCTGCGATGTTTGCCGATACCGCGAGCCGTTGCAGGCGAAGATACCTGTGCTACGGTTCAAGAGACGTCCAATGAAACCGAAATTCTGGCTGGCGATATCTCTGTTCGTTTTTGCAGCTATGGTCGCCGTCTCCGCGCAGGAGAAGGACAAACGGCTCCATTCCGGCGGCTCGAAAGGCTGGGGCGTGCAGAAAGCGGAGATCAAAGACCCGCAATTGCCGCGCGTCCTGCTCATCGGTGATTCGATCCTCAATGGCTACCGTGCGACGGTCGCGAAGGCGCTCGAAGGCAAGGCGAACGTGGACGCGTGGGTCAACCCGCTTCATCAGGCTTCCGGCGGCTTGCACGAGCAACTCAAAGGTGTGCTTGCCGAAGGGCCTTACGCCGTCATTCATTTCAACATGGGCCTGCACGGCTGGCCAAAAGGGCGCATCCCGGAAGGCCAGTTCATCCCGCTCACGCGCAAGCTCGTCCACGCGATCCGCGATAGCGCACCGCGCGCCGCGCTCATCTGGGCCAGCAGCACGCCGGTGACGGTGAAAGGTGATCCGGGCAAGCTCAACCCGGAGATCAATCCCATCATCGTTGAGCACAATCGCATGGCCGCACAGGTGATGGAGGAGGAAAACATCCCGATTAACGACCTCTACGCGCTGATGGTGACAAAGTTGAACCTCGCTGCCGGCGACCAGTTCCACTGGAAACAGGAAGCCAAGGTGATTCAAGGCGAGGCTGTCGCGGGGGTCGTTGCAAAACATCTGCCTGCGAAAAAGTGACCGCGCTATGAGCGTTGACCCCAACAAACCCCTCGTCAACTATCCGTGCTGCTGGGACTACAAGATCATCGGCATCGATGCCGGGCGGATACGCATGGTGATCGCCTCGGTGGTGACCGACGCCGAGCACACCGTTGCAGATTCCAACCGCAGCCGCGGAGGCAAGTATTGCTCGGTTGCCCTCGCGGTGAATGTTCGCGACGAGGAGCATCGCAACCGCATCTTCATGGCATTGCGCAGTCATCCCGACGTGATCATGGTGTTGTAACCCGGCGGGCGAAGTTGATTTGGATCAATGACTGCCGATCCGGGTTGGGTTAGGTTTAGAGGAAATCGCAGCAAGGAACAGAATTGAAACGTTGGACTTCCATTAACAAGATCATGCTGGTGGTGCTGGGCACAGTCGCGGGTTTCGCCATCGGCAGCGGCTTGTTCACATTCGTTTATGCGAAGGGTGCGTCGTATTTGACCAACGACCCCGCGGCATGCGCCAACTGCCACATCATGGGCGATCATTACGCGGCGTGGATCAAGTCGAGCCACCACGCCGTGGCGGTGTGCAACGATTGCCACACGCCGCCCGGTTTCTTTGCAAAATACCTGACCAAGGCCGACAACGGTTTCTGGCATTCGCTGCATTTCACCACGGGCCGCTTTCCCGACCCACTGCGGATCAAGCCGCGCAACCATGACGTGACGGAGCGCGCCTGCCGCAAGTGCCACCAGCCCATCGTCGACGCCATCGAAGGTCCGCACAAGGCCGGATCGCAGATCTCGTGCGTCCGTTGCCACGCTGACGTAGGCCATCCGCTGTGAGCGAAAGATTTTTGGAAACGAACCGGAGAACTCCTTATGAACGAAAACAACAGTCCGAGCCATCAGCCCGATCCATCGTTCTCTTCACGCAAGGCGCTGAAGCTGGTCGTGGTCGCGGTCATCGTTGCGGCCGTCGTCTCCTTCGCGGGCATCGCGTTCCTCGTGAACATCATGGAGCGCAAGCAGGAGGGAAAGAACCCGTTCTACCGCGTCGTGGAACTGACCGATACCACCGAGGACCCGGCCGTGTGGGGAAAGAATTTCCCGCACCAGTATGACGACTACCTGAGAACGACCGACCAGGTGCGGACGAAGTTCGGCGGCAGCGAGGCCATGCCGCGCACACCGTCGCAGGCCGATCCGCGTTCCGTCGTGGCGCAGTCCAAACTCGAGGAAGACCCGCGCCTGAAGACGATGTGGGCCGGTTACGCGTTCTCGATAGATTTTCGCGAGGAGCGCGGCCACGCATGCATGCTGGATGACCAGACCTACACTGACCGCCAGCAGAAGCCGCAACATGGCGCCTGCCTGCATTGCCACGCGTCGATCTATGTGCCCTACAAGAAACTGGGTGGCGGCGACCTGATGAAGGGCTTCGAGAAGATGAACCCGATGCCGTTTGCCGAGGCGCGCAAGCTCGTGGAGCATCCGGTGGCGTGCATTGACTGCCACGATCCCGTCACGATGGCACTGCGCGTCACGCGGCCCGGTTTCCTCGAAGGCATCAAGGCCCTGAAGGCTTCGGAAGGCGTGAAAGATTACGATGTGAACAAGATAGCGACGCGGCAGGAGATGCGCTCGTTTGTTTGCGGCCAGTGCCATGTCGAGTACTACTTCAAAGGCCCGGAGAAGCGGTTGACCTACCCGTGGCACAAGGGGCTGAAGGTCGAGAACATCCTCGCCTACTACGACGAGGTGAAATTCAAGGATTGGGAGCACAAGGAAACAGGCGCGCCCGCGTTAAAGGCGCAGCATCCGGAGTTCGAGATGTGGAATCAGGGCATTCACGCGCGCTCCGGCGTCGCCTGCGCGGATTGCCACATGCCTTACAAGCGGGTCGGCGCCGTCAAGATCAGCGACCATCACGTCCGCAGCCCGGTGTTGAATCTCAACCACGCTTGCCAGACCTGCCACAAGTGGCCCGAGGCCGAGTTGAAGGCGCGCGTCGAGACCATCCAAACCCGCACGTTCAGCCTGCGCAACCAAGCGATGGACGCCCTGATGGACCTCATCAAGGATATCAAGGCCGCCAGAGATGGCGGCAAGGCTGGCGAGACACTCGCCAAGGCGCAGGATTTCCAGCGCAAGGCGCAGTTCTATCTCGATTTCGTTGAGGCGGAGAACTCGACGGGTTTCCACGCCCCGCAGGAGGCTGCGCGCATCCTTGGGGAGTCCATCAACTTCTCGCGCCTTGGCCAGGTGGCCATCCGCGACGCGAAGTGATGCCTCGCGGTGGATGTCTGCGTGCGGCAGGCAAACTGTTTCGCGCGGAAAGCTTGTTGCCGCGTGCGGTGCTGCTATAAACATCTCGTTCCTGGCAGAACGACCGCGAAGGATGCTCATGAAGACACTGATTCGTCTCCGTCTCACCGGCGTTGCGTTGTGCTTGCTGGCGGCGCTTGTCGTTGAGGCCGCCGACCCAACCACCGCCGAACTCAAGTCGCCCGACGGCAAGGTGGCCGTCACGGTTGCGGTGCGCGACGTTGGCAGCGGGAAAGGCGGCTTGTTCTACAGTGTGTCCTATCGCAGCAACCCGATCCTGGCGGAGTCGCGACTCGGTTTCACGTTCAAGAATGAGCCTGCGCTCGCCAGCGGGTTCAAAATCGTCCGGCTCGACCGCAGCAGCCACGACGAGACGTGGAAGCCGGTCTACGGCGAGCGCAGCAGCTACCGCGACCATTACAACCAGCTCGTGGTCGAGTTGCAAGAAACCGAGGCCTCTCGCCGGTTGCTGACCCTGACCTTTCGCGCTTACAACGAAGGCGTGGCTTTCTGCTACACGTTGCCGAAGCAACCGGCGATGGAGCGCGTCAGCATCACGAAAGAGAACACCGAATTCCGTTTCACTGCCGACCACACCACGTGGGCGGTTTACTCCGCGCAGGGCAACTACGCAAAGGTCACGCTCAGCCAGATCAAGCCCGGTTGCGAACGGCCGTTGCCAGTGCAGATTGCGGACGATTGTTACGCCGCCATCGGCGAGGCAAAGCTGGTGGATTACGCGCGGATGAAGTTCGTGCCACTGAAAGGCGCCGCCCACAGTCTCGTCAGCGACCTGACCGGCGGCGTGGACGCGGCGCTGCCTCTGACGACGCCGTGGCGTTTCGTGATGGTTGCCGACTCGCCGGGGCGGTTGCTGGAAAACAATTTTCTTCTCCTCAACCTCAACGCCCCATGTGCGATCGCCGACACGTCGTGGATCAAGCCGGGCAAGGTGATCCGCGAGGTGACGCTCACCACCGTCGGGGGAAAAGCGTGCGTGGACTTTGCGGTGAAGCGCGGTCTGCAATATGTCGAGTTCGACGCCGGCTGGTATGGACACGAATACGACGACGCAGCCGACGCCAGCGCCGTCAACGTGGACCCGAAACGTTCCAAGGGACCGCTGGACCTGCACGAGGTCATTCGTTACGGCCGCGAGCACGGCATCGGCATCATCCTCTACGTCAACCGCCGGGCGCTGGAGAAGCAGCTCGACCAGATTCTCCCGCTCTACAGGAAATGGGGCGTGGCGGGCGTCAAATATGGCTTCGTCAACGTCGGCACGCAGCAGTGGACGACGTGGCTGCACGAGGCCGTCCGGAAGGCGGCAGCGCACCAGTTGATGGTGGACATCCACGACGAATACCGCTCCACCGGTTACAGCCGCACCTATCCGAACCTCATGACGCAGGAGGGCATTGCCGGCGACGAAACCAGCCCGGCCAACACCAACACACTGACGATCCTCTTCTCGCGCTGCCTCGCCGGCGCGGCCGACAACACGATCTGCTACTACGACGCGCGCGTGGACCGGCTCGCCACGCACGCCTATCAACTCGCGAAGGCCGTTTGTCTCTACAGCCCGTGGCAGTTCCTCTACTGGTATGATCGCCCGCCCGCCGCTCCGGCAAAAACCGGCGGCGCTGGTGGAGGCGCGCCCACCGCCGGCGACGAACCGGAACTGGAGTTCTACAACGCCGTGCCGACGGTATGGGACGACACGCGCGTGATTCACGGTCGCGTCGGCGAGTTTGCTGTCATCGCGCGGCGCAGTGGCGCGGAGTGGTTCGTTGCCGGTATGAACAGTGGCGAAGCGCGCACGCTCGATATGCCGTTGAATTTTCTGGTGCGCGGCAGGAAATATGTCGCCCACATTTACAGCGACGACCCGTCTGTGCCGGCGCGGACGCATGTGAAGATCAGCCGGCAGCCGGTGGATGCCGGCGCGACACTGAAGCTGACGATGCCGGGGCAAGGCGGCCAGGCGATCCGCATCGTTCCTGTGGATAGTGAGGCCAGATAGCAGCGTCGGAACGATGGCGCTTCGCCCAAGTCAAGAATCGTCATCTACCGGTCAATTCTGGCTATTCACACGGGTCGAAGGCTGGCTCATGCTGGCGTCCGTTGGGCAGTGGTGCGGAGACGCAGGCGAAGCAAATTTGCAGAGGTTGCCGTCGCCCGAAAGTGATAAACTCCGCAGCCTGTAATGATGAAACCGAAAGACTCGGCTGATACAAGCCCGCTCAGGGCCAGACTCGCTTACGAGCCGCAGGTGCTGAAGTTCGGCACCAGCGGACGTCGCGGCGAGGTTGTTCATTTGACGCAGCTCGAGATCTACATCAATGCTTTCGCAGAACTGGAATACCTCCAATCGCTGTCGCGCGCCGAAGGCGGCATTGTTCGTGGCGACGAGTTTTTCTTTGCGTGCGACCTGCGACCCAGTTCCACGCGCTTCGTGCCGGAGGAGAAAGGCCGCGGCGAGATTGCGCAGGCCATCGTGCGCGCCATTTGTGACGCCGGCATGAAGCCGGTGAATCTCGGCATGATCCCGACACCGGCGCTGACCTGCCACGCCATCGGGCGTGGCAAGGGCAGCATGATGATTACCGGCAGCCACATTCCCTTCGAGCGGAATGGATACAAGACCAACACCGCGCGCGGCGAGTTGCTGAAGAAAGACGAAACGCCGATCAATGCCCGCGTCGAGCAGGTCCGCGAGCGGCTCTACAACCAGCCGTTTGCCGAATCGCTGTTCAACGAGCAGGGACTTTTCAAATCGAGCCATCAGGAGCTACCGCCGGAAGACGCCGGCGGGCGAGTGGGCTACATCCGCCGTTATATGGAGTTCTTTGCCGGTCGCAGCCTGAAAGGCCGGCGGCTACTGGTCTATCAGCACTCGGCGGTGGGCCGCGACATGTTGGTAGAGATACTGCGGCAACTCGGCGCGGAAGCGATTCCCGCCGGTCGCAGCGGGACTTTCGTGCCGATTGACACGGAGAATATGGACGAGGAGCAACTCGGCAAAATCCAGACGCTGGTCAGCGAAGCCGTGGCGAAGCACGGGCCGCTTGACGCGGTGATCTCGACTGACGGTGACAGCGACCGGCCGTTGATCCTCGGTGTGGAACCGTCGGGCCGCGTGCGGTTCTTCGGCGGCGACCTCGTCGGCATGATTGTGGCGGAGTCTCTCGGCGCGGACGCGGTGGTGGTGCCGATCAGTTGTAATGACGCGATTGACCGCGGCTCGCTGAAAGATTGCGTTGAGCCGAAGACGCGCATTGGCTCGCCATTTGTCGTTGCTGGCATGGAGAAGGCGCGCGCCAGGGGCCGGAAGATCGTCTGCGGCTGGGAGGCCAACGGTGGCTTCCTGACCGGCTCCGACATCGCACGCGGCGGCAGGTTGTTGCGAGCATTGCCGACGCGCGACGCCATGCTGCCGATTCTGGGCGTGCTCTTCAGCATGGCCGAGAAGGACGTCGCGATGACCACGCTGTTCGAACGGTTGCCGAAGCGCTTCAGCCGCGCAGCGCTTCTGAAGAAGTTTCCGCGCTCCGTCAGCCTGCGGATCGTCGAGCGGTTTTCGCCGGCGGATGGGAATATCAAGGAAGTCGTCTTCGGGGAAGGTGGCGTGACGCTGCTCGACGAGGACCGGCGCGAGTTGCCGGTGTCGGGGCCGCTGACGAACGCGATGCTCGACATCAGCCAGACGCTCAGCAGGTTTTTTGCGCCGTCGGCAGGCTTCGGCTCCATCGCGCGCATTAACTATACCGACGGCGTGCGCATCTATTTCAGCAATGGTGACGTGGCACATGTGCGCCCGTCAGGCAACGCCGATGAGCTGCGCATCTACGCCGTTGCCGGCACGCAGGCGCGCGCCGATGCCATTGCGAAACTGGGCGTGGCCGAGCCGGACGGAATTTTGCGGCGGTTGGAAAAAGCAGTGACGGCGTGATGCCGTTGTTTTGAAAAGAAAGAATCCATGAACAAAATCACACTGACGCTGGCATTGATTATCTTCGCCTTGTTGGGCAGCGGCTGCGCTGACCAACCCGCAACCGATTCGAAAGCGGCCCCGCCATCCGGCGTGGCGCAGACGGGGGCGCCGGCCACGAAGCCAGCGGCGCCAGTTGCCGCGAAACCCGCTGCACCGGCAGCCACGCAGACAGTGACGCCGGTTGTCGCAAAACCGGCAGAACCTGCCGCCGCGCAAGACAAGTTCCAGCCGACGATGGACTCGCTCAAGCAATACGAGTGTCCCGACTGGTTCCGCGACGCGAAGTTCGGCATCTGGGCGCACTGGGGACCGCAAGCCGTGCCGATGGACGGTGACTGGTATGCGCGCGGCATGTATGAGCCGGGCAACAAGCATTACAAGTATCACCTTGAGCACTACGGCCACCCGTCGGAGTTTGGCTACAAGGACATCATCCAGCTCTGGAAGGCCGAGAAATGGAATCCCGACCGCTTGATGCAGCTCTACAAGAAAGCCGGCGCGAAATACTTCGTCAGCATGGGAACGCATCACGACAACTTCTTCCTGTGGAAATCCAAGCTGCACAAGTGGAACTCCACCAACATGGGCCCCAAGCGCGACGTGGTCGGTGATTGGCAGAAGGCGGCAAAGAAGCACGGCCTGCGGTTTGGCGTCTCGGAACATCTCGGCGCGAGCTTTACGTGGTTCCAAAGCAGCCATCGCGCGGACAAGGAGGGGCCGAAGGCTGGCGTGCCCTACGATGGCGCGAACCCCAAGTGGTTTGACCTCTACCATTTCCCCGCCGAGCCGGACGACAAGGCCTGGTATAGCACGAACCCGAAGTGGCACAAGCAGTGGTTCGCCGAGATCCAGGAACTGGTGGACAAGTATCGGCCCGACCTGCTCTACACCGACGGCGGCGTCGCGTTCGGCACCAATCACGCCGTTGGGCTCAGCATGATCGCCCACCTGTACAACAACAGCGCCGCGCTTCACAAAGGCAAGGTCGAGGCAGTTTATAACTGCAAACAAAAATCCGACGGCCGCTGGGTCGAGGACCTCGAACGCGGCATCATGCCGAAGATCGAACCTTATCCGTGGCAGACCGACACCTCCATCGGCGATTGGTTCTACAACCGCAACTGGAAGTTCCGCCCCTTGAGCTGGGTCGTCCACATGCTCGTGGACAATGTCAGCAAGAACGGCAACCTTCTCCTCAACGTCGTCCAGCGCCCCGATGGCTCGCTCGACCCGGAGGTGGAGCAGATGCTCAAGGAGATGGCCGACTGGACCGCCGTCCATGGTGAAGCCATCTTTGGCTCGCGGCCGTGGCTGGTCTATGGCGAAGGTCCCGTCAGGGCCAGGGGCGGCCACTTCAAGGAAGACTTCAAGTACTCCTCCAAGGACATCCGCTTCACCACCAAAGGTTCCACCCTCTACGCCATCGCCCTCGGTTGGCCACAGGATGGACGCATCACCATTCGCTCCCTCGCCCGGCCCACGGGCCAGCATGTCAACCTGATCACCAACATCACCCTCCTCGGTTCCCGCGCGGAGCTGGACTGGAACCAGACTGCTGACGGCCTCGTCGTCAAACTCCCCGCGCAGAAGGTTTCTGAACTCACGGTGGGTCTAAAGATCACGGGTGATGACCTCAAGCCCGTGCCATTCGTGCAGGTCTACGAGCCGATCCACGCCGACGACAAAGGCAACTTCAACCTCCGCGCCGACGATGCCGACCTCCACGGCACCTGCATCAAACAGGAAACCCGCGGCGTCCACACTCACATCGGCTTCTGGGACAAGAGCGACGAATGGGTCTCGTGGCTGGTGAAGTTCGACGCGCCGGGCAAGTTCAAGGTCAGCGCCCAGTGCGCCACTGTTCACGACGGCGCGGAGTTCGCTGTCGAGCTTGTCGGCAAACGCGCCGGAGCCAAGGCTGCCAAGACCGCTGCAAAGGACGCGAAGCGTGCCGACGTTCCCGCTATATACAAACGCCTTGCCGCCAAGGTCCCCAAGACCACCGCCTGGGATGACTTCAAGAACATCAGCCTCGGTCAGATTGAGGTCACCCAGCCCGGAGAACAACTCGTCACCGTCTGCGCCAAGGACCCGGCCACGTGGAAGGCCATCAACCTCCGCGCCGTCCGGCTCCAAGCCGCGCAGTGAGAACGTGGTGCGAACAGACATAGGCCGGGTCCCAGACCCGGCGGAATTATTATGAACAATCGCCGCGTGAGGGCACGCGGCCTGCAACATTCCACCTTCGGCGCTGCCCCTCTGCACCATGTGAATCAGCGCCCGTTTGTGCTAACTTTCCCTCGTCATGCGCTTGGGACAATCATCTGTTGTGAAAGGGCACGCGCCATGAATCTCCTCTGCCGCCCGCTGGTTCCGCTCTTGGCGATGCTGCTGGGTGGATGCGCCCACAGTCACTACAGCTTTAGTCGACACGAGAACAAGTTCGCTGATGACCATAAGATTATCGCGGATGTCACGTGTATCCGAGAAGAGAAGTTCGGATACTACCGGTTCGGCGACAATTTTCTATTTTGCTGTGTCCCACGTGTGCGTTTAACCGCGAACTTTCAAATTGACCGGGTTACCAAGGGCGACACCACCAACCACAGTTTTTCAATCGTCAATGCTGTAGGGAAGGACACAAAGTATAGTGTGGACCGGGTGTTTGGTATTGATAAACTCGAACCCAATACGACCTGGAGGGTGGGCATTGGTCGTATTGTGGATGGCGAAACGAGGAGCATCGAATTCTTGTATCCGACAAACGCACTGCACCGATGATGTAGGCGTGAGACACCGGCCCCGAACGTGACGCGAAAGGAATGCGGGAAGTATGAAGACGATCCGCTGCGCGTCAACACCGGCCTGAGTGATTGAATCCCGTCGGGATTCGTTCCGTCATCGCCGCACGAGGGCGCGCGGCCTTACACCTCCGACTTTGCGCTTGGCGCGCGCGGGCGCGCTGCTACGATGCGGGCGACGGCGAACCACTGGACATTCCACCGCTCAATCATGAACTCCATCAGCTCTCTCCACCCAAGCACAAGCAGCCTGACACGGATCGTTGTGATTCAACGTCCCAATCGTGGTTGGATTCGCCGGGAATGTGGGAGGGGCCTTAGTGCCCCGACAGTAGCCGCGAAGTCACTGGCTCGCCCGCGCGAAGTCGGGGCGCTGAGGCCCCTCCCACATTCAAAACGCGCAAAAGTTGGCCGGCACCTCCAATCGCAACTGACACGGACCGCAGCCCTGGCCCTGTGTCTCGCGACCGGCACGGTCGCAGCGTTTGCGGCAGACGCGCCCGCCGCCAGCGAAATCCAACTCATCGTTTCGCAGGCCGCCGACGGCGAGATCGCCGGCTGGCGTTCGTTTCACGAGAAGGCCGGCACGAAGACCGCCGAGGTGTGGCGCTTGCAGTCCGCCGGCGTGCTGGTCTGCGCCGGCGTGCCGCGCGGTTATCTCTACACCGAGAGGGACTACGCGGACTTCGAGTTGAGGTTTGAGTGGCGCTATCCGCGCGGCGCTGCCAAGAGCAACGGCGGCGTGCTCGTGCGCATGACCGGCGAGCACTGCATCTGGCCGAAATGTCTCGAACTCCAGCTCAACATGGGCCAGGCGGGCGATTTCTGGGGACTCCGCGGCTACGCGCTCTCCGGCCCGGCCGAACCGATGAAGACGATGGAGCACAAGCTCTTCGGCACGTGCCGCAACCTCAAGCGGCTGGCCGACCTCGAAAAGCCCATCGGCGAATGGAATCAGCACGAGGCAGTGGTTGAAGGCGGCACGGTCACACAGAAACTCAACGGCACGCTCGTCAACCGCGCAACCGGTTGCGAGACGGCTGCCGGGAAGATTCTCATCACGGCCGAGGGCCAGGAGATTCACTTCCGCAACATCCGCCTCATCCCGCGCAAGAGCGGTTCATGATAGCGAGTTGCACGGATTGAACGATCCGGGCTACACACCCCTGACACACGGCCGGTTGCCGCGCCACACTATGCGGTCGGTGGCACGGGCGACTCTGCTGGAGCTGTCGGCGCCTCAATCGGAGCAGCCGGCGTTTCCGCTGATACAACTACTGGTTCAGGCGCGGGCGGCGCGGCGACGGGGGCGGCCGGCGGAGGCACAACCGGAGCGGACGGAGGTGCTGCGGCGACGGGGGCGGCGACGATGCGGCGAAGCAGTTCGATGCCCTGGCGCACGTCGGCGATCTGTCGGTCGCCGGAAATCTCGCGTTCGATGCAGAGCGGCCCCGTGTAGCCGATCTCGCGGAGCTTGGCAATGAAACGCTCGAAGCCGACCTCACCCTGGCCGAGTGGGACTTCCGTGCCGAGCTTGCCCGGCGCGGCGGGTGACCGGCCATCCTTGCAGTGGACGGTGACGACGTGAGGGGCGAGTTTGCCGAGCGCCTCAATGGGGTCGCCGGAACCGTAGAGGACCATGTTGGCCGGATCGAAGTTGACCTTGACGTTGGATTCCCGCGTGTCGGCGATGAGACGCAGCAGGGAGTCGGCGTTCTCCTGGCCGGTCTCGAAGCAGAGTTGCTGGCCGTTGAAACGGCAGTGTTCGGCAAGCACGCGCAACATGCGCGCGATGGGCATGTAGGCCGGATCGTCGGGATTTTCCGGCACGCAGCCCACGTGGAACGCGAAGCGTTTGATGCCCACCTCACAGCCGAAATCACTGAGTTTCTTGGTGATTTCCAGCCGCGCGGCGCGCAGGGCTAGCGGCACAAGGCCGACGGTGTTGCGCACGGAGGCGATGTCGGCGTAGTTCTCGCCGTCGAATGCGGCGAAGAGCGTCACCCATTCGATGCCGGAGCCTTGAAGCTGTTTCGCCAGCGCGCGGCGTTTGGCGGGGCTGTTAATGTCGTGCCCGATGACACCGACTTGCCCCACGCTGAGGCCGAGGGATCTGATCGTGTTAATCTTCGTTTCAGCTTCGTTGGCCCAGATCATGAGGCCGATATCAAACGGTTTCATTTTTTCCTTTTTTGGTTTGCGGTCATGCGCGGCAGCGCTCCGTCCATTGGCGCGTTCGATACTTCTCTGAACAAAGTTGTTCTGCCAAGTCAAATAACGCCGGTGTCGGATGAAACTCTTCGAAGACCGCGCCGAGTTCGCGCTCAAAACCGAGCCGCAACGCGCTGTCGAGCGTGGGCGGACGGCCGGAATCGGTGGCGGATGGCGGCAGGAGAATGGAGCCTTGGTGCAACAGACCGCGCTTGAGCCGGCGTTGCGCCGCACCGGCGACTTTCGCTCCCGCGACGACGACATCGTATTGAACCGGCCCGGCGAAGCAGACATTGCGGTCGTTCGGCCCGCAACATGGCGCCAACTCAGCGGCAACACCGGCGAGTTTCAACGCCGCTGTCACCGCGCCGTGGAGGAGCCGGTAGCTTTCCGCCGTCGCCATCCCGTAGAGTGAGTGCGTCGTCGGCACGACGACCGTGTAGGTGGAGTCCCGCGCGTGGTCCACCAGCCCGCCGCCGGTCGGCCGGCGCACCACAGGCCGACCCGGGGCCAGGTCCGGCGAAAATTTCTGGAGCAGTCCGATGCTCACCGCCGGCGCGTTCCAGCCATAAACGCGCAGCAATGGCCGGCCACGATCAGGCGCGGTGCGCAGCAACGCCTCGTCCAACGCCATGTTCATGGCTGGATCGCGCGTCCCATCGAGCCAAAAGTGCCAGGGTTCGCTCATGTTGAAGCCGGTGCTTCTAGCACGATGAGACGTGGAGTCAAGCTTGTGGCTGGCAGGTGTCCCCAGGGGAGGTGCCGCCGGATGTCGATTGGCCTTGGCTTTACATTTGCGGCGGCGGGCAGGCCCGTGCTAGAAAGCAAGGTGGACATGTCTGAACCAACACCAAAGAAGAAGATCAGAATCGCCTGTTCCAATTGCGGCCAGCATCTGGACGTGACAGAGCTGGCGGCATTCAGCCGCGCGCTTTGCCCATCGTGCAACACCAAGTTGCTTGTGCCGATGATTATCGGCAACTACCAGCTGCTCTCTCCGATGGGCAGCGGCGGAATGGGGACAGTTTACAAGGCATTCGACTCGGCGCTGCAACGGTTCGTTGCGGTCAAGTTGATGAAGAAGGAACTGGCCGCGAACGCGCAGTTCGTCGCGGACTTCACCCGCGAGGCGCGCGCCGCCGCCGCATTGAATCATCCGAACATCGCGCAGATTCTCAGTTTCGGCAAGACCGACGAGACCGACGGGCAGTATTACATCGTCATGGAGCTGTTGGAGGGCGGCAGCCTCGATCACATGATCGAGACCCACAAGCGCGTGGCGGAACTGGACGTGCTTAACATCGGCATTCAGGTGGCCTCCGCGCTCAAGGCGGCCTACCATCGTGGCGTCATTCACCGCGATATCAAACCCGGCAACATCCTCTTCAACTCCGAAAGCCAGGCCAAGGTCGTGGACTTCGGGCTGGCACAATTCGCCGGCGCCGAGGAGGAGAAGCGGCAGGAGGACGGTATCTGGGGCACGCCCTACTACATCGCGCCGGAGAAGCTCAACGGCGAGCGCGAGGACTTCCGCAGCGACATGTATTCGCTCGGCGGCACGATGTTTCACGCGCTGGCAGGCCGCCCGCCGTTCGAGGCAAACACCGCCACCGAAGTGGTGCTCAAGCACCTGCGCGAGCCGGCGCTGTCGCTGAAGACGTTCGCGCCGGACATCTGTGACCAGACCATGCAAGCCATCGGCTGCATGTTGCGCAAGAACCGCGAGGACCGCTACTCCAGTTACGATGAATTGATTGAGGACCTCGAAGAGGCCAAACGCTCCGCCGTGGCCCATCAGCGGGAGGTGGTGGCACAGAAACGCAGGCCACAGGGACGCGCGGTTGCCGCGGCCCCCAGACCGAGCGCGCCGAGCGGTTCCTGGAAGAGCGTTGTTGCCACGATCGTCCTGCTGGCGGCCTGCGTCGCATGCGGCTATTTCTTTTGGAAGTATCGCGAGGTTCTGTTCCGTTCCAGCGACACAGCCTCCGCCAAGACGACGGCGCAGGAACAGCAGACGGGCCAACCGGCTGCCGAACAGAGTTGGCTCGATCTCTGGGATGCGGCCGACAACAGTCTCATCGCTGGCCAATACCCGAAGGCGATTGACGCCTACCGCAAAGCCCGGCAGAAATTGAACGACGACCCTCCGCGGCAGAGCATCCTCGACTGTCAAATCGGCGCCGCGCTGTTTCTGATGGGCAAGCCGGAGGAGGCCCGCAAGGCGTTCTCCACCGCCGGTGAGAAGATGGAGATCGGCATCATGCCGGAAAAGATCAACCAGGAAAGCTACGGCCCGTTGCTCGGCCAGTTGATCAGCGGCGGCTTCAAGCTCGACCAGATCCAATCCGCGCTCAAACAGCAGATGCCGGCCGCGCTGGCTCTCGCGCAGTTCTACCTCGGTGTCCAGGCGCTGGGCGAAGGCAAGCTGGCGGAGTGTGCCAGGTTCTTTGATGCCTACACCGCCGCCAAGACCGACCTGGACCCGCGATGGGTCACGCTCTACCAGCCGCACGCGAAGTCCATCGCGACGCAAATCCATCAGCAGACGCGAGGCATCGAGGACGCCAACAAATTGATCGCTGGCGGCAAGGTTGCGGAAGCGTGGAAAAAGATCGTAGCCCTCAAGGCGCAGGTGAAGCATCCACTCCTGCAATCGCCGTTCGTCGCCATTGACAGCGCCGTCGCTGGCAAGTCGAAAGAACTGGATGACCTGGAGCACGCCAGAAAAGTCCGCGAACTGTTCGCACTCGACAAACAATCGCTGGAGCAGGTGGACGCCACAGTGGGCGCCTTCATCAACGACTGCAACTTCGACCCGCTGGCCAAAGCCTACGCCGCTGCCGCCGAGGCGATGAAATCGCTACAAGTCAAGCAGGTGGCCGAGGACCGCGCGATGGTTTACCAGCGGCTGACGGCGCTGAAGACGCTGGTCATCGAAAGCGTCGCCAAGACGCCCTACGCTCGCAACGACCTCGTAACCCGCGCCAACGCGCGGTTGGTTGGGGCCGTCTCCAAGGCCGACGCCGACAAGATCGTTTTTTCCGTCAAGGATCGTCCCGACCAGCCAGTACCGTGGCGCGACTTGTCGCCCACGTCCGTGGTGACCTTGTTCACCACCTACGACAGCCTTGCCACATCTCTCCAGCCTGCCGCACATGGCGCGAACTATGTGGCCATTGCCTGGTTCGCACAGACGCAGCGCCTCGAACAAACGCTCACCGACAGTTACGTGGACACCGCCGTCAAGTTTGCGGCGGTTTCCCGAAACGAGTGGGATCGCTTCAACACGCCGCTGGCCGGCGCTGCCGCGTCAGGGCAACGGACGACGACCGGAGGAGCTTCTGGCATGACACAGACCTCCACCGATGTGGATTTCGAACCCGTGAAAAAGAGGAAGCCGGCTGCGAAATAGTGTTCCCGTGGTTGCGGTCGCGACTTTTGGCCGATTCCACCGCTTTTCAAAGCATGGCCATCCAACTTCCCCTCGACACCATCGGTCGTGACAGCCTGCGCCTGTGGGCACGCTGGCTCGGGGCGGCGTTGTGCAACGACGCGCGGCGATGGCTGCGGCCCGGTGCGGATCCAACCCCGGCTTTCCCGGCGCAGTTCCTCATCGGTGTCACCTACAAGTGCGACAGCCGTTGCTCGCACTGCAACATCTGGGCCCATCACCGTCAGCAACCTGAGGCGGCATCGCAGGAGATGACGCACGCCGAGTTCGAGCGGTTCCTCGACCGCAACCCGCAGCTTATCCAGATCGCCACGACCGGCGGCGAGCCATTCAACCGCGACGACATCGCGGAATTCTGGCTCACGCTGGACCGCCGCGGCTACCGCACCGGCTGCGCCACCAACGCCATCGAAACCGACCGCATCATCGAGCGCGAAAGCCATCTCCTCTCGCGCCTGAGCGGCCGTCACCTCCGCCACTTCGGAGTCTCGATTGACGGTGTTGAGGCGGTCCACGACCGCATTCGCGGCATTCCCGGCAATTTTGCCCGCGCATGGCGGCTCTTCCAGTGGGCGCGCGAGCAGGAACAGCGATATCCGTTCTATCGGGCCGAGATCTCCAGCACGCTCACCGCCGCCAACTACCGCGAGTTTCCCGCGCTGGTCGGGTGGCTCGTCGGAGAAGGTGTGCCGCCAAACAAGATCGCCTTCATGGGCGCGCTGCCTTCGGCCCACTACTACCGGAACGAGAAAACCTGCAAGCCCGTCATGGCGCGCGACGAACTCGCCGGCATCATTGAGGAACTGCGGCGCAAGCATCCCGGTTTCGGGCAGAACTATTTCACCGAAAGCCACCTCCAATGGCTGCGCGACCCCACAAGCGGCATCGCCTGCATGGCCGGCACGGCGTTTGGTTACATTGATCCCTACTGGAATGTCTATCCGTGCCTCATGCTTGATCGCAACCTCGGCAATCTCCGCGAATTTGACTTCGAAGCGCGCAAACTCTGGCGCTCGTCCGCCGCGCGCGACTTCCGCGCCGAACTGGCCGCAAAACCCTGCACGCTCTGCTTCAACGAATGCAACCGCTGGCAGTCCATGCGCGCTTCGATCTCTGGCTTGACGCAGATTGCCTGGCGGCAGGCAGTGAGAAGGTTCGGTGGCGCGCAGCGGCGATGGCGAATGTGACGCGGAAGGGATCTCTATTTTGCCACGCCTGAAACGGGATGCGTTTCCCAGTCGGTCTTCTTCTCGAGATACATCAACCACTGTGCCGCCGCGCTGATGAGATGCGCGTAGCCGCCGGTGTCGGAGAACTTGTCCCACACCACGCCCGGCAATACCGAGTGGCAGCCGATGCCGGTCGGGACGTAACCGTA
>Ga0265297_10003569_pt1 | contig 27749 bp, 30 predicted proteins | sample Munlanlwell13791_FD_192502 | JGI IMG/M metagenome (GOLD analysis project Ga0265297, IMG submission 192502) | Leachate microbial communities from a municipal landfill in Southern Ontario, Canada - Leachate well 137-91 | ecosystem: Engineered > Solid waste > Landfill > Unclassified | place...
GGAGAAATTGCAGACAAAACCATTGTCCGGGAGATTACAACTCGTGTCATTAATACACTGATCTGCTCCAACGCCAGAAACATCAACGCACTTATCAGAAGCATTACATTCCTTATGAGTATCGCCAAGCCAACCGCAACTTACATCGTCCGTACAGACATCAGCCCCCGCTCCGGAAACAGCAACGCATCGCTTGGAAGCATTACATTCTTTATGAGTATCGCCGGTCCAACCGCAACTTACATCATCGGTACAAGTATCGCTTCCTTCTCCGACAATGACAACGCACCTCTTGGAAGCATTACATTCTTTATGGGTTGGCCCGGAAGCGGTCTTAAAGTTTAAAGTGAAAATTATTGTTCCGCCACCGCTCAAAGAAAGAGAAGGGGCAGGAGAAATATTATCAAGTATGGCATTGCTTGGGCCACCGGAAATAAGGGTCAAAGTGTAAGAACCAGCCGTAACATTAGAATGTTGCTTTCTCACAGCGGTACCGGTAATAGTTTCCGGACCACTTAAGGTGTAACCAATATTTCCGGTCCAGGCTTCGCCATCCAACCTGGCCCTCACCACAATTGTTCCCTGCCCAGCTCCAGCCATATTAATTTTAACGCTATCAGAGGCAGAGCCATTTGAACCGGAACAAGTAAGGGTATAAGTTTTTGCGCTGGTTAAGGCGCCCGTACTTTCTGAACCAGAAGTTGCCTTGGCACCAGACCAAGCATTAGAAGCAGTACAAGAAGGATTGGCCCCAAGATTAGACGAGGTCCAGCTTAAATCAACAGAAGATCCGCTGGCGATAGAAATGGGACCGTCTTTGCCATTTGCCTTAATATCAGAAGTCGGCGTGGGAGTAGGAATGACCTCTGTTACAGTTACCTTGATTGGACCGTTAAGAATAAACTGAGACCCTTCTCCTGACGGACCATAGGCATAAAGATAAAAATTGGTGGTTTCGCTGGGGTATAGATATACCGAACCAGAATTAGAAAGTCTTAATGTATTGGCATGATCCAAGACACATTTAGGGTCAATGGGTTTTTCTGGAATGTGAATGCTCTTGCAGGCTGACTCCCCAATAAACAAGAAAACTTTGGTTGCATTAAGTACATTCCATGAAACAGTTACCGAATCACCCTTATTTATAGTCCTTGCTTGAATATCAAAATTTCTAAAACTAACACGTTTGGCCCAATATTTCACATATCCCTCCCATTGAACTGCATCAAACATACTACCGTCAAGAGAAACGTGCTGCCAAAACTTAGCGGCAGAAGCATCGTCATTACTAACCGTAAGGCCGCCTATGCCCTGAGTGTTACTTGCCGGACCGCATCCCATTTTACCAATAGAGCCGTAGTATGAATTGCTTATATTTTGGTTTGCTTTATTCCTTAACTGTATTTCCATCTGGCAATCTTCAGGATCGGAAATATAAGTAGTGAAGACTTCGGCATGATATATTTGCCACGGATAAAAGTTAGTGCACACTTCTTGAGGCGCGTAACAATGACCATATGGCAATGCCTCGGCGGTATTTCCCAGTAAAATTTTTACTTTGGAAAGAAATTTTGAAAATAACTGCGCAATAACAGAATTACTCGTATCTCCCCAAGAAAGAGGGAGGTTATTGCAATTTTCTATTTCGTTAAACGTTGGAATATCAGGAGAATAGCAAGTTTGTTCCGGATTTAAAGTAAGATAATAGGGTGAGCTATTTGGAGCATAAAGATCCACATTATGATAGGCCTTGCCGGTGCCAAAACAACTAGTTCTTATTTCCGCCAGAGTTCCGTCGCTACTATATTTGGCTGAGAAGCCAGGACAAAATCCTGCTGGCGGATTATAATCAGTGGGGACTGGCGTTGATTCAACGGGTTGAACGCATCTATTAAGAGCAGGCCGCCAAATACAACCAGAGCTTTCGCAATTATCCATTTCTATGCATAAATTACAGTGCGCGCTATCACAAGTGAGAATTGGCGCTGCAGAAGTTTTTTGCGCCAAAAAGATAGAAAAGCCCACGACAAAAATAATCGCGAAAATTAAAGAAATTTTATTTAAAGATTTCATACTTTTAATGCTATTAAAAGACCTTTGCCCTTCCTTTCTATTATATTAAAAAATAGCCTGTCAAGCAATATAAATTAAAGTAAATAAGAAGGCCGCTCAGGCAAAGGCCCTGAGCGGCTTGGTTATTGGCGGAGAATGCAATTAATCTCTTGTGAGGGTAAAATCCTTCTCCATTGTTCTGGTGATAGATTCGTTCTTGAAGTTGGCGGTGAATTCTGCCTTTACGCGATAGGTGCCGAGCGCCGCATAATCATGGTTGAATCGGCCAACTTCTGTACTCGCGGTAGTTTTGGCATTAAGCGGCCAGCCACCTGGAGCACTGGTGATCTCGGTGATGTCCTGGCTAGCGCCATCGCCAAAATAGAACTTGCCAGTAAGCGTTCCATCAGCATCGGTGTTATTAGTAACAGAGATGGTTACACCGAAACAGCCCCAGTCAGTGCTTCCATAGTTGTCGATGGAAACGATCTGAAAGCTGTTGGGGATGGGAGACGGACCGGTCGGACTGTCACCGCCGCTACTGCAGGCAGAGAAGGAAATAACGAGAAGCCCCGCCAAAACCATTGCGATTGCCACGTTCTTTTTCATGGCATCCTCCTTGTTTATTTTTTAAAGATTTGGTGTTCGGCTTTTGAGAGCTTATCACCTTGCTAATATCATTATAGCACACTTTTAACCTATTTGTCAATACCTCAACCAAATAGCCCCTAGGGTCAAAAATCGCCAAAAACATCATAATTTAGCTTATAAAAAGCGAAAGGAGAGCCGCAGGGCTCTCCTTTGTTTCAAAGTTTGTTGTTTTTAAAATCTGAGGTTCAGCGTGCCTCGATAAACGAGGCCGTCCAGGAAGCCTCCCTCCACACCGAGGGCCAGCTTCTTCTTGATCAGCTCGGCCTTAAGACCGAACATCAGTTCCAAAACCGGCAGCACCGACACATCCAGGTCGCTGAAGTTGCCGCCTTCGGTGACTTCATACCAGACGCATTTCCCGTAATCGTATTGGGGGTCATTCACGTACCTGGTATCGATATACCAGGCAGACGCATAGTAATCGTCCGTGATCTTGGGGAAAAGTGCTCCGGCGCCCAAAGTAAAATAGGGGTGGATTCGCCAGCTCGGCTTGATTTCCCAGCGCAGGCCCAGAAGAACCATGTCGCCGGCCAAACTGACCCTCTCCCGCTCCTCGGTGTTCAGGTCGTAATACAGGATTTTCTGATGCTGATAGTCCCAGACCTGAACAACTCCCGGCTCCACCAGAAGCGTGGAAAAGGAATACTGGGCCCTGATGCGCTGATAGTTCAAGCCGATAGAAAAACTCTGTCGAGGCTTGTAGCGAATAGAAATGCCATAAGCCTGTTCGCCGGCATTCTTCCACGGCTGATCCTCGATATACCTGATCACCGGCTTCAAGGTCCAGATGCCGCCTTGCAGCTCCACCTCGAACTTGCCCTGGGCCTGAAGACCATTGCTGGTCAGGAAAACTCCTAAAACCAGCGCCAAAAGAACCGTCCAAACATACTTTTTCATCACCTACCTCCTAATGAAAATTGTGAAATTACCGATTAAACAATAACAAGAAATTATGGTATTGTCAATAAAAATTAAAAAGTCCCCCATTGATTACAATGAAGGAATTTTTATTGTGTTTGAAGTCTCTAATTATTACTCTGACCACTGCGCAAGAAAATAATTCTTTTTGCTTCACAATAAACACATTATATTATGCGCCTCCAATAAGGTTTGGGTATCTTTCCCTAAGGAACAACCTTAAACCATTTCTTTTTTCCAACTTTCAGATTTAAGCCCCCTACTGGAATATTGATTATGGATTCGGCTTCTTTAACCATGTCCCCGTCAATCTCAACCGCATTCTGCTCAAGCAATCTGCGGATTTCCCCGCCACTTGTTCCTTCGGGCATACATTTTTTTAACAAATCGGACAATGACACGGATTGGTATCCTATTTTAACTTGGGGAATAGCATCAATTGGTTCTTTTTTTTGCACTAATTTTATAAACTTATCTTGAGCTTCATTCGCCTTATTTTCACCATGAAAAATTTTAGTTATTTCAAACGCAGCTCGCATTTTGGCATCACGTAAGTTTTCCATCTTAATAATTATTTCAACGTCATCTAATGGAATTCGCGTATTATTAATAAGGAAGATCTTAATCATTTCGTCTGGTTGTGACATAATAGCGCCATACATATTAAACGGATCGAGATCAAGAAATACACCAGTTCCACGACTCTTAGACATTAATTCATGAGTAAGAGGATTCTCCATAAGATTTACGGCCACAACAAATTTCTCTTTTTGTTTAAATTTCTTGAGCAACGTTCTGCCCACCAAAGCATTAAATGTTTGGTCAGTGCCACATAATTCTGCATCTACGCCCAAAGCAACGCTATCATAACCCTGCATTATTGGATACATAAATTCGTGTAAGTAGATAGGCTGTTCTTCTTTGAGGCGTTTGGCAAACATATCGCGTTCAATCATTTGTTGAACAGTGACGTTAGACGCTAAATTCACCACGTCCTCCATCGTTAATTTTGAAAGCCAGTCATTATTATAGACAATTTTGGGAGGATTATCCTTGGCTTCAAAATCCATAAGAGGTTTAATTTGTTTAATCCACCCCTGAACATTCTTCATCACATCTTCTCGTGTTAGTTGTTTCCTCGCAGTTAACTTACCGGTAGGATCTCCAATCCTAGCAGTAAAATCACCGAAAAGCACAATCACCTCATGACCAAGTTTACGAAACTCTTCTAGAAGCATGTAGTTTTTAGCGTGACTAAGGTGTAATGTGGTCGATGTCGGATCTACCCCTATATATATTTTCATTGGCTCTAAACTCAAAAGTCGTTGACGAAAAGATTCTTTGTCCGGTAAAATATTAACTATAACGCCTCTATTTAAAATTTGATCTACGGCCTCGGCCCTATTGGACATTTTCTCGTTTTCGTTTGGATTTTTTTTATTTTCCATACTTGTATATTTTAAAATATTATAGCGCAAAAATCCAGCCGGCTAATTAAAAAGGAGGGCCTAAGCCCTCCTTTTTAATTAGCGCAATAAATTTTGAATTACTGGCCTTCAGAATAAGTAATGGTTACTAATATTTTATTAGTGGCTATTTCCTGATTGACCGTGAAATTAAACTCGCCTTTTTCCTTAACCGCATAAAAGGCTTTCAATCCCGGATTGGTTTCGTCCTGATTGATGACTTCCCAACCATTATTGGTGGCGTAGTTAAAAAAATTCTGAAAATTAGCATCGATACTTCTTTGAGAATGATAAGAGATGGTCCGCTGGACAGGATTACCCGCTCCGTAATCAGCGGTAAAAGAATCTTTCAGAACGGCGCCGGATTCAATCGGCAAACCGGAAAGAAAACCTTCGGGCATTTCCTGACCGACCGAAAAAATCTCCGGTTCGGTTTGACCCGTCAACAGATCGCCATAATTTGTCCAAAGATAATAAGCCAGACCGACAAAAATAATAATCACCACTACCATAACCAAAATCCTCAACAACTTATTCACTTTTTTCGGATTTTGAGTAATTATTTCAGCCATATCTCAAAAGCTTAAATGACGTTAAAAACAAAAAGAAGAACCACAACTACCACGACGACAACGATGCCGATTAATAAACCCTTGCCCGATTTCTTCGCTGATGTTTCCGGGGCGGACATTGGTGTTTGATTTTGTTCGTCCATAATAATTTTTTTATATCAATAAAGCGACCTTGAAGACTAATGTCTTACCTTTCTATTATAATCCCAAATTACCCAGTCAACAAATCAAACTGTGGATACGAAGAAGCAATCCCCAGCCTTAATTGGACTTTTTTCTTAAAGAAAAATGGGGTAAAATAGAAGTGATGCTACTGCAAAGATTAAAAAACAAAAAATTACCTCACCCTAAAGCTGCCCCAGGCTTTACGATAATGGAAATGATGGTAACAATGGGAGTTTTAACGATTTTGGGCGGAATTTTGATACTTTATTCCCGCGCCGGAGAATCCACCACCGTTCTTTTGAGAGAACTCGCCAAAGTTTCGGGCGATATTAACCGCACGAAAAACCTGGCCATCACTACGGCCACTTTCATTGATAAAAACGGAAATAAAACTAACCCTTGCGGCTACGGCGTTTATTTTGATTTAGTCCAAAACCACTATATTATTTTTGCCGATTTGGCTTCCGACTGCCTCACCTCGCCACACCTTCGCGATGCAGAAGGAAACGGAGATGTAGAAATAATTTCCCTGAATACGCCGCTGGAACTGAAATCAGCCGAACCTGGCCAAGTTTTTTTCCTGGCGCCCGATCCGACTGTCATTTTTCCCGACGCGGCCACAAAAATGGAAATAAGACTGGGTCCGCCAAGCGGAGTCATTATGGGAGTGACAGTCAATAAAACCGGACAAGTTTCAACTTATTAACCCCGTTAGAAATTTGCCACTCTAAATGTTGGCGAAAGAGCGTTTACGACACTCTTTCGCGCCCATCAAATAATTTTTTATGAAAATATTGACCAAGTCTTGTTTAACTATCGCAAACTTCTAACGGGGTAAGCAAATATGAGAACTGATCAAAAAGGATTTACTTTAGTTGAATCGATGATTGCCGTTGGCCTAATCGTCACTGGCGTAGTTGGCGTTTTAACCTTGGTCAGCCGTTCTATTGGATTTAGCGGATTGGCCTTTAATCGCTTGACCGCCGCCAATCTGGCCCAAGAAGGAATTGAGGTGGTCAGAAATATCCGCGACACCAACTGGATTAGCGGCCTGGCCTGGGACAACGGACTGGCTGACGGCGATTATCAATTGGATTATGCAACCAAGCCACCGCTCCCCGCCTATGACTCGGCCCAAAAACTATTATTGGATGAGACTGGCGGATATTTTAATTACCTCATCGGAAACCCGACGGTGTACCAACGAAAAATAACCATTAACCACATCAGCGCCGACCAAATACAAATTAAGGCAACCGTCACTTGGGTTGGCCGAGGCGGAGGAAATTTTGAAACAATAGTTGAAGACCGGTTATTTAATTGGCATTAATAATGAAAAAACAGCCAAGAAAAAATATAAAAATGAGGGGCTTCACCATGTCGGAAATGCTGATTTCGGTCGGTTTATTCGTGGTGGTAATGAGCGCTACCTCTTCCGCCTTCCTCATCGGTATCCGCACCCAACGTCAAATTATCGCCTCATTAAATGCCAATGATAACATTGCTTACGCTATGGAAGTGATGGCTCGCGACATTAGAACGGGAAAATCTTTTACGCCGCTGACTACTGAAGACGGCTTAGCTTTTACCAATTACAAAAATGAGGCAGTCACTTATTTCCTGGAAAACGAAACTATTAGCCGAACCGTCGGCAATGCCGCTTCCGAAACGCTCACTTCTTCCAATGTCAGAATTTTAAAGGCAATCTTTCATGTTACCGGAGAAAGACAATTTGATAGTCAACAAACCAGGATTACCATAGCCTTGACCGTTTCCAGCCGATACGGCGGCCAGGAAATTATCACCAACTTGGAAACCTCAATCAGTCCCCGTTCTTTGGAAATATAGAAATGATTTTCAACCAATGATGAATAATTCCAAAAAAATTCAAAATCAAAAAGGACAAGTGCTGTTGGTAACGGTCTTAATTTTAATGAGCACCTTTACTTTGGCCATTACCATCGGCGGAATGGTTCTGTTTGAATTAAAATCAATGAACGCCACGGGCGAATCAGTTAAGGCGCTTTATGCTGCAGAGGCGGGAATTGAATGCCGTCTGTATATGACCAACAAAGCCGGCAGTTGCGACGCCAGCGGAACTTTGGAGAACGGAACCGAATACATTTCAACGGATTATGTAACTTACATCCGCTCCATCGGCACCAGCAACAAAGTTAATCGCGCCCTGGAAATTACTTTTGAATAAGGCCATGAACAAAGAAGCGGCGCGGGAAAGAATTGAAAAATTAAAAAAAGAGGTTAATTATCATCGCTATCTTTATCACGTTTTGGACGCGCCTTCTGTTTCCGACGCTATTTTTGATTCGCTCAAAAACGAATTGGAAGAATTGGAATATAAATTCCCGGACTTAGTCACCCCCGACTCCCCCACCCAACGCGTCGGCGGTGAACCTCTGAAGGAATTTAAAAAAATCCGCCATTTGGCGCCGATGCTGTCGTTCAACGACGCTTTTTCCGAACAAGAAATGCAAGAATGGGAAAAACGTTATTTGGATTTTCTTGACAATAATTTTAATTCAACAATTGAGCGCTATTACTGCGAATTAAAAATTGACGGCCTGGCCATTGAATTAATTTACCAAAATGGTTTTTTTAATGTCGGCGCCACCAGGGGTGACGGAAAAGTAGGCGAAGATGTAACTCAGAACTTGAAAACAGTAAAGGCCATTCCCCTGAAAATCTTGGAAAAAGAATTAGCCGTAAAAAATCTCAGAGAGGCAAAATTAACTGAAATCGCCGACAATTTAGAGAAAAATTTTCCCAAAGAATTGGTTATCCGAGGCGAAGTTTTTTTAAATAAAAAAGATTTCGAAAAGCTTAATACCCAACAATCTAAACAGGGCCTGAAAACCTACGCCAACCCCAGAAACCTGGCCGCCGGCGCCATTCGGCAATTAGACCCGAAAGTTACCAGCGGCCGTAATTTGGACTTTTTCGCCTACGCCCTCGTTACCGATCTGGGCCAAACCACACACGAACAAGAACATCTTATTCTCAAGGCCTTAGGTTTTAAAACCAATCCCCACAATCAAGCCAGAGAAAATCTGGCCGGTGTTTTTGCCTTTCACAAAAAAACGCAAACACTCAGGGAAAAATTAGCTTATGAAATAGACGGCATTGTCGTAATTTTGAATAGCGAAGAAGATTTCCGTAAAGCCGGCATTATCGGCAAGGCGCCACGCGCGGCCATTGCCTACAAATTTTCACCTCGCGAAGCAACGACCAAACTCTTAGACATTCAAATTCAGGTGGGCCGGACCGGCGCTTTGACGCCCGTGGCCATTATGGAACCGGTGAGTATCGGCGGCATCACCGTTTCCCGCGCCACTCTCCATAATTTTGACGAAATCCAAAGATTGGGAATTAAAATTAATGACACGGTCGTAGTAAGCCGCGCCGGCGATGTTATTCCGCAAATAACCAAAGTTTTGAAGGAGCTGCGTAACGGTCAGGAAAAAGAATTTAAGGCGCCCAAAAACTGCCCGATGTGCAACTCGCCGGTTCAAAAAGACAAGGACGGCGTCATCTATCGCTGCCCCAATCGAAATTGCTTCGCCCGAACCAGAGAATCGCTGGACCATTTCGTTTCTAAGGCGGCTTTTGATATCGGCGGCGTCGGACCAAAAATTATTGACCGCCTCTTAGAAGAAAGCTTGATCCACGACGCTTCGGATTTGTTTGATTTAAAAGAAGGGGACTTGGCGACTTTAGAACGATTTGGCGATAAATCAGCGCAAAATATCATTAAATCCGTTCAAGCGCGCAAAAAAGTGGAGCTACACCGATTTATTTACGGTTTGGGAATTTTACACGTCGGAGAAGAAACGGCCATTCTCCTCTCGCAAAAAATTGCCGCTTCCCAATCGCCGACTGCCAACATCAGTAATTTCACCAAAGCGATGCAAAGAATGAGTTTGGAGGAATTACAACAAATACCGGACGTTGGGCCCAAGGTATCAAAAAGTATTTATGACTGGTTCCATAATGAAAAAAATATTGAATTTCTGAAAAAACTGGAAAAAACCGGAGTGGAACTTATAATAGAAGCGAAGAATAAAAAAGAACAAAAACTAAAGGGGCTGACTTTTATTTTAACTGGCGGTTTAAACGCCTTGAGCCGCGAAGAGGCTAAAGAAAAAATCAGGGATTTGGGAGGAAAATTCAGCTCTTCGGTTTCCAAAGAAATTGACTATGTGGTAATGGGAACCGAACCGGGCTCTAAATACGAGAAAGCAAAAAAATTGGGGCTGAAAATCATAAGCGAAGAAGAATTTTTGAAAATGGTTAACTAGCTGAAACTTAAAAGTGAGCGGCCTAGCCGCTCACTTTTTTAATTCGCCAAATTTACTAATTATTTTTCCTCTTCGTCGGCCAAATATTCTAAAATTGCCTCGTCCATTTTATCATTCGTTTCTTCTTCAACCTTGGATAAATCTTTTTCTATTTCTCCGATTTCCGCTTCTGCCTCGTCAACACCTTGGTTAAGTTCGGAAACCAAAGCGCCGGTACTCGCCATAAAATCATCGCTCGCCTTTTTTAATCCTGCCAAAATTTTGGCGGCGCGAACGCTTAAATCTTGAGTTGTTGGCTGATTGTTAGATGTGCTGTCCATAGGGTTATTCTTTAAGGCCGAGTCGACGAGCTGTTCCCTTTAATTGCCTTTTTAATCCGCTTCCTTCAAAAATATTTTTTTCTCCACCTTCCTTTAAACGAGAATAATACCCTCTCACAAATCCTTCCAGCGTTTCCAGAGCGATTTCCTGCTGAACCAAATCCTGAGGAATATTTAAAGATTTAATAAACTGCTCCGGATTAATGCGGTAATTCCTGCCGGCCAAGGCGTTCCACGCCTCAAGATAACTGGAAAGAGAAGATTTAGCGCCGACCTGCTCTTTTATTTCCGGACTGCCTTCCGCAGACCCTGCTTCTGACGGTTGAGACGCTTCTGTTTTTTTATATGTCTCTTGATTCTTAATAATCTCCTGAGCCCGAAGTGGGTCTATATTCCTTTGTTCCTCTCTTCCCCAACCCAAATCAGCTAGTTGCTGTCTAATATCTTGAGTGATGACAAAGGGAATAGCTGCCTCCATTTTTTCTGTTTTTATTTCTTGCTCGCCTTCTTCTTTTTCCGAGAACTGACTTAAATCTTCATCTGCTTCTTCGGCTTCATTATCTTCATTAGCTTCAAAGATTTCCTTCGCCACTTCATCTCTAATAACCCTTCTATCTTCCGGCATTGGCTCAACTTCTTTTCTGCGACCAGCAATAATCTCGTCTTTTTTATGAACTGCCTGAAATTCCACTTGACGCTGTGAAACTCTGATAAAAGCATTGCGTAAATCACGCCACTTGTTGGCCTTTTTATTTATTTTAGCCAAACGAGTTTCAATCGTTATTTTTTGCCGGCGGCGAGTTTCAATGTTTTTTTCCGCTTCTCTTAACTCTTTTCTAATCAAAGAAATCGCCTCTTTAAGCATTTTCTTTTCTACCCGAAAATTGGCCTGACCCAAATCCGCTTCCAATTCTTCCACTTCTTGATGAAAATTATCTTTTAAGGCGGCGAAGTCATTAATTTCCGTTTCCAATTTTTCTTTCCGGCCCTGCAATTTTTCCATTCTCTTTTCATGAGGGCTTAACCGCTCGCCAATCTTTTCACTTACCCCCTCAACAATCGTCTTCCGCTTATTTTCGTAAACGGCTTTTTTATCATTACGATATTGAAGCTTGGTTTCCAATTTATCTTTCGTTTGGTTAATTTTTTCTATTCTTTTTTGAAAATCTTGTTTTACCTCAACCGCTTCTTTTTCCAACTTGGAAAGGTCGCCGCTATAGTTGGGGTGTTTCTTTTTAAATTCCTCCAAAAAAGAGGCCCGGTTCCCAGCGGCTTTTTCCAGGAAAGCCGCGTCTTTTTCGGCGCTGGAAATTTGAGTGGAGAGTTCCGCGCTTTTTCTCTCGTGGCGCTCCAATAACCGACTATTCCACATTAACTGAGCCTTATCAATAGTTTTAATGTTTAAGGCGCTTTTTTCAACTTTTTCCTGTAAATTCAGATAAAACTCCTTGGCGCCCGCCGAAAGTTTCTGAAAAACGCTCCTGTCCTTTTCCGATGCCAAAACAGCCGGAACCTCAACCTTCTTGTCTTTATCCGAAGTGTTTTCTAAATTAGATTTTGATAAATCAATATGAATAGGCATAACAGTTATCACTAGTATTATAGCTGGAAATTTGTTCCGCGCAAGTTAAATCAAGTTTATTTGTTTCGGCTGATTTTCTGTGATAAAATACTAATATTATGGCGAAAGAAGAGAGGGCAATAACCGAAAAAACCGTAGAACATCTTTTGGAATTAAGCCGGGTGGAAATCCAAGATAAAGAAAAAAAACAATTGGCCAACGAACTAAACGGCATTTTAAATTATGTTCGGGAACTGGAAAAAATTCCAACCGAAGGGATTAATTTAGACGCCGGCGATTTTTCGGAAAAAGATTTGCGCGCCGACCTGCCGGAAACGGAAAAATTAAGCGACCAGGAAAGATTAATTGATGCTTTTGGCGAAAGAAAGGAAAAATGGCTAAAAATTCCTCCAGTTTTTGATAGATAAATAACCATGATAACATTCCACGAGCTGACAATTAAAAAAACCCACGACCTTTTAATGAAAAAAGAAATTTCCGCCTTTGACTTGACCAGAGAATTATTGGAGTACATCAGGAATAAGGATAAAGAAATCGGCGCTTATTTAAGCATTCGACACGATGAAGCTTTGGCTGAGGCTAATGAAGCGGACAAAAAAATTGCCGCTGGCGAAGAAATTGATTATTTGACAGGCATTCCCCTGGCCATCAAAGACAACATGCTGATAAAAGATTGGCCGGCCACTGCTGCCTCTAAGATCTTAAAAAATTATCGAGCCACTTATGATGCCACGGTTATTAAAAAATTAAAAAAGGCCGGGGCAATTTTTATCGGCAAAGCCAATATGGATGAATTCGCCATGGGCTCTTCGACGGAAAATTCCGCCTATCAATTAACCAAAAACCCGTTGGACCTGACAGCCGTGCCGGGCGGATCAAGCGGCGGCGTGGCCGCAGCAGTCGCCAGCCATCAAGCCATTGCCGGCTTAGGCTCAGATACCGGCGGCTCAATCAGACAACCAGCGGCTTTCTGCGGCTTAGTCGGACTAAAAACAACCTATGGCGCCGTTTCCCGCTTCGGGTTGATGGCCATGGCTTCGTCCTTAGACCAAATCGGACCAATTACCAAAAACACAGAGGATGCCGCCTTACTTTTTGAGAAAATTTGCGGCGAAGACAAGCACGATGCCACCTCCAAAACGGTAAAGTTTAATTTTTCCGATATCTTAAAAACAACTGATTTGAAAAAAATTAAGATCGGCGTCATTAAGGAGTGCTTTGAGCAAAATTTGGACAAAGATTTAAAAAATAGCATCCAAAACAGCATCAACCAACTAAAAACTCTGGGCGCGGAAATAGAAGAAGTGAGCATTCCGCACATTGACGCCAGCTTGGCTTGCTACTACATTTTAATGCCGGCGGAAGTAAGCGCCAACCTTGCGCGTTATGACGGATTGCGTTATGCTGTCAACGAATTGGGCGGCACTTTAAAAGAAAGGTATTTTAAAAATCGCGGCCAAAACTTCGGCCGAGAGGTACGCCGCCGCATTGTTTTGGGCACTTTCGTTTTATCGGCCGGCTACTATGATGCCTACTACCTCAAAGCCAAAAAAGTTCAAAAACTGATTAAACAAGAGTTTGATAAGGCCTTTCAAAATTACCAGCTTTTATTAAGCCCCACCACGCCTTCCAGCGCCTTTAAAATCGGCGAAAAAATCAGCGACCCCTTGGCTATGTACTTATCAGATATTTTTACCGTACCCGCCAACATCGCCGGCCTGCCGGCAATCTCTCTGCCGATTTGGGGAGAAAGCAAACTTCCTTACGGCCTCCAATTAATCGCTCCAGCCCTAGAAGAAAAAAATTTATTTAACGCGGGAATTTTATTAGAAAAAATAAAATAGTTTAAAGTTTAGATGGATACTTTTTTTAGCTTTCTAAATTCAATCTTTTACTGGATTCAAACTTTTGAAAAAAGCAATCTTGTTTTTGCTTTAAAAATATTATCAGTCTTAATTTCCTTGGGCCTGATTATTCTAATAATAAGGTTGGCGATTAAGGCCGGTATTATCAAAAATCAAATATTAAAGTATCAAACTTTTTGGGAAGCCAGCAAATACGAAAAAAAACATACTCTCAGAATCTGGAAAAAGATAATCAAACTCCTAAGAGAACGCGACGAAGCTTCACGCAAAGAGGCCGTGGTTTTAGCCGATAAATTACTGGAGGAAATGTTGGAACGATCGGGCTGGCTGGGAAAAGATTTGGACGAGATGTTGGAAAAAACAACGGCCGCCCAATTGGCGAATTTGGAGGCGGTAAAAACCAGCCATAACCTGGTAAAGAAAATGATCACCGAACCGGCCTCGCTTTTAACCCACAACGAAGCCATTCAAATTTTATTAGCTTACGAAAAAGCTTTCCGCGATTTTGGCCTCATTGAAGATTAAAACTTTTTAATTTATTTATAATTAGTATGTCTAAAAATAAAAACTGGAAAAATAAGCCGGAAAAAATTAAAGAACCGCGATTAAACAAAGAAACAAAAAAGACCGTAGCCGGATTAATTTGTTTCGGCATCAGCCTTTTAATTGTTTTGAGCTTCTTCAAGTTGGCCGGACCGCTAGGCCAAAGCGTTTACCGAGCCTTCTTTTTCCTTTTCGGCTGGGTTTATTTTTTCTCTCCAATTATCTTCATAATCGCCGGCTCTATTTTCGTGGGATCATTTAGGAAACACATCTACAGCAGCACGCTTATTGGTCTGTTGTTCTTTAGCTTGGGCATTTTGGGCATCCTGGATATTTTTGAGCCCCAAGCCGGCGGATTCCTGGGCAAACTCTTAGGGGAAATGGAAAGGCTCATGGGTTTTTGGGGAGGATTTCTTTTTTATTTCATCCTGAGCTTAATCGGATTAGTAGTTGTTTTTGAATATTCCTGGAAATCAAAAAACAGAAAAGAAGAAGAAACGAAAGAGGCAATAAAAGAAAAAATCAACAATTTAATTGAGCCGGTTAAAAATATCATCATTAAAAACGGGGGGGAACAAATTAAAGAAGAACCGAAAATTAAAGAGCCAAAAGCCGAAGCTCCGGTTAACGCCAAACAAGAACGGGCGAAACGAGAAAAAATAATCGGCAATTGGAATTTCCCGCCTTTAGACTTATTGGAATCGGATACGGGCAAGCCCACCAGCGGCGACATCAAGGCTAATTTAAATATCATCAAAAGAACTCTTGGGACTTTCGGAATTTTGGTGGAAATGGACGAGGTCCAGGTAGGGCCGACTGTTACCCGCTATACTTTAAAGCCAGCTGAAGGCATGAAGCTTTCTAAAATAATGGCTCTCCAAAACGATTTATCCCTAGCCTTAGCCGCTCACCCTATTAGAATTGAAGCGCCGATTCCTGGGAAATCCTTGGTGGGCATTGAAGTGCCCAATAAGAGCAAAACGGTTGTGAGGTTACGAAATCTCCTTTCTCTGGAAAAATTCTTAGACAGCGGATTTTTAAATTTTCCTTTGGGTCGCGATGTTTCCGGTGAGCCGATTTTTTCCGATTTAGCAAAGCTCCCTCACCTTTTGATTGCCGGCAGCACCGGTTCGGGAAAATCAGTCAGTATCCATTCTTTAATTATCAGCTTGCTTTATAAAAATACGCCGGAAACCTTACGCCTGCTTTTAATTGACCCGAAAAGAGTGGAACTCTCCACCTACAACGGCTTGCCCCACCTTATTTCCGATGTCATTATTAACCCCAAAAAAACCATCATGGCTCTGCGTTGGGCAGTAACCGAAATGGATGAACGTTACAATAAATTGCTTCAAGCCGGAGTGCGCGATATTACCAGTTATAATCAAAAAATGATTAAGGCTAAAGAGCAGCTAATGCCCTACATCGTCATTGTTATTGACGAATTAGCTGATTTGATGGCGGCCTATGGCCGGGAAGTGGAAGGATCGATTGTCCGCTTAGCCCAAATGGCCAGAGCCACGGGCATTCACTTGATTGTTTCCACTCAACGACCGTCGGTGGAGGTAATCACCGGTTTAATTAAAGCCAACATCACTTCACGCATTGCCTTGCAAGTTGCCAGCCAAATTGATTCTCGCACGATTTTAGACACTTCCGGCGCGGAAAAATTATTAGGCAACGGCGACTTACTCTACTTGGCCGCAGAAACCTCCAAGCCGCGCCGCATCCAAAGCGGCTTTGTTTCTGAGGCCGAAGTCAATCGCATCAACAAATTTATCATTGAAAATAACGAGGAGTATCTCTTGGAAAACGGGGACAAGGAAGAGTTTGAAGAAAAACTGGAACAAGGTTTTAATCTGCCCGTTGATTCAGAAAAAATAAGCGATGAATTTGACGTTGACGAACTCTACCCTGATGCCTACAAGGAAGTGGTAGAAGCCGGCAAGGCTTCAGCCTCCTTCCTTCAACGCCGCTTGCGAGTTGGTTACGCCCGAGCCGCCCGCCTTTTAGATCTCTTGGAAGAACGCGGCGTAATCGGACCGGGCGACGGCGCTAAACCCCGAGATGTTTTGGTTAAGCCCGCCAATGGGAACGGCCCAGCGACAGAAACTGACGATGAAGAAGAAACTGAAAATGAAAACGTGGAGATAAATGACGAACCGACTGAAACCAGTGAAGACAAAGAAGATATTAAAGATTTAGCTTAAAATTTCTATGACCCTGTCGGAAACCGTAAAAAAAGAATGCGAGGCCAAACGCTTAACTATTGAGGATGTTCATCAAAAAACAAATGTGCCTTTAAAATATCTTATTGCCCTGGAAGAAGCGGACTTTTCCAGTTTGCCGGCTCCGGTTTATACCCGAGGATATTTAAAAAAAATTAGTCAACTCCTTAATTTGAACGAGGAAGAACTTTGGAATTTATTCCTAAAGGAACATGAAACATCTAAGGCTCCGACTATTGATATTTTGCCTCAAAATCGCTTTGAGCAGCCGTTAAAATGGCGCTATGTTGTTTTGAAAATCTTAAAATCCCTGCCGGTAATCATCATCACCATTACGGTGGCGGGTTTTTTATTTATGCAGATCAAATCTTTTTTAGGCGCGCCCTATTTGAGGCTGGATAATCCGGCCGTTGATTTGGTTACCCAAGACGAATCAATAAGAGTAGAGGGTTTGGGACGCCATAATTCCTACATCACCCTGAACGGCAAGGAAATTTATTTGGGCAAAGACGGAAAATTTTCAGAAGAAATCCGCCTTAATCCCGGAGTTAATGAAATTAAAGTAGAGGCTGAAAGCCGCCTGGGAAAAACAACTTCCATTGTCCGCCGCATCGTTAAAGAATGAACGCAGACCGTGATTGACCTGTTTTTATTTTTAAAATACAATGAAAGTAGTCGTTTTTTAAATATTTCTAAGTTATGGTAAAAACGCAAAAAGACGCCGGCAAAGAAACTGATGCCAAGGACAAAATTTTAGAAGATACCATTAAAAGTATCCAGGACAGATTTGGCGAGGGAGCTATTATGAAACTCGGCGAAGCGCCGAGAGTAGACGTAGAATCAATCCCTACCAATTCCATCTCTTTGGATATAGCTTTGGGCGTGGGTGGAATACCAAAGGGCCGCATTATTGAAATTTTCGGCCCGGAATCAAGCGGTAAAACCACCTTAGCCCTACACATTATCGCTTCCGCTCAAAAAATGGGCGGGAAGGCCGCTTACATTGACGCCGAACACGCTTTAGACCCGGAATATGCCAAACGTATCGGAGTCAAAATTAATGAACTGTTTATTTCTCAACCCGATGATGGAGAAGAGGCTTTAATTATTATGGAAAACTTGGTGCGCTCCAACTCTTTGGATGTAATTGTGATAGATTCGGTGGCGGCGCTTACTCCGAAAGCGGAAATTGAAGGGGAAATGGGGGCGCAACATATTGGCCTTCAAGCCCGATTAATGTCTCAGGCTTTAAGAAAAATAACCGCCATTGCCGCCAAATCAAAAACCACCATTATTTTTATCAACCAAATCAGAATGCAAATCGGCATAATGTTCGGCAACCCCGAAACTACGCCGGGCGGACGCGCCTTAAGATTCTATGCCTCGGTTCGAATTGATATCCGCCGCATCGCCCAAATCAAAAAAGGAGAAGAAGTTACCGGTTCCCGAATTAAAGTAAAGGTGGTGAAAAATAAGGTGGCGCCTCCGTTTAAAATCGGAGAATTCGATATTATGTACAATGAAGGAATTTCTCGGGAAGCGGACGTGATTAACACCGGGATAAAATACGAGGTGGTCAATCGCGCCGGAAACACCATCGGCTTCGGAGAAACAAAGTTGGGCGTCGGTTTAGACAACGCCAAAGAATTTCTAAAACAAAACCCCAAAATTACCAAAGATATTGAGAAAACGATTTGGCAGAAAGTTAAAGAAGAAAAAACCGCTTAAAATTACTTCGAAATTCGAAAAAAGAGGAATCTTAAACCCTCTTTTTTTATTGATTACTGTCAATTATTTTAAATATTCAGCCTTGGCCGCGTTATGCTCTTCCAGGGTTCTAGAAAAAATCGTCTGGCCAGTTTCCAAATTAGATAAATAATACCAATAATCCGACGTCTTCGGATATAAAATCGCCTTAATGGCCGAGAGACCGGGATTACCAATCGGTCCAAAGGGCAAGCCATTATTTAAATAAGTATTGTAAGCTGACTTTATCTTTAAGTCGGCTTTGCTTAATTTTCGGCAATCAGCCAGCTGCTTAATTTCGCATTTAATATAAATAATCGTGGCGTCAATTTGAAGGGGCATGGAACTGTTCAGCCGCCTCCATAAAATTCCGGCCGCCAACGAACGATCAACCTCGTGGGGGATTTCCGCTTCCACCAAAGACGCCAAGGTAATAATTTTATAATAACCGAGGTGTGTTTTCTGAATCTGATTGTGTAGCTCTGAAGAAATTTTATTATCAAAATTTGCCAAAAATTTTTTAACCACCTCTAGAGCGCTGCGATTTTGATAAAAACGGTAAGTATCGGGAAAAAGAAACCCTTCCAAATTAGCTTCTTGAGGCGCGCCCTCAAAAATCGCGGAATAATCAACACCTGCCTGATTCTGAAAATCCTTAATCTTAAAATTAAGCAAACTTTCTCCTTCGGCTAAAACGCCCGAATCTTTAAGCTTGTCATTAATCATCGCCAGGGTCCAACCTTCAGGAATAGTAATGCTTATCTCGGTAATCGGTCCGTTGTATAAAATTTTGGCAACAGCACTGGCTCGCAAATCCGAAGAAAGTTTGTAAGAGCCGGGTTTTAATTTATCGGCCCAGCCCCGAAGTAAAACATAAAGTTTAAAACTGGCAGCCGAACGGATAGCTCCGACGGACTGCAAATTTTCCGCAATCTGCTGAAAACCGTTTCCTTTTTCAACGACAAAAATATTTTCAATCGCCGAATCGGGTTCGACTGCCCTTAATTGATAGTTAAAAACAACGGCAAAAAAACCGAAGGTGCCAATAATGATAATGGAAGTAATTAAAATCAATGGTTTCATAAATTAAGCGCTTCTTAGTTTAATGCTTTGAATAACGCCCAAAGCGATAAAATTTATTAAAAGATTGGATCCGCCATAACTTAAAAACGGCAAGGGCAACCCGGTTACCGGTAAAAAACCCAAGTTTGCTCCGAAATTAATAATGGCTTGGCTGACAAATAAAAGCAAGTAGCCGAAAACAAAAAGCCGCGAAAAATTATCAGGCGCTCGGAGGCCAATGTTCATTAACTCAAAAACAAACCAAGCCATAACCAGGCATAGGAGAAATCCTCCGAAAAATCCCCACTCCTCCACGAAGGCCGCCAGAAAAAAATCTGTTTTCGCTTCGGGCAAAAATCGAAGTTGGGTTTCCACTCCCTGACCCAATCCTCTGCCCCAAAACCCGCCAGAACCAATGGCGATCTTGGCCTGAATCACATTATAGCCGGCGCCCAACGGATCGCTGGTTGGGTTAAAAAAACTCAAAACCCTATCCTTCTGATAAGGCTGCAAAAAATAATTCCACCCAATGCCCGCCACGATCAAGCCGATGACAAATAAAATAAGAAAATGTTTGAATTTCAATCCGGAAACAATTAACATCCCCAACCAGATTAAAATCAATAAAATCGCCGACCCTAAATCCGGTTGCAGAAAACAAAGGAAAACATAAAAACCGGCATAGAGGGCGGGGACAATTAAGCGCAGAGGTCGCCAAATTTCAATATGCCAGATGGCAAAATATTTTGCCAATAAAATAATCAGGGCCAATTTGGCTAATTCCACCGGTTGGATACTAAAAAAAGAAAAGCCCAGCCAGCCAGCCGTGCCCCGAACCTTAACGCCTAAAAGCAAAACTAAAAGTAAGAGGAATAAACAGAATAAATAAAAAGCAACGGAGAAAAAATTCTGCGTATATAATAAACGATGGTCGAAAAAATTACTTAAAACGAAGAAAACACCAAATCCCAAAAGAAACCAAACAACCTGCTTTTTAAAAACTTGAAAGGCAGGCTCGTCATTGGCCGATAAGCTGGCTAAGGTCAATAAACTAAAAGCTACCAGCAATATTACTGGCAGCATTAAAGAAAAATTAAAGCGTTTGAAAAATGTCATAAAAAATTAATTCGGCCAAGCCTCAGCTAAATATTCAATGCGGTCTAAATCAACTTCTTGGAAATTAGAAAAATAGGGAAAGCCGTTATAAATGAAGTTCTTAATCCCATTAGCTTTTAAATTAGAAATTTCCGTTTTGGCGGCATAAAGCAAACGGCCGGTCTTAGAATAAATAACAAAGGTTAAATCAACGGCCGGGAAATCGTGACTAATTTTATTGGCGATTTTTCCGGAGACTTCCAAATAACCGCTTTCGGTGGCCTCCAATACCCTCGCCTGACGGTCATAAATATCAAAAAGGTCAACACTACTTTTATCAACGCCAAACCACTCGGTTTTGGTGATAATCACTTCGGCCCTGGATAAATCAACGGCTTTAAAGGCTAATTTCGGCTCAATTAGATATTTCTCGCTATGAGGCAAAATAAAAGATTCTCCGCTGGCTTCGCTGACTTTAGCGCCCAATAAGCTAATGACGTTAATCTGATAAGAAAATCGCGCCCCGTAATCGGCGTTGGAATTACGCACTTTTATCACCAGCTCGCTTGCGTTTTGACCAATGCCCAAAATATCACTGGAAATTATTTCCAGAGGCGCGGCGTATTTCACCCCACAAGAAGCACAGGGCCCGCCGCAGTCAATGCCTGCTTCATTATTATTTTTCTTTCCGTCAAAACAGGTCGCCGCTGGTCGGCTGGCAATAATTATTATCGCAATAACTAAAATGAGAAGCGCCAAGGGGAAAACCGCTATAATGAATTTTTTTCTTTTTCTCCAAACCTCCCTTTTTTGAAATTGCTTGATCAAAACATCGTCCATAATTTTATTATATCATAGAATTTTAATTTACACCTTCAAACAATTATTCCCCCTCCCAATAATTCTTCCCCCCGATAAAACACTGCGCTTTGGCCAGAAGTTATAGCTCTTTGAAATTTGGTGAAAATAATTCTATTCCCTTTAATCGTAGCCTCTGCCGCCTTCGCCGTTGAACGAACCTTAACTTTACATTTCAAACCCCGCCTCGCCTCGGCTCGCCTCCGCGAGTCAAAGCGGGTCCAGCTTGTATTTTTCACAAACATTTCTTTTTGCATCAAACCCTTCTTCTGTTCGCCAACCGCGGGGTTAGTCACGATTAAAGTATTTTTCTTAAAATCTTTTTTAATCACATAATAAGGGCCGGTGCCGCCGATATTCAATCCCTGACGCTGGCCAATGGTGTAATAAACCAAGCCCTTGTGTTCGCCTATTTTTTTACCGCTAGCAGTAATAATTGGCCCCTTATCCGTCTTAATCCGCGGTTTTAAAAACCCGTATAAATCCGTGTTAATAAAACAAATCTCTTGACTATCGCGCTTTTGGAAAACCGGCAAGCCGAATTTTTTCGCCATTTTCCGCACTTCTGACTTTGAATAGTCGCCAATAGGAAAAATAATTTTTTTCAATTTATTTTGCGTCAAAGTATAAAGAAAATAGCTCTGGTCCTTGTTTTTATCCTTGGCCATTAATAATCTGTAAGCGATTTGAGCTTGGGAATTTTGAAATTTACGGGTAATGCGGCAATAGTGTCCGGTTGCCAAAAAATCCGCGCCAAAGACCTTGGTCTTATCCAAGAGCAAACCGAATTTAATATGATGATTGCACTCCACGCAGGGATTAGGCGTCCGGCCAGCGGCATATTCTTGAATAAAATAATCCACTACTCTCTTTTTAAATTCCTTCTCGGCGTTAATGGTATAAAGCGGAATTTTTAATTCGGCAGCCACTTGCCGAGCGTCGGCTTGGGCTTCGACTGAACAACATTTATTTTCGTAATCGCATAAATTATTGGCGCAGCCACGTCCTGGCGTCTCTTTCCAAAACTTCATAAAAACGCCGACAACTTCAAAACCAGCCTCTTTTAAAAGCCCGGCCGCCACTGAACTATCCACACCTCCGGACATAGCTACGACCACCCGCGGTTTTCGGGCTGAATTTTTTATTTTTTTGAGCCTTCCTGATTTCATATTTTCTTTATCATAGCGAAAATAAAGGAAAAATCAAAATGATTGACAAATTTTATTTATTGGGCAAAATATAAACAGCTATTTAACTTTCACAAAAAGAGGGAAAGATGAAAGAATTTTTTCGCATTTGGGACATCGCTTATTGGTTTTATTTTATCATTGCCTTTGTTTTATATTTTCATTTCGCTAAGAAATCAACCGACCTCAACAAAGAGGTGGGTCGCGGCGAAGGTCTGCTAATTATACTCTTCTGGCCAATTTTCTATCCGCTTTATAATTATCGGCTTCGGAAAAAATCCTAAAGGAGAATGAAATGCCCAGAACCGTCTGTTTGATGGCCTTCTCTTACGAACGCGAAGAAAAAGGAGAAAAGAATCAACACAACTTTAGCCTAACCAAAGAAACGGAAAATGTTTACAGACGCTTTCTCTTTGATAACCGCGAAGAAAACAGTCTGCGCCTCATCGTGGTTGCTCAAAAAGAAATTGCCAATAATTTAGAGAAACAAGGACTGGATGTCGATACCCCAATCGGTTGGACCGTAACGCCCGACGAGAAATTAACCACGACCAAGTTAATGAACCAGGCGCTAGCCTTTATCAAAAACAGTCCGACCAAAGAAGTAATCGTGGTTGCTCCTTTCTGGAGGAAACGGGCATTTCAACGTCTGGCCAAAAAAGCAGGACTCATCCCAATTAGAATAAAAATCAAACGCATCGGCCTTTGGCCCAGCCCTCCGAACTGGTGGCGGAATAGCTTCGTCCGACTGCTCTTCCGCAGCCTTACCAGCCCCTTCCGCGACTAATAACAACGACAAAATCCGCTCAAGCGCCTTTGGCTTGAGCGGATTTCCTTTTAAAAATCAATGATAATTTTTTCCAAAGCCGATTCGTAATCAATTTTTCCGGTTTTCACCGCCAGATCAATATTGGCCAAATCATCATACAATTTAGCTAATTTCTCTTTTTTAAATTTCCAAAGTTGCGATTTTATTTTTTGAACCACAAAAGGATGCGCCTCCACTTCTTTGGCTTGGCCCAAAACCAAAAGCACAGCCACCCGCAGCTGACCGAGAAATAAATTAAAAATCATCCCCGCGTCTAAGCCCGATTTTACCGCTTCCTCAAAATAAAGAATCATTTTTTTCTTATTTTGCTCAAAAAAAGCGTCAAAAATTTTAAAAATATTGGGATGCGCTTCAAAAATTGATATTTCCAAAATATCGGTTTTAGTTACCTTTTTCTTCGGTTGATATAAACTGATTTTCTTTAGTTCGTTGATTAAGCGCCAAGTGTCGCTGCCGAAAGCGTCAAATAGAACTTCCAGGGCCGAATCCTCAATGGTTAACTGATTTTTTTCCGCTTCTTTTCTCAACCAAAGTTTGGCCTGAGAATAAGAAGAAAAACTCTTGAATTCCTGGCTGACAACCGGTTTTTTCTTTAAGACCGTTAAAAGCTTTTTTGATTTTTCTTTCAAGCCGCCAATATCACCCTCAACAATGATTAAAAAATTATCTTGGGAGTTTAAAAGTCCGGATTTTTTAATTACTTCTCCCAATTCCTCATTGAAGTTGGAGGTAAGAACATTTTCCGCAACGGCCAATTTTTTACTACTAAACATCCCTGCGTTCTCAAAAAAATTTTTCATTTTTTCAAAAGAATTTTTTTCTTTAAAATCAAATTTATCACAACCCAAAATACCGCCGTGCTTCTTTTGGTATTCGACAATAATTTCTTTTACTTTTTGACCGATTCGATAGGCATCCGAACCGTATAAAAATATAATCATATTACAATTTTTGGCAGTTGGGACAAAAATGCGCGGAACGACTTCCCATTTTTAATCTTTTAATCGCGCCTTGGCAACGAGGGCATTTTTCGCCTTCTCTTTGATAAACATAAAGTTGGTTGGCATAATGGCCGGATTTCCCCTCGGGGTCGCGAAAATCGCTAACAGAAGTGCCGCGTAATTTTACGGCCTTCTTCAAAACCGCTTTAATAAAATGAAAAATTTTTTTCATTTCTGGATCTTTTAATTGGTTAGCGGGCCGAAACGGATGAATTTTGGCCAGCCACAGAATTTCATCGGAATAAATATTGCCAATACCGGAAATAACGGTTTGATCCATTAAAACCTGTTTAATCTTTCCCTTTTTATCTTTAAGGGCCTGCTGGAATTTTTTAAAATCGAAATTTCTTTCCAGGGGCTCGGGGCCCAATTTTTTTAATTCTTCTAAGCTTTCAATTTCATCTTTTGGGCCAAATACTACTTTGGCAAATTTTCTTAAGTCCGATAAAGCTATCTGCCAGCCATTATCCAGATAAAAAATAAGGTGGATGTAATCATTAACTTTTTCTCGCATCACGCCTGGAAGCGAAGAAATAGGCTTCTTGTTTCTGATTAACCATTTACCATACAGCAAATGTCCCGTCATTTTTTGATGCACCAAAAGAATCTTGTCGCTGCTTAAATAAATCAGGATGTTTTTGGCGCGGCGTTTAATGTTTCCAATTTTTAATCCCCGAATTTCTTTGACAAAAACAGCGAGCTTCGGTCTTTTAATCAATTTGGACGCATCAAACCAAACCGATTTAATTTTTCGGCCGATAATTTTATTTTTTAAATCGTTAACAACGGTTTCTACTTCTGGCAATTCGGGCATTAATCAAATATTAACACCAATCGCCCTTGCTGACAATTAAAACCAAAAAGAAGGCCTAAGCCTTCTTTTTTTCTTCCAATTTTCTGATTTCTTCATCCAGTTCATCGGAATATTCTTTATATAAATCAACGTCTCCTAATTCCAGAATGCGCTTGTCTTCGTATTTGCCGCCCAAGCGCCGGAAAAATTCATCGGCAACATTATGGAACGTGCCCCCTACCGTTGCTATCAGCCAATATCGCAATTTACCAAATTGCTTGCGGATAATCTTCAAAGCCAGCCGCGTACAAGCATAATTCAGAAATCCGGCAAAGGCCGCGTCACAATTTTCTTTTTTTGATTCGGCAACGATTTTCTCCGCCAATTCATCAATTAACGGATCAAATTGCTCCCGACTTTTTTGCTCAATGTAAGGCATAAAAATTTACCTTAAAGTCCAACCGCCATCAACAATTATTGTTTGGCCGGTAATATAGTCGGCCTTTTCCGAAGCTAAAAAAACCGCAACATTAGCAATGTCTTCCGGAAGCCCCATTCTTCCCCAGGGAATAGCGCTAATTGTTTGTTTTTTAATTTCTTCGCCAGAAGCGCCGGTCGCGCCCGGAGTATCAATTGCGCCTGGCGCTACGGCATTGATATTAATTTTTTTCGGCGCCAACTCCAGGGCTAAGGCCCGGGTAAAACTGCTGATTCCAGCTTTAGAAGCACAGTAATGCGTTAGACCTTCAAATCCGACAAAAGCAGCAATAGAAGAAATGTTAACGATTTTACTTCCTGCCCTCATCACATTAATAGCCGCCTGCGAACATAGAAATGTACTTTTTAAATTAACGCTCATTAGCTTATCCCAATCTGCTTCTGTCATTTGATTAAATGGCTTAAAAGGATAAATGCCGGCGTTATTAACTAAAATATCCAACTGGCCAAAATTTTCTATTGTTTTGGCTATTAAATTATCAACCTCGGCTTTATTGGAAACATCACACTTAATTGCCATGGTTTTTACTCCCAACCCGGCAAAGTCTTGAGCTGCTTTATCACAAGTTCCCTGATTAATATCGCTGACCACAACATTGCAACCTTCTTTGGCTAGGGCCAGGGCAATGCCATAACCGATTCCCTGACCGGCGCCGGTTATAATCGCTGTTTTATTTTGAAACATATATTTTATTTACGGCGTTAACGTAAAAATTAAAATAAAAGTTGTGGACCTATGGGGAATTGAACCCCAACCTCGCCCATGCCATGGGCGCGTAATACCATTTTACTATAGGCCCTTACAAATTAATTTAACAGATTATCTGCTAATTTTCAACGTTAAGTGCCCTCGCGAGGAGTCGAACCTCGATTCACGCGTTAGGAGTGCGTAGTTCTATCCGTTGAACTACGAGGGCATCAGATTAAATAACGTCTTCCTTTACCCTTATCTTCTTATTCACTAATCTCGCGAAAAAGAAAAGAAATTTGGAAAGATGGTTGAGATAAACAATTATTTCCGGGTCAATTTTTTTCACCTTGTTTAACCTGATAATACTTCTCTCGGCCCGGCGACAAACAGCCCGACTATAATCCAAACCGGCGCTGGCTGACGAGGCGCCGGGAAGAATAAAATTTTTCAAATCCGGAATATTTTTCTGGCAAAATTCCAATTTATCATCCAATTTCTTTATTATTTTCTCCCAATTAGCTTTTTGAGCGCCGGCCAATTCGGACAAAAGCACAAAGATATCCTTTTGAATTTCAATAATCCAATTTTTAAAAATTGGGTTCTTAATAAAATTTTTAGCCAGACCCAAAAAAGAAGTCAATTCGTCCAAATCGCCCAAAACCTCAAAAATCATATTATCTTTGGTTATTTTTTTGCCATTGCACAGGGCGCTGGTACCGTTGTCGCCGATAAATTTTGCCATAGTTTTTAATAAGAATAAACATCAACTAGCAATCCGGCACTGTCGCGTAAAATCAATTTATCATGATCCGGGAGCAAAAAATTGTTTCCGCTGTAAACATACCATTCTCGGCTGAAAAAATCCGAATCATAACGATACCTTTGGACACAGCCGTTATAATTCAAGCGGCCGTTCATAAAATTCAAACAAGCGCTATCAATATTATAATCTTTATAATCAGCGGCTTTGGGAATCTGACAATTAGCCAATCGGGAAATAAAGCCTTGACAACTGATGTTCAAATTGGCGATTTCCGCTTGGTCCGGCCGCGGACAATTATTGTAAAAATTCGGACTCGGCGTCGGCGACGGCGAAGAATTAAGGTAGCCAAGACACTTATTAAAATGATAATTGGCGTTAATCGGACTGGGCTGACCCAAAATTATAAGAGAATCTCCATTTTTTAAATTAACGCTATCCGCTTGATAAGATGACGGGTTATAAATATTGGCCGCGGTCGGGATGTAATACTTAACGGTATTGGATGCAAGCGTCCAACCGGTCAGGTTAATGGATGAGATCTGATTCGTTAA
>Ga0265297_10003570_pt1 | contig 27739 bp, 23 predicted proteins | sample Munlanlwell13791_FD_192502 | JGI IMG/M metagenome (GOLD analysis project Ga0265297, IMG submission 192502) | Leachate microbial communities from a municipal landfill in Southern Ontario, Canada - Leachate well 137-91 | ecosystem: Engineered > Solid waste > Landfill > Unclassified | place...
CTGTAGTGCTTGGTCTTCCCGACAGCCGACAGCCTCTCTTCATTGCCGTTCTTGGTCTTCCCGACGGTCAACGGACGACAGCCGACGGTCTTCTTCTCCCTACGCATCCGAATACGGCGACGCCGGTCGCATCTGATACCGCGAGCCATCCTTGCGCACGGCCCATTGCACGTCCTCGTCGTAGCCTTCGCGGCTGGCTTCGCCGCGCCATTCGGTTTTGAGATGATTGTGATGGTGGTATATGTTGCAGGCATTGCACTTGACCGTCTCGTCAAGGTGCGCGCCCTCGTACTGCGCAAGTCGGCTGCGTATCTGCGCCAACTGCTCAAGCAGGCCGCGGACCTCTTTCTCGGCTTCGGGATTGGCATCAACATCGCCAACGCGGCGGAATTTGATGCCCTCGAACGTCTGCAGCACGTCGTCAAGCGCCCGCAGGCACATGTCGTAGCACATAGGCTTTACGCCTTTCTGTACGCCAGCCAGCCGAAGTATATCGCGGCGAACAACGCATCCACGACGGCGAACCACACCCACACCAAGGGTATGCTCGCGAACGCCAGATTGTAGAACACCACACAAGCGAACACCAGCTTCATGGCGAGCGATAGCCACACCAGGTCGCGGATGATGTTCCCGCTTGCGGCCCTCCCCTGCATTATGCCGAGGACGAACACAAAGCCGCCAAGCAGTTGCACGTAGCCCCAGTGATTGGGCTCCGTGACCTTAACAAGTTCGAAAATCCACGGCCCGAACAACGCGAAGGCCGCGCCGAGGGCCACGTCATACACGCAACCAAACCACAGAACAGACTTCATCGCTTTGTCGCTGACCACGGGGGCCTCCTTTACGCGCTATTGCGACGGCGCAGTCCGCGTATTATCTCCATATATTTACGTTTCCGACGGCTATAGCTTTCTTCATCGTACAGGTCACGGAACAGGGACATGAGCCCGTTCTCCAGTTGCAGGCGCGTCATGCCCCTGGGCTCGTAGTTCAAATCGAACAGCGTCAGCTTGTGCCAGAATGGCTGCGGATCGAGCCTGCCCTCAGCTTCGAGGCGGTGGAACAGGCGGGTGCCGGGGAACGGCGTCAGCACGGTGACCTGTACTTCCAGCGGATCGGCGACGCGCACGAACTGGCGCACCGAGTCGAAGACCTCCGGGCCGTCACCGTCGAGCCCGATAATGAAGCAAGCGTTGACTGTCACGCCATGCGATTGGATCTCGTTCACGGCCTCCGCGTAATGCGCGAGCTTGGAGGCTTTCCATCCGGTGCTGTCGAGTCCGCGCAGGCGCGATTCATTCAGCGATTCGAAGCCGATCAGCAACTGGTGACAGCCAGCGGGACGCAGTCGCGAGAGCAGTTCGGTATCCTCGACAATGGAGATATCCGTTTCTGCGAACCAGCGCACCCCCAGCGGGGCGATTGCATCCACAAGCTCGCGCGACCAGGCCTTGTCCACAAACGTGTTGTCGTCAGCGAATTCCACAAACGGCCGATCCCAGATATCTGACACGGCACGAACATCGCGCATGACGTTGGCTACCGGCTTTTGGCGATATCCCTTGCCGTAGTTCTTCGAGCCCGCGCAGAACTCGCAGTCGTGGGGGCATCCGCGCGAAGTCACTATCGGAATTCGGTTGTAGTTGGCAGGATCGAGCAGGTCAAAGCGCGGGACGGGCGACAGCGCCAAGTCATAGGTGCCCGGGCGCTCCTCGCGGTAGCAGGGCTTGATGGCGCCATGCAGCCAGTCGTCCATTAGCGTGGGCCACAAGGGCTCGGCCTCACCGATCACGATGCTGTCAGCGTGCTGCGCCGCCTCCGCAGGCAGCGCGGAAACATGCGGCCCGCCCAGCACAACGGTTGCGCCCCGCCGCCGGTACTCATCCGCGAGAGTATAGGCCTCGTAGATCTGCGCAGAGTACGATGCAATGGCAACGATGTCGAAATCAGGCAACTTGCTGAACTTGAGGTCCTTGATGTGGGGAACGTCGAAGTACTCGACGTCGATCTCTTTTGGTGTGAGTGATGCAAGGATGAGGAGCGTCAGGCTGGGCAGCGAAGCGATGACGTGGCCGCGGGACACGAATTGCGGAAGGCTGACCCCGAGCCACGCAAGCTCGGGATGAATCACCCGCACTCCGCTCATCGCTATCAGGCCAAGTTTCATTAGCCGAACACCACCCAGAACTTGAGCCAGGCCATTATCCCCACTGCAGTCGCGACACATAAGGCGGGGACAGCAAAGAAATGGCGGAATTTCTCTTTCCAGGCGGTCAGAAGGCATGTGATTGGCATCAGGATTCCCCCTGCCAGCAGGAAGATGAATCCCGCTTCGGGAAGCCCGCCCGGCATATACCCCATCACAAGGGAGTAAAGCGCCAGGATTGCTCCCAGTGCAATCGCGGAGATGTGCGCTAACCTCAGCATTCTCCGCCGGTATGAGGAATAGCCCCCGGCCCAGTTTTCCTCATGCGACTTCAACCCGATGACCATTCCGAGAACAATGCCAACCAGTATCAAAATCCAGGGAAAGAACTCGGCCATAGGCCTCCCGTCCGTAGAGATTCAGTTAATTGTACACGCGGTCTGCTGGGAACAAGGAGGACGGGCAGAATGCCCGCTCGGGCTTGAGACCGTCGGCCGGAGGCCGGAGGCAAGAAGGAGAAGAGGTGTGAACGGCCGACTTCACATGAAATCCGGGCGCGTCAGTTGCCGAAAGGGCCGGGTCCCGGAGTTGCTGTCGGGATGTTCGAGATTCCGGGGTCCCGAAAGGACGGCACGAAGAGGCTGGTCGCAGGAGTGATAAGAAAGGAAACCAGAAAGATCCCGACCGCCAGAGGATAGGCCACCTTCGGTTTCAGGCAGCTCCTGTAGAACAGGAACACTGCAAATGACGCTCCCAAGTTCAGGAGTAGAACGTCCACGCTGCACTTGGCATACCCCCAAAGCATGATCTGTGGTTCAGCCAACGCCGAGCACAACTGCTGATACATTTGGCTCACGTATAGAAACTGTGCCAAGTAGAACAGCACGGCAGCGACAATGCATGCCCGCAGGGCGTGCCATCTATCCGGTATGTACTTCAGCGCAATGACAATGCAAGCGAAGATCGTGGCGGAGGACAGAATCAGCGCGAAGAGGATGTTGCCAAGAGTCAGGCATGTGGAAAACACACTGATTACATCCGGGCTGTAATGCCACCCGATCGAATCGTAAATGGCGGCGCTCGCAGTACCCATCCAAATGAGATCATGCCCAAGGTAACCAGCGAAGACGAGCAGAATGGAAACGACCGGCCTCCATCGAATCGCACAGTAGATGGCCACCGGAAACAGGATATTGACCGTCGTCATGTAGGTGCCGTGAATATGCGGCAGTGCAACGGAGGAACTGAACGCAATCAGCAGCGCATACAGTGCGACTATACCAGCGTATACGTGATACACGACGCCTCGGTCCCCTTGATCGTGGTCTTGCATTGAAATCCTTGCAGGCTACGAATCGTCGGCAACATGGCGCGATAGCATGGAACAAACGGAACATACCATGAAGTCCGGGCGCGTCAATTGTAAGAAGGCACGGGCGGCAGACTAACTGTCGGCCAGGGCGGAATTTCGAAGTGCTGCATAGCAGGAACAAACAGGTTTATCGTCGGAATCATCAGAAAGGAAGCCAGGAAGATCCCAATCGCAAGGGGATAGGCCACGTTCGGTTTCAGGCCGCTCCTGCAAATCAGGAACACTGAGATGGAAGCAGCAATGTACAGAAGGGGCAAGTGCAGACCATACTGAATGAAGCTCCAGTGCTCCCCCACCTTGTAGGGGACCTCGTAAATGGACAGGAATGCAGCGTAACCCCAACTGCCAATCCCGATGGCGCCAGCAGTGATGACAAGAGCCGGAATGACGCTGCACAAGAGGGCGAGGAGCTTTCGCTCCACATGTTTCAGTGAAAGCACCATAGTGGCAAATGCGATCGCAGGGATCAGACAGCCCGCGCACGAAGCGCACCAACGAAGATACTCGCTGAAATATTCCGGCCACACAACATTCAGACTGGCGCCCCAGATGCTCGCCACGCACCCGAGGAGCACCATCGCCATGGCCAGCTTAGTGTTCCAGAGCACGGCAGCCAACGCAGCGGCCGACAACAGCAGATTATCAACTGTGATGTATGTCCCCCGGACGTAAGGAAGCGCGCTTGCACCGCTGAAGGCAAGGGCCACGGCGTAAGCGGTCACAATCCCCAAATAGACGCGATCTGCGATGCCTCGGCCCCTTTGGTCGTGGTCTTGCATTGATATCCTTGCGCACGACGAATCATTCGCAAAATGACGCGAGAGCATGGAACAAACGGATTATACCACGAGGTGACTCGGCAAGCTCACCGTCGCGCTGGCCGACAGTGCGATTTTTCGAAGACTCCCGGTCTCCGCCTGCGTCTTACCTATTGGCTCCGACTGTCGAAAGTGAGTATACTTGGGTTATGAGTGAGACGATTGGGCTCGTGTTCCGGTATCTCGACTCCCTGCGGGGGAGGATGAAGCGCCAGGATATCGCCGTGGCGCTGAACTTCACCATTGCCTTTCTCGTACTCAGCATTCTTGCCGGGGTGGTCGGAGACCACCTTATCGGCCTGCCAGCCACTTTCCGGGCCGTGTACCTTGCCCTCATCGTTTGCAGTGCCGCTGGAGCGCTCTTTTTCGGGGTAGTGCGCCCTCTGTTCCGCAGGCTGTCATACCCGTACTGCGCCCGTTTCGTGGAGAAGGCAGTTCCCACCCTTGAAGGCAACCTGATATCGCTGGCCGAACTCCCCGACCGCACAACGCCGGTTGCAGGCGCCCTGGCCGAGCGCTCGTTCGAAAGAGTATCGCAGATACCTCCCTCCTCCCTTGTCCCGCAAAAGCCGCTGTTCGTGTCGTTCTCGCTGGTCGGACTTGCCATAGTCCTCTTCGCCGCCTATGCGACCTTTGCGCCAAAGAGCGCATTTGAGTCACTCCGGCGAATTCTGAGCCCTGCAAGCGCCATTGCCGCGCCGACATCCACAAGAATAGTCGACGTACTGCCGGGCAATGCAAGGGCGCTCGAAGGAAGCCGCATCGCCTTCAAGGTCAGGACCGCTGGCAGCGAGCCATCCTCTGCCCGAATCGTCAGGCAGATCAAGAACGTCAAGGAAACGCTGGACCTTCAGCGCACGGAGACGCACACATTCGAGGGAGTCCTCCCGGCCGCCATGACCGGTTTCTCGTACTATGTCTATGCAGGCGACGCCGTCAAGGGACCATTCCAGTTAAGGATCCTCCCCGCGCCAATCGTGAAGAGTTTTGCGCTTAAGGTCACACCTCCCGCTTATACGGAAATTCCGGAGTTCACGGACTCCTCTCCTGTTGTGCGCGTCCCGCAGGGCAGCACTGTTGTCGCGCAACTTGCGACCACTACGGACATTCGGTCAGCCAAACTGCTCGACGGTCGGCGTGAGGTACCCTTTGACGCAATCTCCGGCAGATCGGCTTCGCTCGAAATTCAGATCTCTGGCGATCAGAAGTTCGCAGCTTACTACACAGACGTGGAGGGATTTTCCAGCGCTCTGTCCGCATCGATTTCCATTACCGTCATTCCGGATCGCACTCCCGAAGTGAAGCTTGAACTACCCACCGATGGGGCTTCCCTGCCATTCAATGTTCCCCTGGTGATAAGCGGCTCGGCAAGTGACGACTACGGCCTGACTAAGTTGGCGATTCTCTACAGATTGAACGGGGTTGACATCGCCCCCGGGGAGATTTCCACTGACAAGCGCTCCATCAAGGTCTGGAAGAAAATCTCACCGGCTGATGCAGGCTGGAAAGTAGGAGACAAGATCTCAGTGGCAATCACGGCCACCGACAACCGCGATCCCGATCCACAGGCTGCTACGACTGAATACCACACTGTGACGATCGCCGAGCCCGCCAGCGACCTGAACCAGCCCGGGAATCCCGCGAACAACCCCGACAAGGCCGAGGGGGACAAGGCTGAGGATCAAACCGAAAAGGATCCGCGCGACAAGATCGATGATATGAAGGGCGAGGACAAAAAGGCAATCGATGATATCCAGAAGAAACTGGATGGGCAGCCCAAGGAAGAGGATCCGAACAAGAAGAAGCCCGAAGATCCGCCAAAGACCGGCCCGGAGAAGACGCCCAAGCCCACCGGTACAGAAGAAAAGCCCCCTACACCTTCGCCTTCTCTGCCTCCGTCGCCGTCACCATCGCCTTCACCGACTCTGTCGGCATCGCCCCGCCCGAGCCCGCAACCTTCCGGCTCTCCCCAGGCATCCCCTGCCCCGACGGGGTCGGCCGAGCCCGGAAACGGCAACAATCCGCAGCCTTCGACTTCACCTGCACCCTCAACTTCCCAACAGCCCGGCAACGGCAACAATCCACAGCCATCGACTTCACCTGCGCCCTCAACTTCCCAAGAGCCCGGTAACGGCAATAATCCACAGCCATCCGCTTCTCCTGCGCCCCAGGGCTCGCAACAACCGGGTAACGGCAACAATCCACAGCCTTCGGGTTCACCGACACCCTCAACTTCACAGCAGCCCGGTAACGGCAACAATCCACAGCCATCGGCTTCACCCGCACCCCAAGGCTCGCAGCAGCCCGGCAACGGCAATGATCCGCAGCCATCGGGCGCACCCGCTCCGTCGGGCTCTCCCGCACCCGGAAATCAACCCGGCAATGACCCCGGTAACCAACCAGGTGGTAATCAACCCGGCGGTAACCAACCAGGTGGTAATCAACCCGGCGGCAACCAACCAGGTGGTGATCAACCCGGCGGCAACCAACCCGGCGGCAATCAGCCCGGTGGTAACCAGCCCGGTGGCAATCAGCCCGGTGGTAGCCAGCCCGGTGGAAACCAGCCCGGTGGTAACCAGCCTGGCGGTAACCAGCCCGGTGGTAATCAGCCCGGCGGCAACCAGCCCGGTGGCAACCAACCCGGTGGTGGCCAGAATGGTGGCGGACAGCCCGGTGGCGGGGGCACCAAGCACGAAGGCGACGGCCCTGACACAGCAGTGGCGGAGTTCGAAAAGTTTCTGGACCGCGTAGACCAGGCCATCAAGGATGGAAAGATATCTGAAGCCGAGCTTGAGAAGGAAGGCTTGGGCAAGGAGCGCCGCGACGAGTACCGGCGCCTGATTCGCCAAATCAAGATCAAGCAGATGGAAGCGAAAGGCATGGAGCAGGGAGATCGTCACCTCGAAGGCGGAAGCACTTCGGGGAAAGTCGGTGCAACCGGCCCCAATCGCGAAGACAAGGCTAAGGATGCAACGGGCTCGCAGGCGACCGGTGACAATGAGACTGTCTCCGGCGGATATCGGTCACTTATCGAGGCCTACCGCAAGAGCACGGAAGAGCAGAAATAGCTTCCGCACCAAATAGCAAAAAGGGGCGCGAAGGCGCCCCTTTTTTGCTTGGGGAGGGGAAGCTTGGCAAGCGGGAAGGTCGGCGGTGTTTATGCGCTGTTCGGATTCCCCGCCTGCCTGCGTTCCACTTACTTCCGCTTCGTCAGTATCTGCCCGAATTCGCATCTGTCAAAGGTGTTCGCAAGAGAAACGTCCACCGATTGGGCGTCGGGGCCGATCTGAAGCAAGGAATAGCCGCTGCATGAGACAAAGCGGTTACCGGTGAATGAGAACCCACCCTCGCCGTCGAAGGCGCAGAAGGTCTCCGAACTGCCAGCCGAGCGGCATTCCTCGAACACGTTCCCGGTGAAGAAGGCTCGCGGCGATTGAAGAACTACGATGCTGACGCAGGAGACATCGCGGAAGGAGTTGGCCGTGAACGTAACCTCGGCTGCCTTTATCAGCATACCACACAGCGGGCGGGAGCAGTCGGCCACTCGGTTGCCGACTATCTCGGCAATGTCTCCAACGCAGGAAAACACGAAATTACCCGATGTATTCACGAAACTGCAGTTCCTGAGGGATGCGTGACCGGTACCATTGCTCTCAGTCAGGAAGTATGGGAAGCTCGTGTTCCGTCTGAAGACGCAGTCGCTTACGGCGACATCCCTTGATACCAATGAGATGAGGGGGAGGTCGAAGTAGGCGGTCGTGCAGTTCTCCACGGTGCACCCCACCATTCCCACGCGCGTGACGCCCTTATCTGCGACGAGCAAGTACTTGGGATCCGTAGAGTAATGCCTGAGGCCGGAGGGCAAAGTCGTCTGAAAGGGCTTGCTGGGACACACACTGCAGTTCTCGAACATCACCTCGACAAGCTGGAGTTCGCCGCCCTTGATCGAGACAATATTACCGTCTGTGACCGTCCCGGTGATGCTGCAGCCGGTCATTGTCAGCCTCGAGTTCCTGCAATCGATCAGCGGAACATTGGCTTCCGAGGCGACAGACGTTAAACAGACCTCCGCTCCATCGGAGGAGATCGCCGTGTTTCGGGCTTTGCGGGCGTCGAGCCTGCAGTTCTTCACATCCAGGCGGCCCTCTTTTCCCATCGCGAGCGCGGCGTCTTCCTTCGGCCGCTCCGAGGCAGGCCCCGCGATGACGATTTCACAATCGGTGAAGACGAGCGAGCCGGAAGAAGCGACCGTGTCCCTCAGCACGACGGAGGAGTTGGAGAAGTGAAGCACCGAACCCGGTTCACAGGCAATGGGCGCGGCCACGGTGACGTCGCAAGCCATGAACAGAATCGAGGCACCCGCCGGCAGCCTCAAAGGGTTGACGACCTTGACATGGCATTTCTCGAAAACGCACGAAGCACCGGGAGCGATGCTGACGTCGGCAAGGGTGCAGCTTTCCCCGGCGTAGTGAACGCCAAGGTCTCCCTGGATTGTGTCGTGCTGCCGGTAACAACCACAGCACAGCAGGAGGAAGGCCAGAATAGGAAGGAGTCTCCTCATGCCTGCCTCCGCTTGTCTTGGGTAGACCCGCCTGCATGGAGTTCACCAATTCGGCCATCGAACAAGCACCTGCTGTGCGACAAGCGTTCGAGTGCCAGTACAGACTGCTTCGCTCTTCTGTTGGGCCGCATCGCGCCCCCGTTTTGTTCTACGGCTTCTTCTCAGGCCCTTCGGGCGGGGAAGCACCGGGAGGCGGCGAACCGGATTCGCCAAGGTGCTCCAGATGGCTCTGCCGGTCAATCATCTTCTGACGGGTGCGAGCCTCTTCGGTGGAAGCATCCCACTCATTGCCCGATGTCTGCAAATCCTCATCGAGCGAGAAGTACCCGTAAGTCCTTCGCAGCAGGTTCCTCACGCGCGTGTAAAACTCCTCGAGGACAAATGGCTTGGCGAGGTAATCGTCCGTGCCCGCCACATAGCCTTTCAGCCTGCTCTTGTCGTCAGACAATGATGTCAGCATCATAATCGGTATGAAGGCTGTGCGGACATCCGCGCGCAGACGGCGACAGACTTCCAGCCCATCCATCTTGGGCATGACTATATCCAGGATTATGAGGTGCGGCCGGTAGCGCTTGATCACCTCGAGGGCCTCCAAACCATCATCGGCGGTAGCCACTTCGCAGCCTACGCCCTTAATGGCAATGGAAACCAGCTTCTGCATGGATTTCTGATCGTCAACCACCAGCACGCGCGGAACGCCTTCTATCGAAACCATGTCGCCGGGCCTGTTGGCCGACGCAACCGACTGTGGAATCGGGACGACCGTCGGCTCATCCTTCACCACGGGGACCAGCCTGATGGGCTCCTTAGCGGGGGCTTCCGCCTTGCGGGGCTCGCCGCCGGTCAGATCGGCTTCACAGTTCGGGCAGACTTTCCAATGTGGCTTGATTGATTCGCCGCACCTGTGGCACCGGTCTGATTTCTTAAAGGCCTGAAGGCGCGAACCACAACTCGGGCAGGCACGCCATTGTGGCATAACCTGCTCTCCGCACGTTGTGCATTTGAGGACTTCAGGCGTCGGCTCCGGGAAATCAGGAGGCTCTTCCGGCTCAGAAGGCACAGGAGCTTTCTTATCCCTCTTGCGGCCAAAGAAAGGCATATCGGGCGGGATCACTTCGCCTTTGGAGACGTTGAACCGATCAGTGATTTCCTGCGGGGTGACCTCGTGTGATTCGGGGGCGTCCACGGTGGAAGACTCGGTAGGGCCTTCTTGCTGCTGGGCATCGGCTTCACGTTCCTCAAGAGATCTGTGGAGTTCGTCGAGGTTCGTAAGCCCGTACTCGATGAACCGGCGCCCGACCTGGGTGATAGTCTCCATCCCGTTCTTTCGGGCGATTCTCTTGACTTCTTCCTCGGACTTGTTCGCGGCGATTGCTGCCCGAAGCTCGTCATCGAAGACCATTATCTCGGCAACAGCCAGCCTGCCCTTATAGCCGGTGTAATTGCACCGCTCACAGCCCTTGCCCTTGAAAAAGAGAGTCCCACTCGGAAAGTTGTACCGTGAGACCAGATCCGCCGTGGTTGCCGTGGGTTCCTTGCAGTCAGGACAAACCCTGCGAACAAGCCGCTGCGAGGTAATAGCCAGAATGCTCCCTGCAGCATCTTTCGGCGAAATCCCCAACGCGAGGAGGCGGGAAAGGGCCGCCCCGGTGCTGCCAGTCTGCATGGTCGAAAGCACCAGGTGCCCGGTCTGAGCTGCCTGGAATGCAACTTCCGCGGTCTCGCGGTCTGCGGTCTCTCCGACAAGGATGACTTTGGGATCCTGATGCAACACGGAGCGCAAGACCTTGGAAAAGCTCATCCCAATCTGGTTGTTGATCTGGATCTGGTTGACGCCATCAAGCTCGCGCTCAATCGGATTCTCGATCGTGACTACGCTCACATCCGGGCTCACGAGCCGCTGGATGATTGCGTAAAGTGCGGTCGTCTTGCCAGCCCCGAGCGGCCCGGTTACAAGGATGATGCCCTGGGGCGACCGGATAATCGACTCGATCTTCTTCAGTTGGCCTTCGTCGAAGAAAATGCTCTCAAGGTCAACCGCAGCCTTCCCCTGATCAAGAATCCGAATGGTGACTTTCTCGCCAAGCATGGCGGGGAATGTGGAAACCCGCAGGTCAATCTCGCGATCTTTTTCGATCGTGATCCGCACCTTGCCATCTTGCGACGTCTTGCTTTGTGAAACGTCAAGACCTGCAATTACCTTGATTCGAGACGTGACCGATGCCTGTACGGAGCGCGGGAGCTTGGTCAGATCCTGAAGAATTCCGTCGATCCTCTGGCGAACCAGTAACTGCCGTGGTTGAGGGTCAAGTTGTATCTCGGATGCCCCGCTGCGCACGGCGATGTTGATGATCTGGTTCACCGTGGCGATCACGCCTCTGTCCTCGGCTGCCTTCTTGAGCTCAAGCGATGCCAGATCTTCCGTTGATTCAGCGGAAGCGACAGAAGACGCGAGCCTGTCAAGTTCCTTGTCGAGATCCTTGGACGCCGGAGCGGTTGAGAGATCGCCAAGAGAAGCCAAGTTGTTCATAATTGCGTGGGCGGCATCGTCCACAGCGTAGTGGCTTTCTATGGCCTTCTCGATCTCGGATTGGGCAGCGATGTACTTCTTGACCACCCGTTTTGTCTTGGCTTCAAGAAGCTGAATCTGGTCAACTCTCAGCGGATCGGCAAAGGCTACATGCAAGTACTGCCCTTCAATCTGGAAGGGAAAGCAGTTGCATTCGACAGCCAGCGAGCGGGGAACGATCGACGTAATCTCTGTATCGAACTTCGTGCTGTTGAGATCGACGATGGGGATCTGCGCCTGCTTCGACAGGGCCTCCACGATATCCTTCTCGGTGCAGATCTTCAGCTTGGCAAGCTGCTCTCCGAGCCTGAGCTTGGAGAACTTCATCTTCTCCAAGGCCAGATGCAGTTGAGGAAGGGATATGACCTTCTCCTCAACAAGCAGTTCACCGAGCCGTTTCTTCCGGATCAAGCTACGTGTACTCCTGTCGTCACACGACGAAGATATGCTTGCAGCGCGCACATCCGACTTTGGCACCCTTGGGGATATTGGTCACATCGATCACGGCGCTGCACTTGGGGCACTTTGTGGTTGATACATCCTGCGGGCCAAAGTCAAGCCGGGCTCGCGGCTTTGGGGTCTCGGCCTCAGGCTTCTTTGCGACCTCGCGCCTTGGCGGGGGGACTTCCGCGGGAGAGGCCCGCTTGACGCTTTTAGGATCAACGGGGACCAACTCCTCGTCTTTGTGAACCGTACCGGCAATGATCCCGCCTTCAGAGAAGAAAATCAGATCCGTGTCGCCCACCGTGACCTTGTCGCCATCCTTCAGCGCAACGCGCCCCTTGACCAGCCTCTCGTTAAGATAGGTGCCGTTTGCACTCTTTAGGTCAGAGAGGAAGAAGGTGCCATCAAGAAAGTCAAGCCTTGCATGCTTGCGGGAGACCTTGATATCGCCCTTGAGGATGATGCCGCCTTCCTTGGCACGGCCGATTGTAAGGACAGGGTTGGTGATGTTGAACTGCACCTCGGGAGCGCCCGTCTTGCGGATGATCAATTTAGCCATTCTGGCCTTCCTTCGGGAAGAGGTTGTCCGTATAGCTTTCCTTCGTAGTCGGTCCGTTCGCATTGAAGAGATCTGAGAAGGGATTTTCCGGGTCGGACTCGGGGAACAGCTTCGACATGTACTTGCTTAACGACATGATTGTGGGGCCGTATCGGTCGTGGTACATGAAATATTCAAGGTCGAAGACCATCTCGGTGGCGCTCTGGTAGCGTTTTTCCCGGTCGCGCTGAAGCGCTTTCATCAGGATCTTCACAAGGTCGGAAGACAGATCCGGGCTGAATCGCCTCGGATCCGGGATCTCCGCTTCGCAGACGTTTTTCAGGACTACGTGAACATCGGTGGACGTGTCGAAGATATTGACGCCGGTCAGGATTTCGTAGAGCACGATGCCAAGTGAGAAAAGGTCCGAGCGATGATCCGTCTGCTGATAGCGAGCCTGCTCCGGGCTCATGTACTCGGCCTTGCCCATCAGCACTTCACCCTCTTCATCCTTCATGAAGTACTTGGCCTTGGCAATCCCGAAATCAGTGAGCTTTACCTCTCCCTCGGAGGTGATGATGATGTTCTTGGGGGTAACATCCCTGTGGACGATCCCCAGCAAATGCCCGGATCGGTCGCGCTTCCGGTGTGCGTATTCCAAGCCCCTGCAAACCCGCGACGCAACGAACACGGCAAGATCCTGCGGAACCTTCCAGCCAAGTTGCTTATGGCGCGAGTTGAACTCGTCAACCGTCTTGCCCGACAGGAACTCCATAACCATGAAGTAGGAGCCGCCATAATCCACCAACTGGTAGATTTGCGCGATATTCTGGTGCACAAGGTCGGCGACCAGCTTGGCCTCCCCGACGAACATCTCCTTGAACTCAGGGTCCTTGCAGATGTTCTCGAGGATCATCTTGATGGCGACTGTCTTGGCAAAGCCCTCAACGCCTAACTGGCGGGCTTCATAGACAACGGCCATTCCGCCGCGGGCAATGCACCGGACAATCTCGTAAGCAGTCTCGGGGGTATTGATTTTTTTCTGCATGGTTTGTCAGTCGAGGGTTTATCTTATGCGTGGGCAGGCAATAGTCAAGGCAGCGGACCAGATTCCGGCGGTACCGGGTTGGCTGGAGAATTGCCAGCCAAAGGGCTGGAATGTTCGAGTGCGTTGAGTTTCTCCTGCAGGACGGAGATCTCATTGTTCTTGATCGTCACCAACTGCTCGATCCTGCGTTCCTGGTCCAGGTCGCCAAAGTACTTTTCCTTCTCCCTCCTGAGGAGAGCACGATCAGCCTTGAGTTTTCCGAGTGCGACAACTCCACTCGCATATTCCGGGAACGCGGCCTTGTCAACATAGGCTTTCTGCCCTGAAATCCCGCTGGGTACGACAACGAATCCGTTCTCCTCCTGAAGGAAGATCGAGGTACTCTTCAGGAAAATAGTGGTTGCGACGCCGACAATAACCGCGACCAGGATGAGAAAAGGAAGCAGGAGCGGCATCCTCCGTCGGGAGGACAGAATTATGGTTTCGCCGCACTTTGAGCAGCGCAAACCCTCGCCCAGTTCGCCGCCGCAAACAGGGCAATATCTGATGGAGGCGAGGTTCCCGCCAAGCACGGTGGAACCGTCGCCTTTTCTCTCTGACACGCTGAGTTGACCGGAAGGAACAGCCACTATAATATGGTCTCACACAAGTGCTATTTGTCAAATGAATAACGGGGCAGCGATGAAGGAAAGACTCCGCAACCTTGTAAGTCTTCAGGAGATAGACTCTGAGATAATCGCCATCAAGCGCAAAGTTTCCCGACTTCCGGAGGAACTGAAGCGCAGAAACGAGGCACTCGAAGAGAAGCGTTCCCGTCTCCAAATACAGTTGCACAACCTGACAACCGTGCAACTCGACAACAAAGAGCTCGAGATCGAGATCTCCGGCCTGAACGCTTCGGTAACGAGGAATCAGGAGCGGCTCCTTGAGGTCAAAAACCAGCGCGAATACCAGGCTGTGAAAAACCAGTTGGCGAGCCTGAAGGCGGACCTCAAGCACAGCGAGGATGCTGCTCTCGAGATAATGGAGCAGATGGAGAAGGTTAAGGAGACCGCCGAAAAGCATCGCGAGGAAATTGCTGCCGAAGAAGCCTTGATCGCCGAAATGAAAGTGCGCTCAGAAGACGAAATCGCCAGCGTCAAGAATCGGATAGATGGACTGAAACGCGAGCGCGAACTCATCGTTCCGCTGATCGACCCTCAGGACTACGAATACTACAAGAAGCTCATGCGACCTCCGGATTACATCGCTCTCGCGCCGGTAAAGGCCACAGGCGGCCTCTGCTCGGCGTGCAACGTGCAGATCGAATTCCAGACGATGAACAGGCTGTACATTGGCAAGGAGATGATCCTCTGCTCCAACTGCACGAGAATTCTCTACTTGCCTGAAGCCATATCCTAACGCCCGCTTCTTGACTTCTGCGTTTTTTGCTGATAGAATGTCGGCAGAAAGCAAAGGAGTTCATATGAAGTGTCTGGCCATCGCATTAGCTCTTGTGGCTGCCTTGTCATTCGGCATGGGCTCAGCCTGCGCGCAGAGTTTTGAAGTCGGCGCCAAGATCGGCATCTGGGCCCCGAAGGATTTGGACATCATCGCCGGTGCAGGCGGAGATAACGACAGCACTACCGTTCAATACGGCATCATTGGCCAATTTGACTTCAACGAGACATGGGCCGTAAGGCTCGACGTCGAGCTTGGAAATTCCAAGGAAGTCAACTTCACGTCTTATGTCCTGTCTGCCGTGTACAACTTCCCAATCTCAGAGGAATCCACGTGGATGCCATATGTCCGCGTCGGCATTGGTGCTTTCAACGTCGATCCTCGTTGGGTGGGCGGCCCCGATTCGAAGTCCGTATTCGGATATGAAGCCACAGTCGGAATCGCCTATCTGTACCAAAACTGGAAGTTCTTCTTCGAGGCAGGCTACAGGGGCGCAAGCTTTGAGCCGGTGGCCGGAACCGAGTTCAAACTCGACGGCATCATCGCGTTCTTCGGCGTAATGTACCGGTTCTAATCTGTCACGCGGGTGGAGAACCATCGAACCATGGGACTTGGGCTTTGCCTGAGTCCCATGGTTAGTTGCATCTCGTGGGCTCGGAGATGAAGGAAACTCAGCAGGTCATCTGGCAACATTGTCTTTTGCGCCATCGAGAGTGTACAGCGACTCCGTCTGACCGCCGCGTGCAGTCCGAGTCCAAGGACTCGTGCTGCTATCCTCGGAAACGTTCCTCTGCTCTGTGCAGAAGAAACTCAGCCGCTTGCCGAAAGCGGTTGACGGAGAGATTCCTTTCTTGACTTTGCCGCTTTTGACTGTTAGAATGCGATTAGCAAAGGAGAAAATCATGAAGTATCTGGCCATCGCGTTTGCTCTTGTAGCTGCCCTGTCATTCAGCATGGGGTCGGCTTCCGCTTCGAGTTTTGAGATCGGCGCAAAGATCGGCTATTGGACGCCGAAGGACACAGAAGACAGTGTCGTTCCATACGGCATCATCGGCCAGTTTGACATCAACGAGACTTGGGCCGTAAGGCTTGATGCCGAAATGGGGACTGCTGATGACGTAGACTTTACCTCTTTCGTCCTGTCGGGAGTATTCAACTTCCCGATGTCCGAGGAAACTTCTTGGCGGCCGTACGTCAGAGCTGGCGTTGGCTCGTACGGCGCAGATGACGGCACGAATTCCGAGAGCGCCTTCGGGTATGAAGCTGCCCTCGGGATTGGCTACCTGTACCAGAACTGGACGTTCTTCGTCGAGGCAGGCTACAGAGGAGCGAGCTTGGAACCGGTGCCCGGTACTGATGTCAAGCTCGACGGCATCATCGCATTCTTCGGCGTAATGTATAAGTTCTAATCAAGTAGTATCTTGAAAGGGCCCGTCCTCATCGGGACGGGCCTTTTTCGTTGATGTTCGGCTGCGATCAGCCTTCTGCCCCGCACCCGAATATTCCGGCAAGAGTGGAACGGTTTTCGCCAGCGTCCGTAAGAACAGTTAAGTGCCCTTGTTTTCTCGCACAACGGGAGGAACAATGTTCAGGAACGCCCTTGTCGGACTTCTGCTTGTCACTCTTTCGTTTTCGATGGTCATCGCCGAGCAAAACGCTGGCGATAACACGGAGAACTTCGTCCCCGCTTCCCCCATCGGCGCCTATTACGAGGGCAAGATGCAGGCCGATGGCGATATGACGGTTTCGGCCTCTATCAACAACATGCCACCCAACGCTTATGACTACCAATACTACATCCTCGGCGACTACCGGCAGCAGTCGCTGGAGCAGGATCAGGATGGCAGATGCCTGTCAAGCGTGCGATACTACAACGCGAGCGATTTCAAGGCGCAAGTCGCGACCAAGAACGTCACGACGATGATCCCGACTCTGAAGGGCAAGAAGTTTTTCTCCAAGATTTCTGATCCTCCCGCCGTCAGGCCGTACCCATCCATACCATCGCTGGATCTCACCATCGCGACCATCGATTCGGGCGACCCGTACCGCGACTTGCTTCCTCAGCAACCCATCGTGAAGAATCTCTCGTGGGATCCGAACGCGGCCGTCATCGACGACCTGATGAAGAGTGCTCGCATGTTGCTCGATGATGCAAGGGCCTCGGTTACCCCGGCAAAGCCTTCCGACGATGCACGGACACCGGACGGCATTTTCCCTGAGCGGCACAGGCCACCCAGAAGGCCCAAAGCGGATTGGACGTACCGGGCAATACAGATCGTTATCGACAAGGCCACCGGCAAGATTATTTCGTTCAAGACCGACTCTTTTACGGCCGAGATCACTTTCTCGGGCGGCATCCTGTTTCCCATCAGCACCTCAACTACCGAAACCGTTCCGCTCACAGGAAAGATTTTACTGACATACAGCACGATGCTGAAAGCTCTCGTCGAAGGCAATCTGGTTGCATCGGCCAACTATGATGGTCGCGTGAAGACCGACGAGGACACCGTAAATCTCAAGCTGAACTGGAACGAAAAGATCTCGATTTCGCGGGAAAACCGCGCCCCCTTGGCCGAAGCCAAGGGCATCCCCTGCCCCGTGCTTATCGGCGATGCTCCTCCCTCGGAAGGCCCCGTGCCCATTCTGTTCTTCAACAACGGTATCGCGACCCCCGTTTTTGCCTGGGATGGCCGCCCCGCGTTCGAAGTACTCAACCAGGGCAACAAGCTCGCGGAAGTCAAGGAGATGCCCATCAGCATGGCGGCATCGTCCGACGGGCAGTTCGTGATCATCGTCATGAAAGACAAAGTGCTCATGTCAAGGGACTTCGGCGAGTCATTTGCCATCGTTCCATTGAAAGATTCGCCGCTGAAGAAGGTTCGCTTCCTCACTTCGACCAAGCCCGTCGCAATTGCCTTGCATGAAGACGGTACGTGGTCCAGGATCGACGCTTCCGGCGGAAAGTTCGCCATCAAGAAGATCCTGCCGCCGGTATCCGGCAAATCCCTGTTGGCCGTCTGTCCCACCCTTGAACCCGATGGCATAGTCACATACTGCGAAGACGGGTACTTCTCTTCGTTCGAGGGCTCGTCCGCAAGGAAAATGAAGTCCGCTCCAGCCAAGGCCCCGTCCCTGATGGCCCGCACGGCCGCTGGTGTTCTGGTCCTGTGCGGAACTGAGCTGTACCTGCTGACGGCGGATGCGTGCAAGCAGATCCCCGCGCTGAAGATTCCGGCCGATGTGGCCGACATGGCCTCTGACGGAAAGACTGTCAGCTTCCTTACCACAGGCGGCGACTTCTACTTCGTAGCGATCGAGGGCGGAGATGTAGCACAGAACGGCAAGGCAATCACAGGATTCCTTCAGCACTTTAGAAACATGTTCACCGGCAAAGCCGAAGGGATCGAGGTCAAATAGACTCCTCCACGCTCGCTAATGCAAACGGGCGGCCTTGGCCGCCCGTTTTTTTGTCACAAATCCGTCTCCGTCGGCCCGGCGGCCGCGCTGTCCATATACAGGATCAAATGCCCGCGCGGCTTCAGCCGTAGCACCGGCAGATCGGCCTTGTGCTGTCCGCGCGCGCCCATTGCCTTTACCACGGCAGCCTTGTTCCACCCGCAGGCAAGCAATATGACCCGGCGGGCGGCATTGATCAGCGGGAATGTCATCGTAATTCGCTTCTCCCCGGTCGGCGACTCCGCCGCCGCAACAAGCCTGCTCTTCTCCGCCAGCAGGTCAGTTCCGGGGAACAGGGAGGCCGTGTGCCCGTCAGTGCCAATCCCCAGCAGAATGGCGTCAAAGGACGGTAGCCCTGCTTTCTCGGCCGATACGAACAGAGTGATCTCTCGCTCGAAGCGGGATGATTCTTCTTCGAGGTTCACTGCCTCGCCAATAATTCTGTGGATGTTCTCCGCCTTGATACCAAGTGGCTCGATCAGGTCGATCTTCGCAAGCAGGTAGTTGCTCCGCGCGTGGTCCGGGGGGACCATCCGCTCGTCGCTGAAATACAGGTGCACCTTCTCCCAGGGAATCCCCGAGCCCCATTGCTCGCACAGCGCAGCATAAAGCAATTTCGGTGTGTCGCCGCCGGACAGGGCAATGTTGGCGATGCCCCGCTTCCGGATCGCGCACCCGATCGTTGCCCGAAGATCGCCCGCGCAGGCAATGGCCGCCTGAATCGGCTCGGGGAAAATCGCGCGGGAAAGTGCCCGGCTCCCGCTGCTGTAGATCTCGATAGCCTCAGCCAGCACATCTTCCGGAATCTGCTTGTCCACGGCGGGAAGGACATCCGCGAATGCTTCGCTGAGGCTCATCCTACGCCTGACCGGAGTGACGTCGCGCGATTGAAGTCCGCCGATATGGAAATGGTCGAACGGCGTCTCCCATGTGATCTGCCGGTCGGAGTTTACAAGTGACCTGATCCCGCTTTGGCCCTTCGGCATTTCAGGATCGGGCCGCGTGACAAGCGCCGATCCGTCAGTCCTGAAAACCGCGTAGCCCTCTTCAAGCGGAACGGCTGACGACACCGGAGACTCTCCCCCCATCAGGGCCAGGAGAGCTGTCATCAAGACCGCTGTGTGTTCCCCCACCGGACCGGAGGAATAGTGCACTTCCATGTCATCGGAAACCGGGAACAGATTCCCTTGGGATATCCGGCGTCCTGCCGCGAGTGCCGCAGGCCATCTGAGGTCAATAACCTTCCGGAATCCCCGGGCCGCTATGAAACTGTCGCGCATCGCCGCTTCCCGCCCACTGGCCAGCATTCCGGCCAACGGGATTATCAGCGCCTCGGCTCTGCCTCGCAGGCCATCGTAAATCGCCTCCGGAACATGCGCTGCGGGGAGGAAAAAGAGAGGAAGATCCGAATCGGACAGCGAGGAGATGTCGTTCAAAGTGCCGGCGGTCTCCGGCTCGACCGGCAGAAGGATCTCCTCCACGCAGAACGGTTCTCTTCCGGGCGTCGGAATCGCGCAGGTAACGCGGAGCTGCGGAGTAGCTGGGAAGCCGAATTCGCCCCCCTGTCCAATGATGATCAGCCGAATGGGATAGCTGATCTGGAGTCCTCTGAAAAACTCCGCCGTCCTCGCCCACTTCCGGTTGCCGGCAACGTAGACGGCCAGGGCTCCAAAGCTCTTGCGCGAGTGCCCGCCGAATTCCTCCCTGTCGAACGCTGCCGCCAGTTCGGCGATCGAGTCATGAAGATGCTCGATGCGGAAGTCGGTGAACCGGCTGCGAAGAACCTCGCCCATCAGGGCCTCCGCCATGTGCGCGCATCCTGCGCCAGCATTTGCTCTGCCTCATCGGGGCCCCACGAGCCCGCCGCGTAGTTCGGATACATCGGCGGCGGCAGCTTGGCCCAGCCCGCCATGATCCCTTCGAGGAATGTCCAGGTCCGGTAAGCTTCGTCTTCGTGCGTGAACAACGTCATGTCGCCAGATATTGCGTCAAGCAAAAGACGCTCGTATGCGTCGGGCGACGGTGCACCGAACGCACCGCCGTAGTCGAAATCCATCTTCACAGGCTGCAAGCGTATCTTCAGGCCGGGCACCTTGCACTCCACAAGCAGCGAGATGCCCTCCTCCGGCTGGATTCGGAGCGCCAGTAGGTTGTCCTTCATCTGTTCAGCCACATCGCGGAACAGGAAGTGAGGAACCGGTTTGAAGTGCACCGAGACTTCTGAGACTCGCTTGGGCATACGCTTGCCCGTGCGAATGTAGAATGGAACCCCTGCCCAGCGCCAGTTGTCGATGAGCAATTTCAGCGCGACATAGGTCTCCGTGACCGAGTCCTTCGCGACCCCGTTCTCCTCGCGGTACCCCTTGCAGTGCTCGCCGAGGAAGAACCCGGTCCCATACTGGCCCCGGATCACGCTCTTTGTTACCTCATCCGGCGCAATGGGACGCAACGCGTTAAGAACCTTGATCTTCTCGCCCCTGACCGAGGACGCACCGAATGTCGATGGCGGCTCCATCGCAATGAGAGAAAGCACCTGCAGAATGTGATTCTGCACCATATCCCGCAATGCGCCCGCATGGTCGTAATACTGCCCCCGCGAGCCCACCCCGATGTTCTCGCACACTGAGATCTGCACATGGTCCACGTAACGGTTGTTCCAAAGTGGCTCGAAGATCGCGTTGGCAAAGCGGAACACCAGGAAATTCTGGACTGTCTCCTTGCCAAGGTAATGGTCTATGCGGTAAATCTGATCCTCGGTGAAGAAGCTCTGCAGGTTCCGATTGAGTTCCCGGGCGGACGCCAGATCCCGGCCAAACGGCTTTTCCACGATTATCCGAGCCCACGGGGTGGAGTTGCCGGATTCATGCACAAGGCCCTTCGCGCCAAGTGCCGCGGCAATGGGCTCGAACTCGGGGGGAGGAGTCGCAAGGTAGAACAACCTGTTTGCGGGCATTCCCTCGGACGACAGGTGTTCGGCCAGTTCGTCGAAACCATCGCTTGTGACAGGATTTGCGCAGGCGAAGGATATAAGATCCAGAAACGCATCAGTCTGTTCAGAGGGAGCGGAAGCCATGCGCGAGAACTTCGCCACGCTGTCGCGCGCGTACACACGAAACTCATCGGTCGAAGACGGCTTGCGCGATGTCCCCACAATCTTGAAAGGGCTGGGGAGAAATCCCAGGCAGAAGAGCACGTGCAGGGCGGGGATGAGTTTGCGCGCCGTGAGATCTCCGCTCGCGCCGAAGATCACAAAGGAACAGGATGGAATCTGTCTCGCGGTCAGGACTTCCTTCAGAAGCATGTCTCTCCCGCTGGTTGTTGCCCGTGCAGCTATTTATCGTCTGTCTTCACGGCGTGTCCGCCGAACTGGTTGCGCAGCCCGGCGATTACTTTGCCGCTGAACGAGTCCTGCTGACGGCTCCGGAACCTCATCAACAGAGACAGCGTAATGATCGGCGCCGGGACGTTTTCGTTAATGGCCTCGGCCACGGTCCACCGGCCTTCGCCCGAATCCTCTATGTATCCGCGCAGGTTCTCAAGGTGCGGGTCTTCGGCGAACATCCTCTCAGCCAGTTCGCACAGCCACGAGCGCACAACGCTTCCCTGGTTCCACAGGTGCGACACCGCATGCAGGTCAACATCGTACCTGGAGGCCTGCAGGATTTCAAAGCCCTCGGCGTACGCTTGAAGCATACCGTATTCAATCCCGTTGTGCACCATCTTGACGAAATGTCCGGCTCCGGCCGGACCGCAGTAAAGATACCCGTCCGGCGGCGCGAGGGTCTTGAAAAGGGGCTCGCAATGCTCGAATACCGGCTTGTCGCCGCCCAGCATCATGCAGTAGCCAACCTCCAGGCCCCATATCCCGCCGCTGGTTCCGGCATCCATAAACTTGATTCCGCTCTCGGCCAGGGAATCATGCCTTCGAACGCTGTCGCGCCAATTTGAGTTGCCGCCGTCAATGATGATATCCCCGCTCTCCAGATTCGGGGTGATGGCCTCGATGACATCATCCACCGGCTTTCCCTCAGGGACCATGATCCATGTGATCCGCGGATGCTCAAGCATCGAGGGCAGCGAGTCGAGGTCGTAGCAGGGGCGAGCCCCTTCTTTCTGTGCAGCGTCCACCTTGTCGCGTGAGCGGGTGTGCGCGACGACCTCATGGCCTCCCAGCAGGAGCCGCCTTACCATGTTCATGCCCATCCGACCGAGTCCGACAAATGCTACTTGCATGGCTGTCTCCCGTCATTTGCCCAGAAAATCGAGCACCTTGCGTACAACCGCGGCGGGAGTGAACCCGAACTTCTCGGCAAGGACCTCCGCGGGTGCGGATTCGCCAAATGTATCGCGGGTGATCAGAAGCCCGTTCGGCGCCAGCAGACGGAGCCCGTAGGGGAATGCCGCCTCGATGACGACCCTCGGTGCTTCGCCCAGGACCTTCTCGCGGTAGGATGCTTCCTGCTCGAGGAATATCTCCATGCACGGCATGCTCGCTACGGCTGTCGTTACCCCGACTTTCGCCAGTTCATCGGCCGCGGCAAGGGCCAGCGAGACCTCGGAGCCGCTTGCAAGAATCGTCACATCGCGCTTCGCAGGCTCGATAAGAACGTAGGCGCCCTTGGAGCAAAGCACATTCGGGAATTTCGTTTCGTCCAGCGTGGGCAGGTTCTGCCTGCTGAGCAGCATCGCCGTAGGGCCTTCACGATATCTCAGCGCAATAGCCCAACATAGCGCGGTCTCCCGTGCGTCCGCCGGACGCATGACGCGCAATGCAGGGATGTCGCGCAATGAAGCAAGATGCTCCACAGGCTGGTGTGTCGGCCCGTCCTCTCCAAGCCAGAAGCTGTCATGGGTGAACACCCAGACCACGCCGATCCTCATCAGTGCGGAAAGCCTGATCGGGGTGCGCATGTAGTCCGAGAACACAAGGAACGTTGCCCCGTAGGGAACGAACCCCGAGAGCGCCAGGCCGTTGCAGATGGCTCCCATGGCATGTTCGCGCACGCCGAAATGCAGGTTACGACCGCCGAACTTGCCGGTATCGATATGCCCGTACTTCGTAAGCGTCGTGTTGTTCGAGGGCGCCAGGTCGGCGGATCCTCCAAGGAGGGCTGGCATCAGGTCGGCTGCAACTTGCAGCACCTTTCCCGAAGCGGCCCTGGTAGCCAGTTTGTCAATGCCCTTCACTGCCGCAAGGAATCGTGCCTCAAGGTCATCGGGCGACTTGTGTTCGAAGAAGCCTGTCCATTCCTCGCGCTTCGTTTCGTCTGACAGGATCTTCGACTGCAAGAGCTGATTCCATTGCAGGTATTCCGGCTCGATCTCGGCTCTGCGCCTCGTGAATAGCTCATAGACTTCGGTAGGCACATAGAAAGGCTCATATGCCCACTGCAGGTTCTTGCGCGTGGCTGCGGCTTCCGCAGGGCCAAGGGGCGCACCATGGCAGTCGCTGGAGTCCATCTTGCCCGGTGAGCCGTCCCCGATGTGGGTGCGGGCAATTATCAACACGGGCTTCCCGGCATTCTGCGCCCAATCGAGTGCTGCGGCAATCTCCAGCCGGTTTCGGCCGTCAACACCGCAGACAGCCCAGCCCAGCGCCTCAAACCGGCGACTGGTATCTTCCGTGAACGTGATCTCAGTCTTCCCCTCGATGGATATTTGGTTCGAGTCATAAATGTAAATCAGGTTGTCCAGAGCGAGGTGTCCGGCGATGGAGCCCGCTTCCTGAGAGATGCCCTCCATGAGGTCGCCGTCCGAGACAATCCCGTAGATCTTGTAGTCGTACGGATTGAACCCGTTGACTTTGAAGCGTTCCTGCAGGATTTTGGCTCCGAGCGCCATTCCAACACCATTGGCAAAGCCCTGCCCAAGGGGGCCCGTGGTGGTCTCGACGCCCGGTGTCCATCCGTGCTCGGGATGGCCCGGAGTATGGCTGCCCCACTGGCGGAAGCGCCGGAGCTCGGCCATCGGAAGATCATAGCCAGCGAGGTGGAGCATCGAATACAGCAGAGCCGAGCCATGCCCTGCCGACAGCACGAACCTGTCTCGTCCGCCCCAGCCGGGATCGGCCGGATTGTACCGCAGGAATCCCGCAAATAGCGTCAAGGCAATCTCCGCACATCCCATAGGCATACCCGGATGCCCGGACTTGGCTGCCTCGACCTGGTCTATCGACAGGAACTTGATCGTGTTTACGCTCAACTGCCACAGGTCCTGCGGAACGGTTTCTGTTCTCATGGCTGGTTCTCCGCCAAATAAGGTTGCTGCTTGCTTGTGTGAGTTTGCTAGTATAATACCCCATAGGGAGAAAGACATGAAAAAGCTCGCCTTTGTTCTGCTGGCCCTGTCTATGGCCATTCTGGCTTCTTGCAGCCCCGGTGGCTCCAAAGTCGTCAACACCTACAAGGTGGAAGATTACGATGGCGTCCAGCTTCACAAGGTCCCCGCGATGCGCTTCGCGGTTGTCAAGGTGTATGACACCATACAGAATTTCCCTCTTCACCAGGGAGAACTGGTGACGTGGCTGGTCACCACTCAGGCGCCCATTGACGGGTCCTTCACGGGCTTCTTTTCCAGCAAGCCGGTTGACCAGAAAATGAAGTTCAACTACATGATCGGGGTCCCGGTTACGCAAAAGGTTCTCGGCTCGTCCGGCATCCGGATTATGCCCACGGATGAAATGGATTGCGCCTGCATCCTGCATCGCGGATCATACGACACAATCGGAAAATCTTACGATGAGGTTCTGCGCTGGTGCGCCGTTAATCAGTACGAAACCCTCGATCCCTACAGGGAACTCTACATCAGCGGTCCCGGCCCCAACGATCCGGTTGACCCCTCCAAGTACGTTACGGAAATTCAGATCCCCGTGAGGAAGCGCACTCAGATCCGCTGAAGCATCCTCGAAATCGGGATACGTGCGGCTGCCGCAAGCTTCGGCTCCACAATCACCCTTGGCGCGCAATCCTCAAGCGCCCACAGCAGCTTTTCCAGTGTGATCAGCTTCATGTTCGGGCACTCCGCAATGGGTGTTGCGATATAAAACGTCTTGCCGGGGTTTGCCACGCGTAGCGGATGCAGGATCCCGATTTCGGTCCCGATGATGAATTCCGTCGCCGGTGAAGCCTGGCAGTATTCCAGAATCTGCGCGGTCGAGCCCACAAAATCCGCCATTGCCGTGATTTCCCGGCGGCATTCCGGATGCACGGCCACCATCGCACTGGGGTGCTCGGCTTTCATCCTCTCCACGAATTCCGGAAGAATGTGATGATGCGTCGGGCAATATCCCGACCACAGGTACACCGGCGCCCCGCTGCCTTCTTCCTTCATATCCCCGCCTGACGCATTCGCCCACCGAAGGTTGGTCCGGCCAGCTTTGCGCGCCGTGTATTCCCCCAACCACCTGTCAGGCACGAATATCAACGGCACGTCGTTGCCGAATCTTGCCATAATCGCGGCCGCGTTCGATGATGTGCAGCAGATATCGCTCTCGGCCTTCACCTCGGCGGATGAATTCACATAGCAGATGACCTTGGCATCCGGCACACGGGCCTTGAGTTCACGCAGTTCGCGCGCGCTGCACATGTCAGCCATCGGGCAGCCGCTCGACGGATCAGGATGAAGCACGATCCGGTCCGGGCATAGAATCGCCGCAGTCTCGGCCATGAAGTCCACGCCGCAGAACACTATCACCTTCGCCCGCGTTCCCGCCGCGGTCCTTGAAAGCGCCAGCGAGTCGCCCACGAAGTCCGCCAGGTCCTGGATCTCCGCCCGCTGGTAGTAATGCGCCAGAATGACTGCATCCCGCTCGCGCCTGAGATGGTTGATCTTCTCGACAATGGCCATGTTCATTGGCTGCTCCTGCGTGGAGTGACCCGCTCGATGTACCCTCCGCCAAGAACCCTGTCGCCCGCGTAGAATACCGCCGACTGGCCGGGCGCAATAGCATCCTGGGGCTCGTGGAGGCGTACCGAAGCGCCCTGCCCCAACGGAGTGACCGTGCCGACCTTACCGGGCGTCCGATATCTCACCTTCACGGTGCATTCGAATGGTACACCCTCTGCAACATCCACGAGCCACTTCGCATCATCGATACTGAAATCGGTGGAAAACACGTCCGCCTTGACCCCCACGACCACCCGCCGTGAAGAAGGTTCGATGGCGATCACGTAAAACGGGATCCCCCCGCCGGGCAGACCGAGGTTGCGCCGCTGCCCGATTGTGAACCTGGAGACTCCCGTGTGCCTGCCGACTATGCGTCCGCTTGTATCCACGATTTCGCCCGGTTCCTCGACGATTCCGGCGGCGACAAGGTAATCCGTATAGCTGCCGTCGATGAAGCAGACATCCTGGCTTTCAGGCCGTTCATGCACAGTCAGGCCGACTTCGCGCGAGGCAGTGCGCACTTCGCTTTTCGAAAGCAGTTCCAGAGGAAACAGCGTGCGGTGCAGTGCCGTCGGGTCAATCCGATAGAGCATATAGGACTGATCCTTGGCGGCTTTCCTGGAGCGGAACAGCCCCCATTGGCCGTCCTCAGCAAGTCGGATCGAAGCATAGTGTCCCGTTGCCAGGAACTCAAAGCCTGCGGCGGTTGTTGCATTGCGCAACAGGCCGAATTTAATGAACTCATTGCAGCGCACGCATGGGTTCGGGGTGCGCCCGAATCCGTACTGCCGCCCGAAGTTCCCGATCACAATTTCGCTGAACTCTTTTCTGTGGTCAATCTCGCGATGCGCTATGCCGATCCGTCGGCAGACCTCCGCTGCGTCGGCCACCGCGCTGTCTGTCTTGGGGCCGTCGAACAGCCGTAGCGTGAACCCCGCAACTTCATTGCCCGCGCGCAGCAGAAGAAGCGCCGCTACGCTCGAATCCACTCCGCCGCTCATCGCAACCGCTACTTTCATAGCCGTATTCCCTTCGCCCGGTAATCCAGGCCCGCGCGCCTCAGCAAAGCCCGATCCACGTCAGGGGAACTGCCCCTGACCGTCAGGTAGTCGCCTGTCATCAGGCCATCCGCTCCCGCCGCGAATACCTCCGCGAGCCTGTCCCTCAAAACCTCGCAACGACCGCCGCAGATGATGATTTCCTTGTCGGGCATCGCGAGCCGCGCGGCGGCAATAATCCTCAGGGCGCTGTCAGGGTCTATGATTGTCGTGCCCTCAAGCGGGGTGCCCGCCACCGGGATCAAAAAATTGATGGGTATCCCGTCCGGCGACAGGTTCCGCAGTTCGTCCAGAAACATCGCCCGCTGCTCTATGCTCTCGCCCAGCCCGAACAGCCCGCCGCAGCAGGTCTGCAGGCCAAGTTCCCTGGCGGAAACGATGACATCGTAGTTGTCCTGCCAT
>Ga0265297_10003571_pt1 | contig 27738 bp, 21 predicted proteins | sample Munlanlwell13791_FD_192502 | JGI IMG/M metagenome (GOLD analysis project Ga0265297, IMG submission 192502) | Leachate microbial communities from a municipal landfill in Southern Ontario, Canada - Leachate well 137-91 | ecosystem: Engineered > Solid waste > Landfill > Unclassified | place...
TTCATCGAGCCTGTCCTTTTCTTTTTGAGAAAGTTTTGTTCTCCATGAAGTAAGAAGGTCGTCTCCGCCAAGCCTTCTTTGTCCGGCTTCCATTATTTGTTGAGCTTCGTTTTTCAAAATGTACGAAATAGGCATTCCCTGTAATTTTTTTATTTTATAAGAAAGTTCTCTCCATTCATCCGATTCTTCGGGAGTAAGGTTATCCATCCAATCTTCATTGTAGGCAACCTTCATTCGTTTGAAAACGCCCTGTTGAATGTCGTACATTCTTTTGTCGAGAGCATCTATTTCTTTTTCGGCTTCTGGTCCCCATTTGAAGCGCCTCGACGCCGCCATACGCTGCTCGCCGGTCGCCTGCTCCCCGCCATATTCCCGGAGAATACCTTTCAGCGTATCACGTAGTCCCTCTACGTCCTCAACATACTGCGTGTACCTCTTTGCGTTCTTGCGGCCCGTAAGAGCTTTGGTGATGCGGTCAAGTATTTCCATAAGCTTGTCGAATATCGCTTTGAATGCACTCTTGTTCTGGTCGTGCAGCGCCTTTTGAAATTCCGGGTCGGCCATCATCTCACCGGCAATGTCGGCCATAACCTCGTCACGGCCGCGCTTGGCAACCAGTTCCTTACCCTTGGTGGTAAGTTTTGCAGCGTCCCAAAATGCGGCATTCAGTTCCGGGTTCTGCTGAATGAAGTGCGTAAGTTCGTGATAGGCAATTTGAATCGCCGGTTTGTCGGTATTCACGTTCACGAAAATCTTGTTCTTCAGTGCCGGGTCGATAGCGCCGCGGAACATAAAACCATTGTAGGATTCCCTGATATCGCGCATGAGCTGTTTCTCGTTGATGTCTATCCACACTACTTCTTTGCCGGGATACTCTTCCTCGAAAGCATCTTTGAGTGCCTGCTGCTCGGCGTTCGGCTCTACAATGCGGATTACTCCGGGGGTAGGCGTTTTATCCCGGTATACGGCCTTGGTGAGCTGTTCTTCTTCGGGAGAAGGGGTGTAGGGTTCGGTAGACTTGCGGGTGTTCGGATGTTCTTTTTTCGAAAACATTGGTTGTTCTTCAGTCACCACCTCAGCCTTTCCAACGGGTATCATTTTACCAATTGATCTCGTAGGGTACCGTAGATGAGTCTCTTCGACAAAAATATCGTTGACCTCAAGTTTCTCTATTGGAAGCCTTACTTTTACAACGGTGTCTCCATATCCTTCTGCTTGTCCCGTTGGTCTTGTGCTGAAAAACAAACCATCTTCCTTGCTCGTCATTTGTCCTGATTTAACTATTTTATCGGCACTTCTCTTGTCGGTCCTGTGGTACAAAACGACATATCCATTTTTATCAACAAGCCCTTTTCCGTCGCGTATTTCTTGCGCTTTGTCTATTTGATCAAGAAGATCATCACCACGAACATTCCTTTTTTTAAGTGCCAACTCAATGTCTAAATCATCCGCTTCTTCCTTCTTTGAAAACATTATCTTCCCACTCGCATCCCTTGGTTCGGTAATCTCATTATAAACCTCATCCACGGTCTGGTTGTAAAGCAGCCGAGGGGCAAGGGCGGTCCTTACCTTCATCGCTGCATCAGTGGTCTTACCGGCCTTTATGTCGGCTACAGCGGTCTTCGCTTCGTCCTCGGTAATCCCTGAGGCTTCAGCTATGTCGATCGGAAGAGCTTTGTCGAGAAGTTGAATCACATTATTGTGTAACTCCTGAGCCGTCTTTCCTTCGGTCGCACCTTTTTTGATGTAGCGGTTGAGAATAATGTCGGATACTCGGGTCTGGAGCTTTGGAAACGGCTTCTGCTTTGGAAGTTCTACTTCAGGTCGTTTAAGGTCTTCAGAACCTTTGATTGTCGGCTCTTTTTGAACTGGAGCCGTCACTGTGGGCGGCTCTGTCTGCTTTAACAGGGCTTCGGTTTTTTGACCGGCTTTTTCATTTACGGCTCCTTTCTTGCTTTCAAGGTAAGATTTAATTTTCTCAACGGTATCGCCTGGGTTAATGGTAACTTCGGTTCCGTCGTCGGTTTTATACTGGTACGTGTCCTCGGTGTTGTAGCGTCCGGCTCCAGTGACTTGGCCGATACGTTGCTTTTTACCCACATAAGTAAGTCCTCCAACCTGGGTGGCAATGGATTTCGATACGGCTTCGGGGTTGGCCTGCCGTACCTCTTGGATTCTTCTTTTGAGTTCTTCGAGCCCACCTTCTTTTGTAACATTCACGTTGCTGCCGGTAAATTCATCCCGGAAAGTCATGGTCGGCTGTACCACTTTACCCGGTCGTGCTATCCCCCACTGTGCTCCACCGTACTTTATACCATCAATCTGCTTTTCGAGTTCCGGGCCAAGCTTGTCCAGCTCTTCGTTTTTGTTGAGGATTATTCCACGCTGTTTCCGTTCGACTTCAGGCAGTGCCCCTCCCTCGTACTGCCTGCCGCCGAGCGGTCGCCCTTCTTTGGCGTATGCTGATACCTCTTTAACCTCTTCTTTTGAAAGCTTCGACACTTCGGCCTTGGGTATTCCTTGCGCACGGCGTAGTACCTCCTTGGCCTCTTCTCCGGTGATACCCTCTACGATAGCCTGCTTCTCCTGGGCGGTCCCTGCGGCCTTCAGGCGTTCAACCATGCCAACTATACGGTTTTCGTCCAGAGGTTCAATTACCTGGATTGATGCTTCTGCTGCCGCTTCAGGTGTTCTCGCTCGCCCTGCGTCTCGTACAGGTATGCCTTGCGTTTGTTTCCCACCAATTTCAGCTTGTCCGCCTGTCTCTCCAGTTTTTGCACTACCTTCACTCGGTACCCCCTCTTTGTACTGCATGACTGCCCGGTCCTGGTCAAGGTCGGATAGTCGGTTGAATGCTGCTGTTTTGCCCGGTCCCAGTGGAAGAGCATTGTATTCATCAAGGGTAAGTTTCGGGAATACTATCCCTGAAGGTCCACCGGGGGGAATGGTAATAGGAGGCTGTGTGCGTTCGGGTGATTGAATGGCGGTTGTCGGGGGAAGTCCGCGCTCAAGTTCACCAATCGGCTGTTGCACTGCTGCCGGCTGCTCGGTCGTACCCTTACGTTGAATCGCTACCCTTCCGGATCCGGCGCCAAGTCCGAGAGCGGTCAACACCCCCATAGGTCCTACTGTCTGCTTCAGGGTTTCCCCGACGATATTGAGGTATCGCTGTCGTAAAAGTTTGGGATCAACCTGTACGCCGGTTGATTTTACGGCCTCGTTGATAGCCTTTTCTTCAATCAAGCTTTGGGCAACCTCTTCGGCGTTTTCCTTCAGATAATCAACACCTTTTGTTTTGACGACCTGAAGAAGTTTTTTCTTCACCGAGTCACCGATAATCTTTTTGGCTCCGATATTCGCAACCTGTCCGACCTGAAGTCGCTCTACGAGAGCGTAGGGAATGCCTCCAAGGATACCGTAAGCAAGAGAAGTGTCGTCATCCACCCCTCGGTCTTTCAGTGCTGTAATGATCTCTCCGGCCCCTTGCTTTGCCCACATTGATGTTGCGAGTATCGGTCCGGCAACCGGTACTGCGTTGAGTGCAAGCCCTTTGCCCATCATTGGGATCATTTCAGAAGTAGCGTTCAGTACGTTCTCTGCGGTACCGAGCACACCTTTTTTATCTTTTGCTGCCTCGGAGCGCTTCGCTCCTACCTTCCCGACTTCGTTTGAAAGCTGAATGGCTTGATTCTTCGCTGTCTGGTCACCTCTCATGTAGGCGTCGAAAACAAGCATCTGTGTGGCACCGGAAATGTCGCCCATCTGAAATGAGTTCGCAAGGTTCGGGTCGTGCTCCTTTATTTTTTCGAGCTTCGCCTGAATCTTTTCCGATCGATACCATGTGGGATCAAGAATCTCTGCCGCCTGTCCGTGGGTGGTCGCCGTCTGTTTAACCCCTTTGGCAGTTTCAAGAAGCTTCGCCGACTCTTCGGGGAATCCGGTTGCCATCGTGTAGCCCTTGGCCGCTTTCTCCATCTGACCGGCAACATATCGCTGTCCACCGGCAAGGGCTTCGTGCGCTCCAGCTGCAACGGCTTGGGGAATCCTTTTCACTCCTTCAACCACACCACCAATAACCGGGAGTGGTTTCTTATCGGATATCCCTGCGGTAGCCAGTTCTTCTTCAGGTAACGGAGTAATAGGAGTAGCCGGGAATTCTTCGGTCGGTGCTCCGCCAACCGCTCGGCCGGGATATGCTGCGTTTCTTGGAAATTCTACGTGGGGAGTAGAGGAGATGGTTGCTGTGGGTTCGTCGTTCCAGTCAAACTCAGTACGATTAAACTGGTCTGGAAAAGATTCTACCGCGTACTCTGCTACAAGTCGGTCGTCTTCGCTTTGAAGATCAGGGGTAACGCTTTTGACATACGATGCAAGATCACGATAAGAAGGCATTATTTGCCTCTATTCTGAAGCCACTGATTAAATCCCTGTTTCGAATACACTGGAGGTTGCGGTAAGGCACCGGCAACGTTTCCACCCTTTTTCTTATCCTGTTCTTTTAGAAGTTGATCGTACAGCGGTATACTAAGTTCAAGATATTTCTGTTCTTCTATCATTTCTTGAATCTGATCTTTCCTTTTGGCTATCGCAGCCATATCTCTGTTTTGGTACTGGTCTGGAATAGCATCAAGATCAGCAAGTATTTTCTGGCTATCTTTTTTTAAATCTTCAATTCTCAACTGTGCTGAAACCCGGTCGGATATTGTTTTGTTTCTCTGATCAGCCGTCATCCTATCACGTGTTAATCCAATATCCAGTGCCTTTAAATTGTTATACGTATCTCTTGCCCTTACCTTATTGGCCTCTGCATCAGCTCTTAACTGGTTTACCAAAAGTTGTTGCTCTGACGGAGTTGCATCTCCGATCTCCTTCGACAGTCCCCCAACTCTTCCGGCTGCTCCTTCTCTCGAACGATATTCTGCCCGGTTCAATCCCGGCTGATAGGCTTCTCCGGTTTCTACATCGGCAGTCTGCTGAATATTGGATTTAATCTCGGGTTCTTCCGAAATACCCATGCGCCCGGCTATTCCGCGACGTTCCTGGGAGTTTGGAGTATAAGATACTGCCGGTACCGCCCTCGGTTCCTGAAGGGCACTCTCCTGCATCGTGGAAAGATCCTGCGGCATTCTCCTTACTCCCTGATCCTGAACTCCTACGGTCCACGGTACCTGTCGTCCCGCTGGTCCACCGATAACCTGCTCTTCTCTGGTTTGAGTTTCTGAACGATACTTTTTAATCGCTTCCCTGTTAATATAATCCTTAAACTTTGAATCGGCGTCGCTCCATCGCATAATAGCCTTTTCGGGATTATTGCGCTCATCACCCATGGCAGGAGAATAAAAGGTTGCTTCTATTTTGGTTGCAAGTCGGTCGTTTACATCGTCGTCTTTTAACCCGAGCGTCTCTTTATACTCAACAACAGCCTCTGCAACCCTTTGAAGTCGTACCTCTTCAGCTTTCGTAGCGTCAAGTTTCAACTGCGCCAGTTGGCTTTGAAGAAGCTTGCGCTTATCCGCCGCGTCCTGTGCTGCCGGAAGCTGCTGAATGGCTCCTCCAAGTATCGTTCCTGCTGCGGCAATGTGACCGTAATTTTTCGGCTGTTCAGTGTATCCGTAATATGGCATTACCTGCCTCGATTCATCAAAGGGGTAAGTCTGCTTGAAGTCAAAGCTGTTTTGTTATTCAGAAATTCAGCATACCTGTCGGCGGCGTGCTGTAACCTGTTATATCCTTTTTCCTCGGTGCGTTCTGCACGATTCAAAGCGTTTTCTTTTTCTGTAACGCTTATCTGTCGCGCACTCAGAGCAAGACTTTGAGCTGTTTGCTGATTCTGGACATTCTGCTGTTTCAAAGTATCGCTGCGAACGGTACCGGCAAGAGCAAGATTACTTTTATTCGCTTCATCGGTGGCCTTATTTTGCATTACTCCACCAACGATTGACGCTCCAGCTGCGACGATTGCTCCGATTATTGTTGCTATTGGCATATTAATTCCTTAATTGTATGAAACTTTTGTAATTAACTCATGGTCATAGTTTGCTACTTTTGCCCCGGAATTCATTTGCTCCGTACCCTTCTCAGTTAATTTACTGTTCACAAATATTTTAGCCGATCTTCCGTCCTTTAAATCTACCACATCAATATAGTTTCCATGGTCAGGGTCTCCAACTGCAGCCTTTTTCAGCTTTTGACCACTTTTTACCTTGTAAAGTGTTCCGTTATAACTAACAATGGAATCAACCGCCGGCAAAGATCCTATCTGAATACTTATAATTTCTCCCGAAGCGTCAAATTTTTCAACAGGATTAAAATCCCACACTTTAGACATTTCTAAAGTCTTTTCATATGTTGACGTATCCTCAATCCTGTTCTCAACAGAATGACTTAAATCAAGAATACTTTTTGCTCTTGCCGAAAGAATATCATCATAATAGGGGTTTCCCTCTTTTGGCATGGTAAGTATCGTATCTGCATTCTTTGACCACATATCTACCGCAGGATCAACAACTATTTCTTCAATTGTTCCACCGGCACCAACATTATAAACTCTTCCTCCTTCGACGTACTTTTCACCGACAGGTTTAGTTGTTCCTTCTCCTGTTTTGCTCGGAGTGGGGGTAGTGCCCGTTCCCGTTGTTCCAGAAACTATTGTACTTGCCATCTGGAACTTTACCTTACCAGTATCTTTCACGGTATATCCAGAACCAAGCGAGGCGGCTTTCTTGTCGGCCTCGGTACTGTCTTTTCCGTGAACAGTCATGTTGAGAGTTCCATCAGGGTTGTAAATTTCGTACTCGTGAAGAGTGGTGTAATCAAGTTGACCGAGCATTTTCTGTTTGAAAAATTCTCTCTGGTCAGTCTGCTCTTCAGTGGAAAGATCTTTGTAGAAATCTGAATTTTCCATGTCTTCCCATTCTGCATCAACGGCGTTTACTTTCATGGCATTGAAATATTCCGTTGCCCTTGTGGGATCAATTCCCATTTTGGTAAGTGCACCACTGCTTTGCATTGCACTTATCGCACTTCCTACGTCCATGTTGGCGGTAACATAAGAAGCGAGTTCCGACATGCCGGAAGCAAAGTCTTCTCCCTTTTTCTCATTTTTAAGATTGGTAAAATCAAATGTTACTCCGGGGAATATTTCTGCATAGGCTTCTGCGGCCTGATCAAAATTCATATTCGTAAGCAGCATGTTTGCCGCCGACAGGTTGCGGCCCCAATTGCGTTCTCCGAGCGGGGTAGCTTCGAGCATGCTGGTAAATTCAGCACCGGAAATTTCAGGCTTTCCCTGCTCTTTCAACCGGGCGTTAACTGTCGCCAGCGAAGATCCGCTGTTGATCATGTTTTGAACCGAAGAATATCCTTCATCAGAAAGCTTGTTCTTCATGCTGTCGATTGTTATCTGACCTGAAGTAATGTCCTGCTGATTCTTCGTGTTCAGATAATTCTGATACGTCTTCATCTGGTCCATCGAAATATCTTTGCCGGTTACAGCTTTGTAGGAACTCGCTGCCGTGGTAAAATCTCCGGCCGCGATAGCAGCCTCATACGCCGTCCACCCCTGCGAGTCACCATACTGCTTCTTGTCCTGCTCGAACTGCTGCCCGGCGAGTCCCTGTGAAGCGAGGTTGGCCGCTGCGGTATCTCTGGCCTGCATACCGGCAATACCATACTGCGCCCCGAGGTCATTGCGTTCAGTTTCCTGCTTATCACGAAGCAGTTGTGATTCGAGTCTTGCCCTTCCGGGATCGACACCTTCCTGAAGAAGCCGCTGTTCGAGTGCCGATCGCTCCTGCTGCTGTCTCGCCGAAAGTTCGTCCATCTGCCTGCGGCCTTCGAGCATCAGTGCCGGGTTCTCTTTGTTGAGGGTATCAGTTTGATATTTCATTGCGGTTTCACGCGCTATGTCTTCCTGTGTTTTTACGGCAGTCGTTCCTGTCGTCGGCTTTTCTTCGGTTACCGCCGTTCCTGCCGGTCGGTAATTGGTGTAGTTTTTAGGATCAAAAGCAGGTCCACCGACAGCGCCGATATTCGATTCTGCTGGCTTGTTCTCATCCTGTTCATCGTAGTACTTATCCATTTCTTTCGACAGGTCGTCAACTTCGGATACCGTACCTGCAGGTCGATAATTTTTATAATTTTCTGGATTAAATGCCTCTCCGCCGACCACTCCAATATTTCCGCCAGTCCTGTCTGCGGTATTCTCGGGAGTAACCATGGTAAACGGTTTAAGTTCCGGTCTGGTTGGTGCTCTTACGGGGTTTACTGTGGCATCTGGAGACTGAGTAGGCTGAGTCTGCATTGCCTCAACAGTAGTTCCTGCGGGTCTGCTTGCGGCCCTTACGACGCCATCGGCAATCTTCGCTGCGGTTCCTACTGCCGGTACTGCGCTCGTCCGGCGTCTCGGTTGTCTCTCGGGATCGTACTGAGTAATTCCGGTTCCGGTTATCGCACCCTCGATTGAGGCTCCCCCGGATTGAAAGCTCCCCATTTCAGGATATGCCCTTGCCGTGGTATTTGCGTCCAGGTACATGCTTCCCTCTGGAAGATCGGCCTTTATCTCGCCCTCGTGGTAAATATGCTGCCTTCCGGCAAGCTCCATTCCTGCGGGTTCCTCTGGATTGAGTTTGCCGTCATCTCCGTAACCGGTAAATCCGACACCGTATCTCTGACTCACCGGCAGCTGACGATAATCGGGCATACCGCGCTTTTGCAGTTTACGTCTCATAGCCTCAACCTTTTTTTGAGCAACCCACGAATAGTCTGGCATTTTTAGACTTCCTCTAAAGCCGTGATGTCCCGCGCTGTAGTGTCTGCCGTGTTGTAAATACACCGAAAGGCCAATCCCACCGGTATGCGGGTAACAACCCGCCATACCTTTCTGAACTTCTCGTTTTCTCCAACGAGATACCCGTCGATACTTGCGTATCCCGCAGACTCTTCGTCGGCGTCAGAACTCCTCCCGATATGAACAGCCTGCGGAGTAAATCTCTGTTCTCCCGCCAGTTCTTCGGCAAGTTGAAAACCTACTCCTGCAGCTATTTCGGCGTTATCGAACCTGAAAGTTCTCGCCGCTGTAAAAGCTCCTCTCGGCATAGTATCTCCTTTTTTATGGTGCCAACGTTGTTACTGAAGCAATCGTTAAAAATCCATCGGTAGAGTACTCGGCCAATAAGCTGAATGGTAAAGTTTCCTCGGCCCGTATTCTCCACCTGTCTCCAAAATACTTTATAAACGCCCGTTTGCCTGACGTTCTTTTTATCAGCTCTTCGAGTTCTTGGATTCTTTTTTCTTTGAGTTTATCCCTTTTCGATAACAGGAGTATGGCATCGTTGTACTTTCTGATCAATGTTCTTAAATCAACTTCGTCAGGCCGGGGAAGCGAAAGAATGGTTATTCTATGGTATTCTCTCATGTTCATGGCAAGAATCCGCCTTCGTCTTTTAAGACACCATCATAATAATAATATAATGCATCCCCACTGATTGCTTTAGAATATCTTCGGACATCAAAAACGGTTCCGTTTCCAACGGTGCAGTTTCCTCCATATGCCAGTAGCCCGGTAAGCGGTTGAGAAATTCTCAATCTCCCATTCTCATAAATGAGAATTGTATTTCCCGACCTTACCACTGCAAGGTGTCTCCACGATGCAGAAGGCGTCATCGGGAAAGTCACGGTGTCAACTCCGTCAGTGAATCTCAAAACATCGGCTATAACGTCCACTGTAGCGGACACTCCTCCTTGAACCTGTCCAAGAAACAGGACACCGTCTCCCATCATCCAACCCGATACAGTAAAGTCAGCAATCGTATATGCAACGGTCCCGGAAAGCCCTGTCGACGTAAAGGCTGAGGCCGTCTTTCCGTCCGGTCCCGCCGCGGTGAATCCGGTACCCGTCCACAATATCCCATCGGCACGGTTCATAAGCATCGATGGTTTATTGCGTGAAAACCATATGTCCGGGCTTGAGAATTCTTTTTGATAAGCTTTCTCTGGATAGTAATTCAGGTGAGGAGGTGTCCGGTGGTCTATTTCCTGACAGTGAGTTTCACACTTCGTTGTCCTGAATGCTGAAGTGGAATACTTCAATTTAATCTGCATCCGTCTCGCTTCTACTTCTTTGAGAAATGCATAATCTCCTTCACGTTCAACCTTCATCAGCTTGGTAGTCGGAACGATCTGCTCTCCACCCTCGAATATTTCAAGGCTCAGCTCGTGGCCTACCCGGAAGCCATCATCGGTGTACCCTGTTTTTCCCCGGTAATTCTTCTCATCCCAACTTCTCATTGGAACATGAGTTTCAATGTGTCTTACATTCTCGTGCTCCCCACGTCTCGCCGTTATTTCCGGGAAGAATGCTTCGCACTCTATTTCTGCCTCGTCGTATCCTCCGGCGCGGTCGGTCCACAACTCAGGTATTCCGATCTGAAATATCTCCATGGTGTCGGAGTTTATCACCAGAGAAACGTTTTCGTGGTTCTCGTTCGTTCCCTTGGCCGTGGCCGCTATGAGCGGGGGCCATACCCACCTTCCCGACACCGGAGTGATACCCTGACCCTGTAGGGTCTTTACGGCGTGTTTAAAACAAAAGTCAGTCGTTCCTGATAACAATCCATCCGGGCCCACGGCGTAGTCATAGACATAGATGTAATCCGGTTTGATCAAGGTATACGAGTTACCAAATTCATCTACCACTGTGCACTGAACGGTATACACTCCCGGCGCCATGTACGTGTGTCTCGGGGAAGGTTCAGTACTCTGACTCCCGTCGCCGAATAGCCATGTCCATTTTACGATATTAACCACGGTATTCACCACCGAAAAAATTAACTCCAGAGGAGATATTCCCGACTCTAAATTTACGGCAATATTCATGCATTTTTCCGCCAGAGAATGTAACCCAATAATCCGTCATAGATCGACATACTCAATTTCTTCGTTTTCTGAAGGGCCTTTATTATTCTTCCCCCGAGACTTTCATCAAGCAAAAAGTTTTCCGCAGTGTATGACGTGCCGTTAAACTGCCTCAACGCCTCTCCCCCCTGCTCATTGGTGATAAGCTCTATCAGATCACCGTCTATTTCCCTTGCGCTACCGGCGTCGATGGAACCTATGTTTTTAACCACCTGTTTTATCCCCGGAAGAAGGGCCACTGCTTCGTTGCTTCCTGGAAGAGTAGTGAATTCGCTGAGTCCTATCGCTACTCCCCACGTACTGCTGGCGCATATGATAGCCAGCATGTCCTGAAATTTCCAGTAAAATGAAATTGCGTCCTGAACCTCTTCCGACTTCTGTATTTTAACATACTGTCCGATAAGAAAATCAAGATTATTCTGAAGATGCGCGTAGTAAACGTCTTTCTTTCCACGGAAAGACTCAACGATGAATCCGGGAATTACTGATCCGACATTGCAACTTGGAAGCGCCTCTCTGTATCTCGAATAACAGGAATAGAAATCTTTTCGAGCGTATAGAATTTCATCTTCGGTCGTGTCATAGAAATTCCTATGTGTCGGGTCCATAGTAAAACCCTGTAGGGGCTGATCGTTATCGATGTGCAGCCTCACCCGATTGGCGTCGATGTAGTCAGTCACGTAAAATCTGTACCCGAATGAGTTGTGAATCGTTTTTCTCTCATCCGCTGCCGTGAACGTCGTTCCGTGAGTTCTGGTGAGTATGTCCCCGGTAACGGTACCCCTGATCACTCTGCCGTTTCCTATGGCCGCGGCGTACCATGCGTCATCGGTCCCGTAGTACACCCCTCCCGACAGTCTTACATGAGTCGAAGACACCACCTGGATTATTTCAAACCTCTGGCCGTCGTCGAGTTCAAGAATAGAATACCTGTCAGCGGCCTCGAATTCTCCCCTCGTGGCATAGAAGTGAAGTCCGAGTAGGTGTCCGTAAAATGATCCGCATATCCTCAGGTCTTTCACCCATATAAACCTCGCCGGGTCGTTGTATCTTGATTTCTCGGTGTCAAACGGATCTATCGACTCCAGGTTCGGAGTTCTCCACACCGGAAAGTGAGTAAAATGCCACTGGTATTCCTGCGGGTTCGTGTTTTTTACCCTCGGCACCCATAGAGTTCTCACGGCAAACGGCCATGTTTCACTTATCCCGTACTCGGTCCATACCTCTGAAAAATCTATGTTATCAGCGTCGACTATATTGGTCCCTGTTTCCTGGTCGATCACGCTTGGAGTCTGGCGGTCAACAAAAAGCCCTTCGGTTTCAAGTCTCTGTGCAGAATAAAGGTATCGATACCGGCATTTATGAAAAAGAGTATCATCGTATGGTACTGAAAGTATCCTGATATTTGGCGGATCGATATTCACCCGGTACGCAATAGGATACGTTGCTCCGGGATCAACTTTAAACATTCCCCCGCCGTTAAAAAAGACGTATTTGTCCTTGTATTCTGAATAGTCCGACTTTGAACTGTAGGGCAAGTCTCTCGAAATTACGAGAATTTTATTCCACGCTGAAATTGGTATATCCGCCGTGTAGATGTCTCTCCCGAGAAGCAGAATCCACTGCTGAATACTCCTGTGAAAATCAAAAATGTTTGGTGAGCCTATTAGAAAACATGCTATGCCATCCCGGTAAGTAGTATTCTCTCCGACAACCTCACCGGTTCCTACGTACTCGGTAATCAGTTCATAATTATCTCCGAAGCAAAAGTAATTTCCAACGTCCTGCTGACTGAAAATTGCTCCCGAGTCGCTTACAATGTGGTTTCCAACCTTATGTGCTGAATACCCTGTTCTGTCCTCAATCGCCGGGAATTTGGTTCGCGTGTACAGCCTGCATCCGGTACGGCCTTCATAGAACCTCGGGTAAATGGTAAGGTTCTTACTGTCAGCAAGAGCGTCGGTTATTTCGCTGGCTGGCGGATCTTGAATGGTTCCCCTCGAAAACGTGTCAAACACAAATGGCTGAGTGTTCTTCGTGTCTTTCTTTGTGCTTCCTGGATCGACGTTTTTTCTCATGATAGCGCAGCCCGAAAATCTACCTTGAGTGCAGCCGGTCCCGTTCTCGGAGCCCCAACAAAATCAAGAGTCAAAGGAAGCACCGTTATGTATAAAGTTCTGGCTTTGGTATTTATGTCTCCATCTGAATTAATTGCAGAAAGTGTAATTGTAAATACTCCAACCTGAGTAAATTTATGAGATACACCATCTAATCCGGAAGTCATGGCATACGCCGCCCCATAACCGAAATTCCACATACAATAAAGAGTATCATCAGACGATAGATTTGTAAAAGTTACTTCCTCTCCAAGCATTACTGTTGTTGGCGTTCCTGTAAAATCAGCATACAGCTCGGTATCGGATACCCATACATCACCTAAAACAATCCCTGTTACGCCTGTGATACCCCCGGTTAAATAAGCTCTCCTATTGTGGTTTATTAATGCAAAGTCACTTCTTACTGAAAATGGAGCCGCCTGGACAATCTGAGTAAAATTTAACCCATCGCTAGTTTGCCATATATCATTATACGACGGAGAAACAAGCCTCCCACCAATAATAGCCAGATTATTTTTTGCATCATCAATTACAGCCTGATGCTCGATTCTTGCCGACCATGCAGCATTACCATCGTTTACAAATACGGCTCCGGTCGCAGAGGAGAATACTATGTTTTTAATCCCTCCTGAGTATGCTCCCCCATACATCATTAATTCACCTTTGAATTCAGCCGACGCATGTTCTCTAGGTCCAGTCCATCCTCCCGCTATATTGGCGCATTCCAACGTCCAATTTAATCCATTGGAAGAACTGTACACATCCGACCTTAGTGCACCCCCGGCGAATCCACCGGAGATAAACATTTTGTTATTAAATACACACAATCCAAATTCGTGCCGTGTTGACCATGCAGCTCCGGCAGTAACCTGAACCCAGTTTATTGCATCATCTGAACTCCAGACATCCCTAAGGAATGTTCCGATCTGATTAGATCCACCCATTACCCAAAATTTATTATTATAATAAATAAAGCCATGTCCCGATCTGGCCGACCACGGAGCATGTTCTACCAATAGTTCCCAATTACTACCATCGCTGCTTCTCCAGACATCGTTTAACTTTACAACTCCAGTAGTATAACCCCCGCAAATGTACATATAATTGCCATCAGAAACACCCCTATGCAGACATCGCGCACTCCATGGTGCAGGATTAAGTATTTCTTGCCAATTATTTAAAATAAATGACATTTAAAACCCTCTATCCACCGGTTCGTAATCATAATCACCCTGCACACCAGCGTTCTGCTGCTTCCAGTAAGCTCGTTTGAACTCCCCGGATACGTACTGATAAGCTTCGACGTAGTTACCACTCTGTATACCTTCTATGAGCTTTGCTGCGGCCGGTAGAAGGATCTCCATGTCGGAAGGGGGAGGGAAGTCGCTCTGAATACTTTCGGACATTATGTCGGTCGGTTTGCGGTAACTCCGCCTGCGGTAGTAATCGTCCTTAGTTCCGGGATCTTTCGAGAACATAAGTTGCGCCGGGATTGTCGCGCTCATGTAATCCCTCGGCTGTTTCACGTATGGAAACTTCGCGTAGTACCTTCCGGCTATCGAGACTGCGTTTTTCTCGGTACTCCTCAGCATTCTCGGCATGGTCGAGCCATAATCCGCAAACATCGACATATCATTATCGTCGATGAGTATAAGCACTCCTGAAACTCGCCATACGTCTGTCGGCATGTTGTAGGCGTAGACTCCCGCGGTCGTAGCAACAAAAGGCAGAAGTCCGGTCGTCGAGTCTACGATAAGAGTCTTTTCGGACTCCACCGCCATAAGTGTGGCATTCGCGGTATTCACATACTTGAGAACCCCGTGAGGACCATCACGATTCATTCCGTGGAATCTCTGTACCAGTTCGTCTACTATTTCTTCGGTACTCATAAAATGTGGACTCCAATATTGTGATTTACATATCTTCTTGCTCCTTGTCCGATACTTCGAACAAATGACTCTCCATCATTATTGGTAATAATAAAATCCTGTGTTCCGATTGGAGTAGCACCCTGAACGACAATTACTACCGTATCCGTAGCAACTCCCTCGACGGTCCACGCAACTCCCCCAATGGTTCCGGTCGGATCAACTCCACCAACCAAAAAACCAGATCCGGTTATCTGCCATCTTCCATTACCTAAATAAGTAATATCGGTTATCAGGGGTTGAATGGTTGCAGTCCAATAATCTGCCTGCAATAAATTGTTTGCTCTCCATGAAATAGACAGTGGATCAGGGCGAACATTTACCCCAACCCTGATTTCATCAACCTTTCCGTCCAGTGCTGATGCGGAGAATCCAACACACATATTCTCCACACCGGATATCGTTGGTACCACCGTAGGAATAATGTCGTAAACATAGCCTGATGCCGGAATATTTTTTATATTGACACCGTTTACAAACACTCTTCCTCGGCCATCGTCCATATACAAGTCACCGTCATAAAGCAGGTGCAGTAACCGAAGCTGTCCAGCTGCAAAAGCGGTTGAGTAATCAAACTTAATGGATGGATAAGCGTTTGCGAATAGATGGAATTTAAGAGTTCCATCAGTGAACGACCTTACTTGAATTCCATGGGTCGCATCAGCATAATAACGAAACCACAGATCGGTAACATCCAACACATCCTGACTTATCAGCATTATCAATTCAAATCGTGATGCTCCATTCCAGTTTAACGGCTGTCCAAAATGAACGTTTGAATTGTTGCCGTTAAAATCAAATGCTTTATCCAGAGTAGCTGCAGCTCCATAGGTGATATTTGCAACGGTACCTGAAATTGCTCCGCCGCTTCTATTTACCGGATTGCCTGCAGCCTCATTAAAACCGCAGGAAATAAGCTGTCCCTGGTTAGTAAAAACCAGTGACGAATTTGTTTCGGCAAGAGCGCTTCCTGCCTGTAGGAAAAACGAACGCCCTGGATTTACTACACCCTCAAACCAGACGTGCCCTGAGTGGGTAACCATATTTAGATTTGCATCAGCATACTTTAAACACTTTGTTCCGGCAACTGAATCCATTACTGCAAGCTTCGATGGATCTCCTCCAACTATAGTATTAAAGTCATCAAATTTTGCATCTGCCAATGCAACTATCTTGACTACCTGATCTATTGCCGGTATATTGTCAACAGCGTATGCGGCATTGGGAGTTATTTTTACAATCCTCTCAACACCTGCAACTAAAGGAACTGACGCCATTGGCACATCATGTATGGTTCCTGCGTTATAAATCGCTATTGCCTGATCAAGGGCATCGCACCACACCGGGCCATAGTAATCGTATGTCGTTGGATGTACATCATCAACAAATGGAACACTATTATCAATCTGTGCCTGCAGAATATCGGCGATTACGTATCTTCCCGGATACCATATATTTGAAAGTGCATCAAGAGCTTCTTCGGTATGACTATCAATAGTTGCATTGAACGTTTCCCATCCCGGCAGAGTGGTTGCTACATGGGTGGTCGTTCCCCATACCAGAATAGCACGAGGGTTCCTCTGTTTATAATCGTTTAAAAATTGGTTAATTTTAAGATAAAATTCATTGGCAACATACTTTCTGTCATGCATTCCGCTGTTTAACAAAACTATGTCGGGAAGTGGGCTTGCAGTAAAAATATCTCCTTTAAGCAAGAAATTATTATAGTATCCCATCCACATTCCAACTATACCCTGGTCGTTTACTACGTCAACCTCGTAAACATCAGTGGAATGATTCGCAAGCGTGTGTGCCTCAACATATGGATAAATGCCTAACTTCGAAATAGAATCCCCATAATGCTGAATGTGTATCGCGCTATTCTCAACAACATCAACCGAGCCAACGTATCCAAATAGGGCATCTAGGGTGAGGTCCCAAATTCTGACATACAAATTGAGGCAAGCAGCAAGGGGTACCGTCCAGTTATAAAAACCTGACCCGGCAAATAAATTGGATGATGTAGTAGACGCAATAATAGCATTCCATGGTCCACCGGTGCCGCCTATACAATAATCAAGCTTTACGTTTGCACCAGTTACACCGTCCCATGTAATTCTATAGATATAGTCCTTATACTTTCTCATTTTACCTCAATGTGTCCGAAATCATTTATTTCATCAAGACAATTTAATCCGAGTTCTTCAGCAATGGCTCCCACTTGCCGGTAGTCTGACTTTCCGTCAACATTTCCATCGGCTTCGACATTCCAGATATATTTACCGTTCTTTTTTATGGCAAAATCAATAGCTCTTGAAAGCGGTTGTTTTTCGGTAACAATGTGTTTACTGTTGAGTGTACGGGTAATCTTCTTTCCCGATGTTTCAGGAGGCATACCAAGTATAAGGCGTATCCTTTTTATTTCATCAACAGGCAATTTATCGTTGAGCCAAAAAATCACCTGTTCAAGTTGGGTTCTGGAGGTGCATACAATAACAGGCTCAATACCAATCTCTGCAGTAAGCCTTACTATTTCCTGCCATTTTTCCTGCAATTCAGGTACGCACTGATTTATGTCTCTGCTCATCAGTTTACCAGAACCTTTCTTATGGCCTTTAGTTGAGATACTGCTTCTTTGTTCTTTTTAAACACCATCTTCAGGCCATCACAGTACTCTCTCGGAGAATGTTCGCAGGCTCCGGGAATACATTTAAAAAGCTTCTGCTGCCACGTATCCTCCGGCAATAAGAAGCGGGTTCCTACGTCATAGCCATCGGTTTTTGGTGTCAGGTGATCCCTGAATAGCACGGTAATGACATCCCTTGGGTTAACCACATAGATATTGTTTATTAAACCCTTGTAGCGTGTTAACTCGAAAGTTTTCAGCCACATAAGATTTCCAGACGGTGGTGCACCGTATGAATAGCAGTCAACGTACCTATTCGTGGCATTGGCAATAATATTCCCGAGCAGCGGCGTTTCGGCTCCTCCCCTTGAATGGCCGAAAATATTCAGGTGGTCGTAGTCATTTGCCATCACGATACTTTTCAGGATTACCCATATCCTTTTTACCGATTCCTCAAACCCATCGTGGATTCCATTCGACCCCACAGACAGGTGAAAATTGTTTATCCATGCCGATGTCCACTTCTTGAAATCGGTGCCGTCAGTGCCTCTTAAAACAATGTTGAGAGTGCCATCAATCATGACCGTCGCAAAGAAGTCCGTTTGGTTCATCCACGGTATAACTTCAGCCTTCGGGAAAAACAGTTTTACCTTCCGGCTGAATGCAACTTCATCATAAATTGTTCCCGAAAATAGAAGTCCTTGGATAAGTTTATTCATGTGGTCCCTTCTGAATAGCCTTAAAAAGCATCGACCGTATTTCCCTCAACTCGGCGTTTATCTCTCCGAAATGGGTACTCATGTCCTCTTTCATACTATCGATATGAGAGTGGCATTCCTCTTTCAGGACATATCCATTTTTTTCTGGAGATGGCTTTGAGAACGGTTTGAACTTGCATATCATGAAGGTAACAACAATAAGGGCTGTGGGCCACGGAGCGGCATTAAAAAAACCTTCGAGGATTCTGTAGACTTCTTCCATGTTTACCCCAGAATCATTTGGTAGACATTAGTCTCGTTTCCAACTCCTCCGAAAACATGAAGTCTGTTATTGATCGGTGCAGCCCATGTATGATAAACCGTGGTCGGGAAGTCAAATGCCTGGTCCCAATGGCACCCGTCGCGGCTGAACCATACATCTTTTTTGGGCGTTACTACCCACCCCTGAGTACGATTGTCATAGTCATACCCGTATCCCCCGATAATCCACATGCGCTCATCCCACTCACAGTATCCGAAGTCGCAGATTGTACCCCATGGGGCATGAGCATCCACAAGATGCCAGTCCTTGAGGTTGTCGGTGTACCAGATATCGTCGAGAGCACCGGTTCCGTTTATGCCGCCGAAAACCCAAAGCTTGTTTTTGTAGACCATGGCACCGAACCCGCTTCTCTCGGTCCAGTAAGTGCCTTGAACATCGACGATATGCCAGTCCTTTCCGTTCGACGACCGCTCTATTCCATGATTGAAATTGGTCAGATCGTATCCCCCAAGAACAACGAGTTCTATCTTCTGATCGCCAAACGCAACCATGCGGTGATTTAGTACTCCCTCGGTATGCTCGTACATGGTTTCCCACTGCTTTCCGTCGCCGGAGCACAAAAGACTATTCTGCGCCACTCCGCCGTTGTATCCACCGCTCACCCACATCTTGCCGTCAAAAACACAGGCCGCATGGCGTTGTCTGGCAGACAGTCCGACAGGAGCGTGTGCAATGTAATCTCCGTGAATACCATCGGGTGACTGAAGCACCCACGGAATAGTAACACCGTCACTCACTCCACCGATAGTGATGGCACGATTATCGTACAGCACTCCGGCGTGATACGATAGGCCGTGCTCGAATTGTCTTACCAGTTTCCATGCGTCCATTTATTCCTCCACGGTAACAAGTTTCGATCGTTGCGGTTTCCTTCGTTTTGCCGGTCTTTTGGCAGGCGGTTTCTCGGGTAAAAAATTGTCGTCCGCTGTCGGGGTTCCAGGTCCTTCGTCTGGTAAATCATTGGCAGAACCAGACTGATCATCCGGAGTTTCAACACAGACATCCTCAACTCCATCTGAAATGATAACATCGCCGGAATCGTCGGTTTCCTGAAGTTCTGCACCCTGAACTATTGTAGGCTCCTGCTTTGCCTCGTTTGGTTCAACCGGTTCCTTGGTTACAACCGGTTCCTTCGCGAGTTCGCGGCGCGTTATTTCGTGCTCAAGCTCCAGCTTTTTACGCCTGAGTTCGTCGTCACTCATCTGCGCTTCCTTCGGACGTTCCACGACTTTACGAATTGCCTTCTTGGTCATTGTTTCGGCGATTTCGAGGATTTCTTTTTCAACCTGCTTATCCTCTATGATCCAGCACTTGAACGCGCTCATTGACGCCAGAAACCTGCGGTTGTGTTCGATATCCAGCATGTTCGTGTACCATCCTCCAGTGAATTCGTCCTGCTCAAAAACAAGCGGACCGCCCTTTACCTCGAACTGGTAGTCAATCATCCCGGATTCGTGATTGTTGAACGGGGTTCCGTGCAGATAGTACGCGCCCTGTATCCCGTTTTTCCTCATGTCGATAAGCCGAAGTTTGATGAACTTGTATCCGGAGTTCATCATTGCGTGATTCAACATCATTCTTCGTTTTTGCTGGTCCTTGTCGCCGATCATAGTGTCTCCTTTTTTCACCGGTCACCCGGCATAGTTTTTAAAAAGAGGGGATTGCTCCCCTCCGTTGATTACACGTAATCAGGTACTGTCGTGAACGCCAGAATCGAGCTGAACTGCTCGTGAGTTCCGACACCAGGAATCTGCTGGTCAAACGCCAGTGATCCGCAGGCACGAACGCATGCGGTTCCGATACCCTTTATGGCTCCATAGTCATCGAGCTGTTCGATGAAGTGGATTTTTTCAGGGTACCATTTCCACACCGCACCCATACCGTGAAGAATATTGCACTCACGGACAGTATCCGGATGATCGTAGTGCCGAAGATCGGTATCACCATGCCACATATACCCCGCAACCATGCTGTATGGTTCCGAGGTTCCAGAAGGAAGCACTGTCGCCAGTCTGACATCCTGAACAAGTAGAATGTCTTTGTAGGCTCCGAGTACACCGGTCCAGTTCTGGACCTTCTCCGACAGCGCCGATTTTGCTATGTACAGACTTCCGAGGTTTCGTGCGCTCCAGACCGGGTCCCCGAGATACATTGATCCATATTCGGACATGGTAAGAATGTACCCTTTGTTTCCGACAACACCGGGAATGGGAATGGTTGAAATGCGCCGGCGAAGAGCGAAGTTGCTCAGTCGCGACAGGTTCGGCTGGTTCCAGGTCTGCGTCGGAATAGGAGCGAGACTTCCGTTTCCACTGGACAGGAAGGCGTTTACAATACGCCCGGAGTATACCGCAGAGTTCGACGAGTATACCGGTTGGTTCTGATCGCGGTCGAGTCCTGCAACGAACGTGTTGTGGTTCCAATTGGGAACGCACGTGGCCGCCGTGTCGCCATATCGAAGAGTCTCACCGAACTGCTCAACTAGAGATTGGTGTATTTCCAGATCCTCTTCGTCCTTGTTCCAGTCCCCGAGATTGTCGACATTCTTCTTCCGAAGATCGAGGTAATCGGTGTCCAGTTTACGCACACCGTACTCGGGATTCACCGTAACCTTACGGCAGTTGTTACGGTAGATCGTAGCTGCCTTAGTTTCCGGCAGCTCTTCCTGCCCGATAGCTCCAGCGTTTCCCATTACTCCGGGCTGTCGGAGCTTGTACATCATGGTAATGGTTCCGGTATGCGCGTTCTTAAGCGTCGCCTCCGAAATCTCCATGTAAATACCGGCCGACATGGTCTTTTTCTCGGTATTGTACAGACCTTTGACATCGGTGTAAATCGACGCCAATACGGATTTCATTCTCAGTTCAGAGTCAAACCCTGCTAGCTGAGACTGTGCCGGTAGAGAGTACGGTGAATTTACTCCTACGCCTCCCATTTCATTGCCGAGTATTTTTATGGCACTGAAAAGAACGTTGAAAAAATATTTGATCGAAAACATAATAAGCCTTTGAAAAAGATTACATTCAGTTTAACTGCGCCGTAATCCTGCGCTCCATCTTCTATGCGAAGACAATCGGGTCCATTCCTAAAATGGACCTCGCTTTTTGAATCTCATCGAATTTGGCGTTATTTCCTCTCCGGTGCTCAATCATGGCTTTTTCCTCGTCGGTTTCGGCAAGCATCTTTACTGCCCAATCTACACCGTTTGGAGTCTGGCCCTGATCTTGTCCGCCGTCGAGTGTAACAGCGCCCTTATCGCGCCTCATAGCGACATTGGCAAGGTCTTCCGCACCTTTCTGATATTCGCCATCGGCTTTTTTGGTGTAATATCCCTCCTCAAGTCTTTTTTTGGCAAGAGCATCGTTGATATCCCTGCAAACTATCGGGACTTCTGTTTTTGATATTGGATCATAATGCATCAGCCTCTTAAGCTTGCCGGTAACCGGGTCCTTACGGTAGCCGTCCATATAATCAAGCAACTCACACTGCTTGATGTACTTATTTACGGCCTCACCGGGATCGGTATTGATACCCATCATCTGACATTTTGACATGAGTTCGGGGTTTTTGAGCTGAAGTTGTTCTAGCGCAACCTTCTCCTCTTTTAGATTCGCTGCCGGACGATCATAGTAGGCAAGAGCAACTTTTCTTGTCCATCCTATATACTCACCTTCCAACTCCCTTACAGGTTTGGGAAGTTTGTATTCAGGATCGTCCAGTTTGTCCATACTCTCATAGAGGGCGTTATTGAGCTTGTCAAAGTCTTCAGCTTCTTTGGTTTTCTTTTGACTCGTCGAGTACTCGGTAACCGATTTTTTTGTGCCTTCGATTTCAGCTTTTGCCTGTACCAAAAAATTGGTAAGATCAGAAACCTTATTGGTCAGCTTTCGGGTAAGGCTTCTGTATTCCTTCTGAAACTCCGGTGAAAGAGCTTCGTCCGGGTCTGCTTCTGCCTTCCTGTCCAGCTCATCCAGCTTGGCCTGGATACCCTGCATGTCAGATTGTACCGTTTTAATATCCGCGGTAGTCTCAGTCGATGCCGGTCCCTGCTTTTTCAGGTCATCGAGTTCACGCTGCAACCGTTCGGCTCTCTCTACTACTGATTGATCGACCTTGGGGTTGCTTGCTGCCTGCTCCAATACTTCTCGGAGCTTGTTTCCCTGTCTGGCAAATGTGGCTTCGAGTTCTTTGTGGCTCTTCACCAAATCATCTACGCTCTTATGCCCTGCGTAATCAGGTGCGGCGTTGTCCGGGGTTTCCGTTGGTGTCGACTTGGCCGTATCTTCTTCATGAGTGTCCTGATTTTGTGTAGTATCAGAACTCTCGGGCACAATTTTAGCCTCACGTATTTCGTTCAGCTGTTCGATTTTTGATGGATCGTCACCCAGATCATTGAAAGCCTTCTGCCTTGCTTCTTCATTAGGGAAATTCATTTCCGAATCCTTTCTTTTGCATCTTTGAGGGCTGTGTTTTTCATTGGGATACCCCGGTTAATTCCGGTTGTGTCGGCATACCCGCCGAAACCTCTTCGGTGCCTTGTGGATTTATATTTGACTGATTGTTTTCTGGATACTGAATGTCTGTCGATGGCTCGGTATGGCCTATCGCTGCAGGTTGTTTCTGCATTACCTGCATCTGCTGTAAAATAGCCTGCATCTGCATGTCAATTTGAGCACTCTGCAGTGTATTTCCCTGGATTCCAGTCTGAAGAGTAGTCGCTTCTGAAATAAGTCTCAGTCTGGAAATCATCGCCATCATGTCGTCGATAACTTTGAGCCCTTCCCGGTCCTCATCCTTCTTATCGATCGTCTCGAAAAAGTTTTTCAGTGCCGCAAGCCAGTACGGAAGGGCTATTCCGTTTCCTACGTTCGGGTCAATCTTTTCGAGCATTTCAGCCCACACGGACCGCCAACGCATTTGATATGTTTGGCTCTTCGTGTTCTCCGCGGTAACTACTCTGCATCTCGGGACCGTAGAAACATCATTGAAGGTTTGGTTTCCACGCCTCTGGTTTAATTTGAGAGCAGTTTTTCCATCCCTGAAAACAACCTCATGTTCGTATCCTGCATAGGTTATCTGCCACTGATAGAAGTATGACTCAGCGACGTTATTTATGAATTGGCGTATGTTTCTGTTCATGAGAGTGTTTGCGATCATGTTCATCTGGAATTTGCGCTCGAACAGTATCCCGGAGTCGGTAGACTCGCTCATTGAAGCCAATGCTTCGCTTACCCGAGACACCAGAGGAAGTACCTGTTCGTACATCCTCGAAATCTGATCCTGTGCGGAAATACTGTGTTGAGTCGGAACAATTTTTTGAATCACGTTTTTAACGCTGTCGAGGTCAACGAACTCTGCATGTCCCGACTTGTTTTTATTTTTTACCCAATTCTGACGCTTTTGAGGATCGGGAAAAAGGTTTTCGTTTACCAGATCACTGCCGCCACTGGCCTTTGAAATGTGCTCGTTGATCATGCTCTCGCGTTTATTGATGATATCTTCTACATCATCAATGCTTGCCTGAATTCCCATGTTCTTACCGGCCCACCTTCGGGCAGTAAAATGATGATAGGGAAGTCCGTTGACCTGAACCTTGTTTTTTGCCTCTGCTTGAATAGCCACCGTTGGGAGTTCTCGGCAAACCGTAGTCACGTATGAAATTTTATCCTCATACGTATCAGTAAAAACAGTGGTCCAGTCAATTTGATTAACGTCGGCAAACGCTTCAAGGTATGCCTGCTCTTTGTTAATAGGAAACGGTATGAGCTCTTCCTGCCCTTCGCGCCGGCCGATAAGTCTCGTTGTTTTTATGTGCTCCAGGTAATGCTTTTCAATCACCTGAAATTCATCCCCGACCTTCCCGAGGGTTTTGTTTTTCTGCTGCTCCTCAATATCAGTCGGATACCCGCTTTTATCCCGCTTGTACTCTGCAATTGCCTTGTTGAGTTCATCAGTTTTATGGTGATACTTCCTGACTATCTTTGCAGGATTAAGGTATCCAACCCGGTAAACAACTTCAGCATCCCGGTCGTCATCGCTCAACCAGTAGGGTTCCCATACCAAAAAGCCATGCATTATTCGTTCAAGTTTTATCCTCGGGGTATGAAATTTGTAATCCTCCACAAATCCAAGGTCACCGCAGTGTACCAATCCATCACGAAAAATCAGTAACATGGTGGTTTCGTAGTTGTACAAATCGCGGTCGGTATACCATGTCTGTGCAATAGACTCTGTAAGCAGACTTTTCTGGCCCTTTACCGGTATCCAGGTAGGGTCGGGAAGATCAGACACCAGACTTCCCGCAAGGGTGTCCACTCTCGGGCTGGAAATATCAATTTGAACAGGTTGACGATACTCTTCCTGGAGAACTTTAAGCGCCTCAGGGTCCCATTTCCCGTAATTGATAGGAAAATACCGGCGCCATGCTTTAACTCCCCTGTCAAAATCATCCTTTTGAACCTCAAGGGCTTTGTCTAACTCGGCTATTACCGTTGTCGCGAGGTCAGCGTCGGAACTTCTCTGCGATGCAGGTGTGGTTAATACGTTCATTCAGCCACCACCGTCGTTGCACGTTCTTGATTCAAATGAAAATCTTCGGGTAGTGTCTCTTGAACTATTCCAGCGCTGTTGAAATCAAGATTTATTCCTGGGATACGAAAGGTTATGCGGGTGATTTTTCGACAGTCATGATTGCGACATCTGACATACATCCTATCGCCATCAAAAGAGAGTAGCAAGCTTCCTTCTCCGTGATTGCAGTTTGGGTCACCGCATCGGATGGCTTTTTTAATAGACATAAAAATAGCCCTCCATAGTCGTTTCCGGCCATGGAAGGCCATTGTGGTAAAAACAAGCGCGTGGAGCGCCAAATGTGCTACGTGTCATATTTTCGTCCTCAGCGCTCCACAACACCGGACGAAACTTTACCACTGATCTTAATATAACATCAAACGATTACACTATCAATTATTTAAACTTCTTCAGCCCATCTTTGTATAATCTTACCGGTTTTGGTATCAATGGCAGTGAACACCCTGCACGGTATTTCTTCGGTAACTATTGTTGGCTCAGCATCAAATACTGCCGGTTTGCTCAATTGTTTTACGAATGGAATAGATACACTCTGTTTAAGCAATGAAACATCGACAACCTCGCACATTGAAAACGGTAACTCCATAATTATAGTATTCTACCTATTTTCACAACCCCCATATTCCGACCATTGTAAACGGCGGTATACTCTACGTTGGGCAAAATTTGAATCATAACTACACGCGATGAAAAAACATTAAATGAAAAATATATGGAGGGAATGGAAACCCCATTTCTCCACGGAAGGCCAGAAGACGTAATGACTACATTACACCACATTACTATCCCAAGGCCATAACCATGGTGTCACTAGAAAGGATGTCGCATGCTTATCTATATCGACACCCGTTTCGTAGTGGCAGTTGTGATACTTCTAGCTGCCATCGCCAAATGGTTCTAATGTACCACAACAGAAGCGAAGGTGAATGAAGCATCTTCGCTTCCTCCCCCCATATTTCAAAGAACTAAACGATAAACTTTCTATGAAAGGATAATATAATGCCGACATTTATAGTTACCATGGACGGAAGACTATCAGAACATGATGAACATACCGTTTTAAAAAATAAAAATGTAATTAGAATTACAGCAGCCTCATACTTAATTCGTAATTGCGATACAGCACAATTAGCCATAGACAGTATTATTCCTCATGGTATGGACAAATCACTTTTGATGCCTTGGTACGTCTTTCAAGTAATGCCGCCATGGACGGGAAAAGGGGCAGAACAAGATTGTATAAAAACCCCACAAAGGGTGATTGCTTTTTTAAAGATTTATCCAGAGGACAGTAAAGCCCCTTACAATCCTTTTCTTCAACATATGTCTGATGACGAATTGGACAGCATAGTCGATCAACCTGAGATTTGAAGAGTTTTACCTTTTGATCAAAATGGTCTACCACTAAAAAAGAATGCTGAAAATTATGGCATATTTTGATTTTATTCAAAATTAAATACATCAAGAATCGCGTGTAATTATGATTCATACATTCGCCCAACATGGCAAGGCAGGCTCGAAGACTCTCCCAAATGCTGAAGCACTTCTGCCTTGCCGGAACCGTTATGAATTATAAAAGAACATTGCTTCTGTATACATCTATCGGTTGCTCGTCGTAAAGATATTTTTTAAACTCTCCAACCGTCATATTTTCACCAATTTCTTTAACCACTCTGGTCCCCGTGTTCTTTCCCAAGCTGAAGTGTATAATATCACCCATTTGAATACGTTCATTGGGTGACAGTCTAACCATTGGAGACTCGTTCATTTGTACCTCGCTTTAGTCAGCATGTCTCCCCACGGAATAACCCGCTGTTTCCACGACCAGTTTTTCCTTATAATGTCCTCTCCACACTTTGAATAGTGGTTTATCGCATCGCGGTCTAATCGTTTCACCTTTCCAGTAATGTCGGAAATAACATTCTCAACCCGCTCTTCATCAGACTCGCCGTAGTATCCTGTTGAAAGTATTGCCCCACCTGCCGTTGCAACCTCACTGAATGCCCCTGCCGGAGTCGTGATGACACAACATCCACACGCTGCACCTTCGAATGCAGGGTTCGGCGTACCGCACTTATAATGCGTACATATCAAAACGTCGATACCGCGGTAAAAATTCACCATTGAGTCGGTGCCTACTGCCCGGTCGGGAAGATTTGCTATTTCCCGGACTTCAACTCCAGGTAGTACCTGCAGTCGATTCTTCAGTTCCGGCCAAATTCCACCCATTCCCATGTACTCAATATAGGATCCAACCCGCTTCCATCCTATACTCCACATTGGCTTTCCCACCCAACCGACCACGATGTTCTTGTTCTCACGTCGGTTGTCGCTGTTATAAATCGTCGTGTCGACACCATTTGGTAAACACCAGACACGGCCTCCAATGTAGTGCTTCAGCTCTTCATACAGTTTGAAATTCACTGCGGCAACCGCACGGTATCGATTCAGGAGAGCGGTATTCTTTCTCCGGGCATTCGCAAATGAATAATAACTCGCTATAGTAGTCGAACACTGATCG
>Ga0265297_10003572_pt1 | contig 27732 bp, 23 predicted proteins | sample Munlanlwell13791_FD_192502 | JGI IMG/M metagenome (GOLD analysis project Ga0265297, IMG submission 192502) | Leachate microbial communities from a municipal landfill in Southern Ontario, Canada - Leachate well 137-91 | ecosystem: Engineered > Solid waste > Landfill > Unclassified | place...
GTAATTTGTTCGTTTTGATTTTTTTTTCTAGACCTGAAAAGGTAGTCGTGACATACTACTCCCCCGCTGAAAAAGATTCACTTTTAGTCATATGTCAATTACGAAAGGAAACACGCGCAGACAGTACCGATAATTAACGCAACAAAAAATTTACAAACGTCTTGCCTACCCATTGTTTTTAATAGGAGCTTATATGTTCACGAAACGTTTTTTTATTCCCTTGATCACACTTGTTGTCAGCTTTACTGCCCACGCAGCCGTTCCACCAGCACTTCCAGGCCTTGCACCACTTAATATCGCTGCTCCAGTACTACCACCACTCCTAATAGCAGTATGCGACAATAATATTGCCGCTGCGAACGCAATCATACAGGCCTCTGCAGATCAATCAGCAGCAGTATCTGAAGAGCTCAATGACAATTTAGAAACAGCACTTTCTATTGCAGCAGTAAAAGGATATGTTGATCTGGTTAATCTTGTGATGGGATACCATCCATCATTTGACTGCATTACCAATGCCTTGAAAAGAACAACACGTCATGCTTTGGGCTTATTAGAATGGCATAACGATGCACGTCCACAACTGAGCGCCATGTTCATCATGCTAGCAAGAAGCCAATTTAATCCAGCAGAACTTCATGCTCATGCTCAAATAGACTTTATATGGTCCCATAACAACAATGCCAGACTGTTGTTAGCAACCGTCTACCAACTTGTTGTTAACGCCTTCAATCAACAACAGCAAATCAATCAAGCAAAACAAAATCACAACCATCACTCAGATCAAGGTCCAAGCGCTGGCGCTGCTTGCAAATAAGTGGTGTCTATCTTCATTTTTGAATAATTGTTAGAAACAACAGTAATTTTTTTGTAGGAGTATTATTTATGATTAATTATCAATCGACCGTTATAAAAAGCGTTTTTGTATCGTTATTAACAGTAAGCACCAGTATTAATGCAGCAGCGCCAAGCAACCCAAATCTTGAAAAGGTCAGACCACGCCGCCTTGTTATTGAACATACCGATTTGTTAGATCCTGCGCTTACCGGAAGACCTCGCATAACATTATTAGCCCTGCGCGATGCCATTAACACAAACGATATGCGCAACATTCGAGCATTATGCAATCCGGCCTTCGTAAGCCATCCTATTGCTGAAAACGGCGACTCAGCCCTCCACCTAGCGGTACGTAAGAATAATGCGGTTGCCGTTGCAGCATTACTTAACGCCGCCCCAAATGAACGCTGTCGCCTTGCATTTATTGAACAACGCAACAAGTTCGGTGAATCGGCGTTTACGCTTGCCACAGAAGGCGGACTTTTTACCATTGTCAAAATGTTCCAATTACCACCTCAGTGCATTATCAATGCATTAACCCAAGCCACTCTTGCGCAACGCATAAACAGCATTTGTACACTTTTTATTGTCAATGCTTGCCCTATGGAACTTTACATGGAAGTCATTCGCCAACTTACTCAGTCTCGCAATCTTTCTCCAAAAGACATATTTGCTGCGGGCAAATATTTGGAAATGGCATACAACAAGGCATGCGTACTTTTTAAGCAACAAATGGCCATGAATCCATTTTCACTTCCACGTTAATTAGCTATTGTTACCAATTACATCAGATTTTTTTCGAAAGGTTATTGTATGAAACTAAGTTCGATGATCGCACTCCGCATGTTCGTCGTGGTAAGTATTTTCTGCACAGGTATCAGGCTTAATGGCATGCATCTCCCGGTTCATCTGTTGCCACCACCGCTCACCTCTCCTTCCGATTTCTATGAAGATCCTTCTCTTACTGACGCAGAACAGGCTGCACAAAGAAACCTTTATGATGCATTTCAAAGCTTCGATCCTCAGCAAATTATAGCATGCTGCGATGTCGCGAATCTCACGCTTCCCCTACAAATTGATGGTTCAACGCCACTCATGCTCGCGGTCAGAATGGCAAACGGTAATGTTATACATACCATTCTCACAACGGTACACCACCACAATCCTGCTGAGGTCTCAGGCTATATTGGAACACTGAATACTGCAGGAGAAACCGCGCTATCCCTTGCCGCATGTTTTGAATGCCAAGGCATTATCGCTTATTTGATGCAATATCCAATTGCTCCAATCACGCTGATTCATGCTATCATACAAGCAGCATTTTGCTTAAAAATAGAAAGTATCAAAACTTTATTAACACACAGCCGCTACCCAATTATCAATCTGTATCTTCTCACCGCTCGTGCCATTGCTGCAACCAACATTCCTGCATCAGTATCCAATCAAGCTGCACTTGAATGTTTCCAAACAGCCTATGGAAGTGTTTTGCGCACACAAATCAATAAAATAATGCTCAAGCACCAACAAGACGCAAACCGTCGTCACAAAGGTAACGACGACGTTTCTGGTGCCGGAACAGGAGCTGGTTCAACAAGCACACGCGTGGCAGCACGTTAAGTATAATTGAAAAGCATTAAACCGAGTTGTACGGCGTCTGTGTGATATTTGTCATGTCACACTGGCGCCGCAACTATTTTCAACCCTTACAAACAGGAAGCAACGCTTTGCTTGCATCATCAAGAACAAATGATTTTACTTCCGCATCGGTTTTTCCGTAGCGGAGTCCAACGAAAGCAATATTCTTTTTCGCCAATGCTTGTTGGACGCAACGAAGATTTTTCGCCTTGTCATCAATAAAAACAATTTTTTTAGGCGCCAACTGCTGCGCTCGTAAAAGCTGAAGCAAGACTTCACCTTTGTCATTATTGCCACAAAACATACACCCATTTAAAAACCGTGCTTTGCCATTTTTTAGAGTAAACATGCAATCAGTTTTTTTAAACAATGCGCAGGATAAATCAATACCAATTGAGCGCAACTGCCGTTTTGTGCAATGCACAAATGGTAACGAACGCGCGGTGAGCGTCATAACCGGAATATGTCGTTGTTGCAACGTACGAATTATCGTTGCAACTTGTGACTCGACGGCATGCACCGATGACTTTTTTTGAGCTTCTTCATAGTACGGCAACACTGCGGCGACCGCTGGCAGCTCTTGGTAGCCAAGCGTTTTGGCATGCGCAAGCATTGCAGAAAACCATTGATCTGTGGCTCGCGCCTCATCTGCAGCACAAATGGTGTTGTCGATATCAAAGAACACCATGGAATCTTTATCAACGTGTTTTAAGACGCAATCAATCGATTTAATTTCAACAATAGAAGCATTAAGTGAGGCAACGGTCAGAATATATAAACTAATCGCTATACGAATAATTTTCATCGCAGACTCCGTAAATTATGAGAAACAGATGGAAACAAAAACTGGCTCAGTATATGAAGAAACGCATATTTTTCTAGCCGAAGAAAAGAGTTGCACAAAAAAGATTTCACAATCTATGCTAAACACGTTTTAAAAAATTCCCCAATGAAGGAGACCAGTTTATGAAATTGTACGTCTACATTCTTGCGCTTGCCACCCTACTCATCCAATCTGGCTGCACTAAATCACCAGAGCCAAAACCAGAACTTCCAGCAATCGTCCACCAAGCACATTTAACTGATGGGTGGTATCCACAGAATCCAGAAAAACTAACCCAAAGCCTTGATCAATACTTTGCTAACGCACAAAAATATTTTGAAGTACCCGTCAATACAGCTGATGTGAAAGCAATCATCGTTCCACATGCTGGGCATTTTTATTCAGGCCTTTGTGCCGCAACGGCATATCAAGCATTGCGTGGCAACACTACCATCAATCGCGTCATCATTCTGTCGCCAGCGCACACTGCTTTTTATAACGGCATTGCACTGCCTGATTACACGATGTACCGCACGGTACTTGGAGACATTCCCGTTGATATCGAAGCATGTAATATTCTAAAAAAAGATTCGTTATTCAGACCATATGCTACGGCCCATGCCACAGAACATGCAATCGAAATCCAATTACCATTTTTACAAAAAACATTATCAAGTTTTAGCATTGTTCCGCTCGTCGTTGGTCATCTTACCCCCGAAGATCCTTTGCTGGCATCTAAACTGCTTAAAAAAATTATCACCGACAAAACCTTGATTGTCATCAGTTCCGATTTTGTTCACCATGGCGCCCGATTTGACTATGAACTGGTTGACAAAAATCGCATTGGACACGTTCGATTACTTGATTCACTTGCCATTGAAGCACTCGGCAGGCAATCATACAATGAATTTGATACGCTGCTGCAACAAACCAACGCTACTATCTGTGGACGTGAAGCACTGAAAATTTTACTTGCACTTTTGGGCCGAGGAGATTTAGGGCAACTGCGGGCAACCGTTGGTTGTTACTACACATCGCCGCAACGACAGGAACAAAAAGAAACCGGATCAATTAAAAAACTTTTCCAGCTTCCTGATGATACAAGCACCGACTCAAGTGTCAGTTATGCCAGCATGATTTACAGCACGCCACAACAACTAAAAACGCACGAACAACTGCTGACTGGCTACGAAAAGCAGGCGCTGCTCACCATGGTTCGTGCACTTATTCGCAACACTTTTCAACCAAAAGATAAACAATTAGATGAACGATTGTTGTTCCCGATCAAAAGTCCTGGACTCATGCTGCCCGCAGGCGCCTTTGTCACCTTAAACACCAAACAAGGCGAGCTTCGCGGTTGCATTGGCAGAATTATGACACGCGATCCACTGTATCAAACAGTAGCTGCAATGAGCCTGGCCTCGGCATTTAATGATACACGCTTCCAACCACTCACTGCGCAGGAACTTGATAACGTTATCATTGATATCACGGTGCTGACGCCACCCCACAAAGTCGCTGGCTATCAGGATATTCAGATCGGCAAACACGGCATTATTTTGACCAAGCAAGGCCACTCAGCCGTCTTTTTGCCACAAGTGGCACGCGATAATCACTGGACAATTGAAACCACGCTTGAACACCTCAGCCGCAAGGCCGGCTTGCCAGCTGATGCGTGGAAGCAAGGCTGTGATTTTGAGGTCTTTGAGGGATTTGAAATTAAAGAGGATTAAAAGTTATCCATGTTCTTTTTAAACTCAAGATGATCAAGATAACTTTGCAAAATGAATGCAGCGGCAATTGAATGACTTTTGCGCTTGTCCTCAGGACTTTTTGCATTATGATGCAGCTCTGCAGCACGTTTACTACTCAGCCGTTCATCCCACAAAATCCATGTAATCTGCACATCATTAACATTTCCAAACTTTTTCTCCAACTCCTCTTTTTTGGCAACAATGCGTAAGGTCTGTTCACTTTGCCCGCCAGAGAAGGTTTTGGGGTAGCCAACTACAACCGTCGTAATCCGCTCTTGCGGAATGGTAAGCGCCAAGAAAGCATCAAGGCCGTTCAGTTCAACAGTCTTATAGGGTTTACACGAAACGCCAAATCCATCTGATAGAGCTGTTCCCACCCAACGATCACCAAGGTCTAATGATAAAATCTTCATAAAAGCCGCCGTTTTCTTTCTTTTTGCACATATGGTTATACTGAGAGTCTGTGCAGAAATTAATCCGTTCGTATGGTTCGATACATTCTCCTACGCTAAAGCTCCGGAGAACACTCACCACGAACGGAAATTTACAACCCGTTCGCCCTGAGTGATTTGTCTTAACAAATCGTATCGAAGGGTGCGAACATAAATATTCGCACAGAACCTAAAAATCATAACAAGCTACTAAAAGTAATTGGTTGTTGTCAAAAAATGCATACGAAAGGCTCCCCGTGCAGGAAATAAAAAAGGACGCTCTCTTTGTCATAGACGGTTCATATCTGCTGTATCGGTCTTTTTATGCAATCCGTACACTCTACACATCGTCGGGGGTCCCAACCCAGGCTACGTACGGCTTTTGCCGCGCCATCAAAAAATTGATTGATGATTTTAACCCACACTACCTGGTTGTTGCGTGGGACAGCCCGGGCAAAAGTTTTCGCAACCACATGTATGCTGAATACAAGGCAACACGCCAAAAAGCACCCAATGAGTTGGCGATTCAAAAAGAATACATCATCAAGTTTTTGGATGCCATCACGCTAGCCCAGGTAGCCGAATCTGGTTATGAAGCGGACGATATCATTGCCGGCTTTGCCAAGCAACATAATGATCGACAAGTGGTTCTGGTATGCCCCGACAAGGACATGTATCAATTGCTTTCAGATAATCTTGTGATTTTTGACCCCTTCAAAAACCGCATTATTGACCAAGAGACCTACAAAACAGAACAGGGCTTTGGCCCCGAAAAAATTTCGTTTTACTACGCCCTGCTTGGTGACGCTTCTGACAATATTCCTGGCGTTTCTGGTATCGGCAAAAAAACCGCCCAGGATTTGGTGATGCAGTTTGACAACCTGGACGATTTGTACCAAAACATCGCCAACGTCAGCAAAGAACGTACACGAACCCTGCTGTCAGAACAAAAAGAGCAGGCGTACTTGAGCCTGCAACTTTTTACACTCAAACCACCGCCACTACACATCAAAATCGAGCAACTTACGTTGAACAAAAACAACTGGTACCGCGCAGCACCACTATTTAAAGAACTTGAATTTGAAAGTCTTTTAAAAGATATCGAAAAGCGGTTCCCCGATGCTTACCGGCAGGCGTTGATGCCAAAGGGCAAAGAGGTCAATGCTTCCATCTTTGATCAACCGACAGAACAAGAATGGAATCTGGTTATTGTCCAGGACGAACAGACGTTGCAGGATCTGGTCAAACTGCTGGAACGAAAAAAAACCTTTGCACTGGATACTGAAACCACCGGGTGCATACCACTGCAGGATGAAATGGTTGGCATATCATTTGCCGCCGACACCACAACCGCATTTTATATTCCACTTGCTCACAACGATTGTACGCAAATACCCAAAGCTCGTGTACTTGAGCTTTTGCGTCCCGTACTGGAAAGCGACAACAGTACCATTATCATGCACCACGCCAAATTTGATCAGCTTGTTCTGTACAATAGCGGCATTGCCATCAGCCCAATCGCATTTGACACGTTGTTGGCCGCCAATCTTGTACGCAGGGAATGGCAGAAAATTAATCTTAAAGAACTTTCATTGCGATTACTCAACGAACCGATGATAAAATTCAAGGACATTCTTGGCAAACTCAAAACATTTGCTGAAGTTCCTATTCAACAGGCAGCACGTTACGGCGCCCACGACTCACTCCAAACGCTGAAAATTAAACCGATTTTGGAGGCAGAGCTTGATAAAGAACCAACCCTAAAAAAACTTTTTAACACCATCGAAATGCCGCTGTACTGGGTACTTCTGCGTATGGAATGCATGGGTATTATCCTGGACCCTGAGCGACTCCAAGAGATTGGCCTGGGCGTCAACAAAGAGATTGCCCTGATTGAAAACAAGATTTTTGGCGCCATTGATGGGAAAAAAACCGTTGAAAATTTCAACCTCAATTCACCAAAACAAATTGAATGGCTTTTGTTTGAAGAACTTAAGCTTCCACCTTCTAAAAAAAGCGCTAAGGGCCAACGGTCAACCGATCAAGAAGTCCTCAAAGAATTGAGCAACATACATCCAATTCCAGGCCTTATTTTGCAACATCGCGAGTTATCAAAACTCAAAAACACCTACATCGATCCATTGCCAACGTTTATCAATCCCAAGACCGGCCGCATTCACACAACATTCCGGCAAGAACAGGTGGCGACCGGCAGACTTTCCAGTTCAGACCCTAACATGCAGAACATTCCTGTTGCAGAAGGATTCGGTGCACAAATCCGCGAAGCGTTCCGTGCACCACAGGGAAAAATCTTTATGTCTGCCGACTATTCGCAAATTGAATTACGCGTACTGGCCCATATGACCAAAGATCCGACGTTGATCGACGTCTTTACCAATGATCGTGACATTCATACCCAAACTGCTGCACAACTGTTTGACATCAAACAGGAGGACGTCACCAGCCAACAGCGTCAATTGGGCAAGCGCATTAACTTCAGCATCATGTACGGCATGAGCCCTTTTGGATTAGCCAAAGATTTAAATATCAAACAAAGCGACGCTAAAGCGTACATTGAAAAATACTTTGCGCAGTATCCAAACGTGGCGGCGTGGATGGAAAAAACAGTGCAACAAGCAATCATTGACGGCTACGTTGAAACATTGTTCGGTCGGCGCCGTTACATTCCTGAATTACGCGAAAAAAACAGAACTATTTTTGAAAACGGTCGCCGCATGGCCATTAATACACCAATCCAAGGCACACAAGCAGAAATCATGAAAATGGCTATGATCAATATTGACCATCAGTTTATTGATAAAAAGCTTGAAGCACGCATGATTTTACAAATCCATGATGAAATTATCATTGAGCTGCCAAACGAAGAAGAAAATATTGTCGAAAAAATTGTACGCAAGGATATGGAAACGGTTGTTGCGTGGAACATCCCACTCAAGGTTACGATCAGAACGGGAAAAAACTGGGCTGAGGTGACAAAGTAGCGGTAAATTTTAAGTTCTTGTTGCGCCATGCTGCGCATGGCTATGCTTGTACTCATACAAATTCTTGAAAATATGTGTTGAAAAGCTCCCCAAAAACCGTTCGTCCCGAGTGATTTGCATCGCAAATCGTATCGAGGGATACGAACGCCCGACTGCACTTCTCGATACACGACGTTCTTCGATTTCACTCAGGACCGTCGCACTCGAAGCAGTCGGCATTAAAGAAGGATTGAGTAATGAATGCGTTGCATTATACAATTTCGTGCGGTCTTATCTGCAGCTTTGTTTCATGTTCGGCCGCACTAAAACCAACAGCTTCTGATTCCGATTTATCATCATGTGATTCAGGCACAGAAGCCGAAGACAGCGAATACAACGTTGTCGAACTTATTTCGCTGCAACAGAGTTCCGGTATTTTTCTGAATGACAAAACAACCGATGATAAACGCATGCAATTAATGCAGTATAGTATCGATCATAATCAAGCAAGTGGATTTAAGGCTTTATTGACGCACTGGCCGCATCTACTCGATCTTTACATTGGTAAAGATCAAATTGATTTGCCACTGCATTACGTCGTCAGAAAAATGAATCTTCTTTGCCTAAAAACCATCTTGGCTTTCTGCAAAACTCATAAAAGAATCAATCTTAAAGAGTACATCAACACCAAGAACGCCGAAGATGATACAGCGCTCCACCTTGTTGTGATGAATGCAGCGTCAAAAATCCAACGTCAAACGATTCTTCTATTTATTGATTTATTGCTCAAACATGGCGCAGATCTTGCGCTGACTAACAAATTTAATATGACTCCGGCGGTATTGGCAGGGAAAATGGGCAACCCCCTTCTTGTCGCAGACCTTATTGCACGCGAAAAGCTTTGTCGAATAGCAAAAACGCCCGCTGTCACCACGCCAAAAACAACGTCTCCAGAAGCCCCGAACGCATAATGTAAACTTACGCAAGCATTGACAGCACGCGGCTTTACCGTTAACGTGAACATTCGTTAAAAAGGCTATTTTTCCACGCGATTCATATCGAATAAGGAAGGATCCTATGAAGATTTCATTACATACCATTGTGTTAACATTCGCAATTTGCTCACACATCGTACCACAAGCTTATGCAGCGCTTTCGTGGAGACAGACAAATATATTTAATGTGCAGCAAGCTCAATTGGAAAAAGCGATAAAAACATGCAACATTGAGATGCTTCAAAATTTAGCAACACGTAATCATGACCTTATTGTTAATGCACTGGCAGGGCAACGCGCCGTAACACCGCTCATGCTTGCCGCAGAAATAGGCGATCCTGCAATTGTTGCCTATTTACTAGAAAACAAAGCATCGATCTGGTGCACAGACGCCAAAGGACAAAATGTTTTTCACTATTGGACAAAAGCAACACGAAACACGTTGATTACTATCGAAGACCGAATCCAGGTACTCAAACATTTGATGAAAGAGGAAAGAGCCTTAGCAGTGGCCTCACTGCAAGATGATAACGGCTGGACGCCGCTCCACCATGCCTGCTTTTATGAACAGGAAGCCTTGGTAGAAGCACTGATCTCGTACCTCCATCCTAACGCACTAAACATTCCAGATCATGCAGGCAAAACACCACTCTACACGGTAATTGAACGTAAGAATGAACGACTTATGGCGCTGCTTATTGCCAAAGATGCAACCTACATGTTACGAGCAAAAGATGGGACATCTGTCTACCAGATAGCCGCACAAAAAGGGTTACTTGAGCCACTGGTCATCTATATCGTCCGGCATAAATCAGAAATTTATTCTCACCAGCCCTTGAAAAAAGCAAGCTATGAAGCCTGTGAACGACGAGCTTGCCACCAAATCTTAATCCATGTTTTGAATGATTTTGATCAACAAAGCAAAGAGTATGCGTGGCTTCTGAACCATTTGGCTTAGCAATAGCTTCTTGACAGAGATAGACATTACACGTAGGTTGTGGACTTAAAAAATATTTTTTCATATCCAGGAAGGTAGTTATGCAAAATTTTGGCAAAATTCGTATTGGTTCGTTATTTGCATTGATGTGCATTACTCATGTATCAGCCGCACTTGTCCCACGAAAAACAGATTTAAATCTTGCAAGCGCTACACTTCTGAAAACTGCTATTGATCAAGGCAACCTCCAAAATGTTCAAGAAATTATTGAATCTAAAGCTTCTTTAATTACCACGCCGATTAACCCTGAACAAGACATAACCCCTCTTATGTACGCTGCAGCAGTTGGCAATGCAATAATTGTTGAAGATTTTTTGGCGCGCAACGTTTCTCTATTTGATGTTGATCGTTACGGGCAAAATGTTTTGCATTATTTGATGAAAATAGAATGGAAAAACCATAGCGTAGAACCAATGAACATTGAACAAAATATTAAAAATCGTCTGATCATACTCAACCTCATTCTTTTTAAAAATCAAAAAAATTGGCGTCTATTAGTTCAAACCGATATCCAGGGCCAAAGTCCACTTCACCACGCCTGCTACTATGGCCTTATGCCATTAGTCGAAGCCTTGCTTCCTTATGCTCCTCCAGTAATAATTAATCTTCCCGATGTCAATTTGATCACACCACTTCGTATAGCAGTTGGGCGTGGCCATAGCGGCATCATAAAATTACTCCTTAAACATCATGCTACCTGCGATCCATTAACAATGCAGGATGTTGTAATGAATCAAGATCAACAACTTTTTGAATTGATGCTTGGAAGCATGACTTCGCATGCTTATACAGCGTACAAACCCAAGAAATAGAAATACAACGATATTTGGTAGTTGAAAAAACTACGCTTTTAGAACATCAAGTGTAATATCTGAAAAAAGATTTTGTTCAGCTTTATACCCACCAACAAACGCTATCATTGCGCCGTTATCGGTACAAAACGCTGGCGGAGCTGCAACAAAGGTAACGCCTTTGCGCTGACACAACTCATTAAGTCGGTTACGCAAATAGGCATTGCAAGCCACACCACCACCAAAGGTGACGGTTCGTACTTCTGGATACTTTTCTAAAGCTCGCATTACGTTATTGCAAAAAATATCACCGACACACACCAGGAGCGAACTTGAAACTTGTTGACGTAAGTCATCGGTAAAGCGCTCAGAGAGCGGTCCTTTTTCCAAATCATAAACGCCCTTTTTGACCAAATCATACAGCACGGCGGTCTTGAGACCCGAAAAACTAAAAAATAATGATCCGGGAATGTTTTTGGTGCGTGGATACGAGAAAAAATCTTGAAAACCGACAGCGGCTGCGTATTTTTCAATACGTGCACCACCGGGATATCCAAGACCTAACATTTTGGCAATTTTATCAAATGCCTCACCGGCAGCATCATCATGTGTTTGTGCAACCATTTGAAATGAACCGAAGTCGTTCACTAAATGCAATGATGTATGGCCACCAGAGGCGGAAAGCGAAAGAAAAGGAAATTTGATTCGTTCTTCAACAGCAAATTCTCGAGTAATAAACGGCGAAAAAATATGACCTTCTAAATGATCAATGCCAATAATTTTTTTACCGGTCGCCCATGCCATCCCTTTGGCAAAACAAACACCAACAAGCAGCGAACCCACAAGTCCTGGCCTGTTGGTCACCGCAATCGCATCAATGTCAGCAAGCGAACACTGCGCCTGCTGCAACGCATGAGCAACAATAAGATCAATTTTTTCAAGCTGTGAGCGCGATGCAATTTCAGGAACAACGCCACCGTAAATAGCGTGTAAATCAATTTGGGAAAACAGCGCATTGGATAAAAGTTTACGGGCCGCGGTGTCATACACCGCGGCTCCGGTTTCATCACAGGATGTTTCTATGCCAAGAATTTTCATGGTATTTATTTGCTGTCTTTGTCAGCACTCTTTTTCTTGAGCATCATATCCCAAAACTCTTGATTGGTTTTGGTTTTACGCATCTTGTCGATCAAAAATTCCATACCTTCTGTTGTACTCATGGTTGCAACAAAACGCTGCAAGACCCACATATTTTTGAGTGCATCTTCAGGAAGCATGAGTTCTTCGCGACGAGTACCCGACATTTGAATATCGAATGCTGGATAAATACGCTTATTAGACAGCTTGCGCGTGAGGTGGATTTCCATGTTACCCGTACCTTTGAACTCTTCAAAAATAACTTCGTCCATACGGGAACCGGTTTCGACCAGCGCAGTAGCAATAATGGTTAACGATCCACCTTCTTCGACGTTACGTGCAGCACCAAAGAAACGTTTTGGACGTTGCAATGCATTAGCATCAATACCACCGGTCAACACTTTACCTGACGCAGGAGCAAGCGTATTGTACGCACGAGCAAGACGGGTCAATGAATCGAGCAAAATCACCACATCACGACCGGCTTCAGTAAGACGCTTGGCCTTTTCAAGGACAATTTCAGCCACTTGAACGTGACGTGTTGCATACTCATCAAAGGTTGAACTAACAACTTCTGCTTTGACAGAACGTTCCATATCGGTCACTTCTTCAGGGCGCTCATCAATGAGCAGAACGATTAAAATGACCTCAGGGTGATTTTTTAGCAGCGTATTGGCAAGCTCTTTGAGCAATAATGTTTTACCAGTTTTTGGCGGAGCAACGATTAAGCCACGTTGTCCTTTACCAATCGGCACCAACATATCCATTATACGCGACGAGATGACTGACGGATCAGCCTCTAAATTAAATTTTTTATTCGGAAATAAGGGCGTTAAGTTTTCAAATACTGTTTTAGTCGTTACGTGGGCAGGAGTTTGAAAATTAATGCTCTCAATGCGTTGCAACGCGAAATATTTTTCGCCTTCTTTTGGCTTACGAATAGTTCCTTTGATGCTATCGCCGGTACGAAGACCAAAACGCTTAATGTGCGCAGGGGAAACATAAATATCATCAGGCCCTGGAACATAGTTAAACTTTGGCGAACGTAAAAACCCAAAGCCATCAGGCAAGCGTTCTAAAATGCCCTCACCCCAAATTTCGACACGTTGATCGGATTGGGATTCAAGAATTTTAAAAACAATTTCTTGTTTTTTCAACGACGTCACTTCAGGTATTCCCAGCTCCTGTGCATAGGTAATCAGGCTGGTAATATTCATCTCTTTCAATTCCTGAACGTTGATTGATTTTGGTGGGGCTACTGGTTCGTTTTTTACAACCGCAGGTTGATTAACATGCTTAACAGGCTCTTCAACTTTCACGTCAATCTTATGTTCAATTTTTGGTTGCACCTGTGGTACTGGAGCAACAGCAACAGGTTGCAATTGTTGTTGACGTGGCGCAGCCAGCTCAGGTGCTTTTTCAGCAACCAAGCGATTGCCTTCGCGGCCCTGCCGCGCCTGCACACGCTTTTCAGGTTGTGCACTTTTTTCTGGTGCTTGCGTCTGAGTTTTTACTTCGGCTGGCACTGATAATTGTTTGGCTTTGTCGGCCTGAGAAGCATCTGGTTGAGATGATGCTGAAGTGAGAGGCTTTTCAAGCCCATCAGTTGATTTGTTACTCATTATACCCCACAAAATGGATAAAACAGTGAATTTTCACGAAAATTGAATTCCTTAATAATCATATTTTTTAGCGAAACGGTATGTGTAAAAGAACAGGGAAAAATCGAGATTTTTCTGTTTTTAACGCTCGTATCGAAGAAAATTGGGATTTTTTACTTTTTGGACATTTATGCAAAGACTTCTTTGCTTTCCTTTGTCTTCACTCTGCCAAAAATTTTTCTATTTTTCAAGTAAACGTCGAAATTAAACGTTTTTCTTAGGTTTCAGCGCCAACATCACTGGGCTTGCAATGTAAATCGAAGAATAGGTACCAACAATGATACCGATGAACATAACCAAGGCTAACCCGTGCAATGCATGACCACCAAGAACCAAAATCGAAATTACCGATAATAACGTTGCAAAACTGGTCAATAAGGTCCGATTCAACGTCTGGTTGATGCTCAGATTGGCGATATCATAATCGCTTATACCTTTAAGTTTTTTCAGATTTTCACGCATACGACTAAAAATAACAATCGTATCGTGCACCGAATACCCTAAAATTGCCAGAATCGCCGCCAAAACGTCCAACGATATTGGCTCTTCAAGAAGCAGAAGTAGCACAAGAACAGCCAAGACGTCATGGACCAATGCGGCCAAGGCACCAAGACCGAAACGGAATTCAAAACGAACACCCAAATAAAATAACAAAATAAGAAGGCACAAAAGCACGGCTATCATTGCATTTTGTGTGGTATCTTTACCAACTTCAGCACCAACCCATTGAATATTTTCGATACGAACTTTATTGTCGGAAATACCGCTACCGAGAGCAGATTTGATTTTGGACTCTGTTTCGCTTGAAAGGCTACCAACACGGATCAGAAAGTCCTTGTCGCTATTGCTAACATTCTGAATAATTGCATCTTTCCAGCCAGCATCGCTCATCACACTACGAACCTTACTAGTTTCTACCGAACGGTCGAATGCGACACGCAACTCGGCGCCACCAGTAAAATCGATGTAATACTTAAAGCCGCCCTTAATAAAATAAAAGGTTAATCCGATAAGCAAATAGCCTATCGAAACAGCAAGCCACACATAACGGTATTTCAAAAAATCTATGCGATATTTCACTGATTCTGTTGTTACTTCTTGCATTTTCTCTCCGTTTTCAAACATGTACATTCATCAGACATCCCACAAGCGCAACATACTTATTGCGCTACATGAATGATTGAAACGTACTTTCTCCCTTTAAGACCTGAATGAAATTTAACAAGACCGCTCATATGAGCAAACAAGGTATCATCACCACCGCGGAGCACACCTTTACCTGGATGAATTCTAGTTCCGCGCTGACGCACAAGCACTTCACCTGCATTGACCAGTTGACCATCAAATCGCTTGCAGCCAAGTCGTTTAGCTATACTGTCTCGACCGTTACCTGTAGAACCGCCGCTTTTACTCGTTGCCATCGTCAATCCTTACCATTGTTTTGATATTTTATAAATCATTTTGGGTTTTAAAATTACGATTTTTGTCTGAAATAAAACATTTTTTATTATCGCTTTTTTTAGGTAAAAGTCAAAATTTTTTTACACGTTTACGCCAGAAACAGGCCGCATTCTCTGCAACGATCATACGTGGCACAGTACTGGTGGATGTAGGCACCGCGGCATTAATCAAGCCACCTAAAAGCATCGCTCACGCAGCTGCTGCCGCTTGTTGCCTCATTATTTGTTCTTTGCGTCGTTTCTGGAGTACTTGAGGCGAAATCGTTCCATCTTGCGTCGGTTTTTTAGTAGTCACGGCAGCCGGTTTAGTCGACGGCGGTACCACGGCTGGAGCCGTCGCCGTTGACGCTGAAACCGACTTTTCTTGAGTTTGCTTGGCAGGTACCGTCTTTGTTGCAGCTTGAGCCGCTTTCGGTTTGACCACACGCTTTGCTACCACAGGTTCAACACTCGCAGCCTCCCCCTCGTCCCCACCAGCACCTGGTTCGGCAGGCTCAGCCTCTGCTTCAGCTTGCTCCTGCGCTGCACCAGGTTCTGCCTCTTCCTGAGCACCAGCTTCTTCAAAATACCCAGCCTCAGCCGCAGCCGCTTGCGTAACTGCTTGATTAACCATTTGTTGCATTGCCGCCAACTGGCCGCTCTTGGTAAGCTCCTCAAGAGACGCAAAAACCATCATATTGCGAATGATAACCTCAGAATACCAATTACTAAATCCAACGTACGACATTGGTTTGGCCGGATAAGGATCTTTCCACGAAGCCAGTTTGTTACTCATATCAGGCAATCCTTTGCCAATCGTAATCACCCCATTGTTGATATTCACCCAAAATGGCTTAAATTTATCGCCGGCCAATAACAAATCGGGATATTTTTCATCATCGTATTCAACAACCGGATCACCAAGACTTTTACGGCTGATGGCAACCTGTGTATTGTCCCATTTGCCAAAAACAATCTCATAGAACGGTGCCTTGCTGTTACGAACCTGCCCACCAGCTTTTGCAAACCCAATAAACACGTCGGCTTGCGCTTGTGTTTCAAAAAACACTAACCCCTTACCGGATGATGGTAGCTGTTCAGGTAACCACAAATATTCACCTTTAAAGTTAATGTCGATACCGCGTACATTACGCATTTCGGTATACTGACAGAATTTTTTGAAAATTCGATTGGCTGTTTGATACCAATCACCTTTGCGTTTTTTGTCTTCGTCTTTAGTAATATCGGTAAGATAGGTATTGTCGTACGCGGTGGTAATCATTTCAAAAATATCATTGTATAAATTTAAAATACGATTTTTTGTATCTTCATCGCTCGCCGCAGGAGGAAATTTAATTTGACGCTGCACTTTTTCAGCCAAATCATTAATTCCGTTAATAATCATTGGTTTAAGCGGTCCATCAACAATAACCGGATGATCCACCAGCAAGACAACCTCTTTATATCGCTTTACTGCCTCCTCAAGCCCATCAAGCGTTGACAATTGCAGGGTTCGTATTTCATCAAGTCTGGTCGTTATGGTTTGTTTATTTTCAATAGCAGTTGTCGGAGTCTCTACCGTTTTTGCACGCGCATCAATAGCCGGCTGCTCAGAAAAAATATACCGGTTTGCCTGCTCTTGAATCTGTGTCAATTGAGCCTGCGATTCTGCAGCCGATTTAGCCTGCTTCACTGCAGCACCAGAAAGGCCCGCGGTTGCGCCAAGAACCATGCCCATACCAACCAAGCCAAAAATTCCCATGCCACCCGAAGACACCATTGAAGTCGTCTGCGCAGCACGGAATAACGCGTCACTTGTTGCTGATTTAATAGCAGCACTTCTGCGACATTCAATTGTCTGCTGTGATTCATCTTTGTAAAGCAGCTGCACGTTTGGTGCACCATTTTCTTCGACCACTAACCTGAACGAATAGGTTGCTCCCGGCTCTGGCGTATTACTAATAATCCACTCACCAAGCCCCAATCTATCTTTAAATACCATCAATGGCCCGCGTTGTTCAATTCGATACTCAAAGCAAGGGAAGACTTTAAGGCTTGAAGCAATTGCTGATAATTCACGTGTTTTTGCGTAGGAGCTGCGCTCTTCACCAAAATCAATCTCAACTTCAGGCCACCATGCAACATTGGAAACTTTGGATGACCCTCCACCACTCGCAAAACCAACACATTCTATACCCTTAGCCGCGCTCTGCCCTGCCTCAACAACCTCTTGCCAAATCAAAATAGGGTTTGTTCCGATCGCTCCATGGCCAACAATCACAATGCCCTTATACAAACTAATCCAAAACTGTTGTTGTTTAGCTGATAATTTGTACTCCGGTGTTTTGCTCACATCAATTGTAGCAACCACCTCACCCGACTCATGGCGCCGCAGATCAATGCTTGAATTGTTATTGGCACCAAACACCACATCATAGCCAACTGCATTTGGCGTCTGATTTTGTGCCAAGCTAATAATCGCTTCCCCCTCTCCTTCAAGCGCAAACGAAAGGGCTCCTGCATCAGCAGGAGATAGACGCACCAGCGCCCAAGCCGGAGCCGATTTACTGCCAAGCGAAGCCGCTCCTTTTGACTGCAAATACGCGTAAGAAGCAGGTCGTGTCACCAATGGATAATCGATGCGCTGAACTTCCGCAAAACGTACCGGCTTTTTATTCGAACCGAACCCAAGACGGTTAAGTGATTCAATCGGCGCAGGATCACGCCATGACATAATTACCCCAAGCCCAGGTTCGCCTTTACCAACAACAATAAAGCCCTTATTCAAGCTAATCCAATAGTTTTCAACGATTCCGGGGGTCACCTTGGCAAGCGGATTTTTCTTTGCCGATACTTCACAGACCGATTTTATGCCATCTTGAAAGCTCTTATAAATGCGCGAAACAGAATTTTCATCATCACCAATAACCACAATATATTCAGAATCTGTCGTAATTTCATCGCTCAGCAAAATACGTATATTTCCATGATCTTCGGCGACAGCTCGAAACAAAATTGTCGCATACCATGGCTTAGGAAACGACTCTTCAAGCCAGGCAAAACCTTTGTTGTACAATGGCTCAAGTTGAATCACCATGCTTGGACCAAAACCAGGAATAACCTCGCTGCCAAAACCACGAACTTCTGGCCTACGTAACGCAAGCACTTGACCAACCTGTTGTGTTGCCCCACCCCTGATTACAATACCACCACCACGCTCAACATCCGCCTGTACCGTTGCCAAGCTGATAGTAAGACGGTCATATTGTGTCTGGGCCGCATTGATAATGCCATCAGCGCCCGTTACCACAAGCCCTTCGCCAGGAGGTGTTTGCCCCCGGTCTAAATAAGCTTTCATACGATCAAATTGTATCTTTTTTTGAAACGAAATGTGCATTGGGTGCCAGGAAGGAACATTTGCCGAATACCATACTGCAGCCGAAGAGCCCTTGAACCCAGCACGTCTCTGATCAGTACGATTTTCTGTATATCCAATGATATATGGTTGCGCTTCCCCCTTAGCTATTTCCTCTTTCAGCTTGTTCATCAATACTGTCGCATCGCTCACCGTCAGAAAACCCTTATTGCCTGCGTTTCTAAGCCAACAGTTATCAAAGTCATCACCAACCAGTTCCCATTGAGCAAACCGACCACGCTCTGCATCCTCAAGAATCAGCTCCAGTGTTGCCGAGTCCATTTTGACCACCATGTCCTTTGTAACAGCACTGGCCAGCTGAAATGTTTCATCTCCGGTAAGCTTAATCACCGTAAAAAACGTTGCTGGATCCTTCTTGTCAGTGGTATCACAAACAACCTTCCACATATCATCAACTTTGACGACACGAAAGTAACGCGTCTTGCTTTTGAATTGCGCCTGAATCTGAATCCGCGCCCCATTGACCAATTGATCAAGCAAAGCAGACGGATCTTGATAAAACACCATCCGATAAGGCGTTTTATTGGCAACGTCCATCAACCGAGCGTAGCCATGCGGCAGGGTTGATATTGTTGTTGAAACTACACCGAATGCACACGAAAAGTACAAAAACGTTAACACCACTAAAAACACTTTGGACAAACGCATAACAATCTCCTAGCGAAATTTTACGTACAAACACATGGAGAGATGGTATCATCCGCGCAAAGACAAATTCAACAAATTAACGTTAATTGGTAACCATCAATGCAAATCGATGCGTATCTATTGGAAAAGCGACACAACACTCTTTTTTTCATTGGCGCCTGGTACTTTGACTACCTCAGGAACTGCTTCATGAAATGGTGTTGTGTCAAGCGAAGCGAGAAGTGATTGTGCCGAAGCACGTTTAATTTTTTCTTGCGCAACGGTATTTTTTAGAACAATAACCGGAAGCTTGATCATTGATTCAGGCAAAAAAACATTCCAACGCTCAACACGAGCAACGTATTCCGGATCAAGAAGCACGATGACACAATGCTCTGGAACCAAAAATGAATCATACTTAATTGTTTTTTCATACTGTTCCCACCCAAGGCCCCAGCCCTCCTTTTTAAAAACAAAATAACGGTAGCGCTGGCCCGATGCAACAGTAAGACCTTTGAGTGTATTGGCTTTATCAAACTTCTGCTGTACCGCTTCGGTAATCAATAACGAATATTGTACAATGTGACCTTCATCCAACGGAAAACTAAAAAAGCCCTCTCCGTTACTGATAACCTCTTTACCATCAAATAAAATCCTCACTTGAGGAACCTTATCCATCAGGCCATCAATTTTAATGCAGCCACGAATCTCACGCTCTGCCAGTCCATACACATGTCCAAATAAACAGAGGCTCGCTACAACAGCAAGCATATCGCCAACATTGAACCATTTTTTCACCATCGTTTGTCTCCACATTTTTTGCGTTCATCCTTCGGTACAATGCCTAACGGCATCACTCAGGACGAACGGGGGATTTAATCAATCCATTCGTGGTGCCTGCCTCGCCGTAGCCTTGTGCGTAGGGCGGGAGTGTTCTCCAAAGCGTTAGCGCAGGAGAATGTATCGAACCATGAACAAATTGGTTTAAAACCCGTTCTAGTCAGTATTTTCAATTATCACGCTAAGAATAGTTGAGAACCATGGCACGAGCAAGCCCTTTATTTTTTATCTAAAATGGCCCGCTGCGATAAGTTCTTCGTTAAAATCATACCTTACGCTATACTTAATGCTTACCCAACAGAGAGGATAATTGATGAATCTGACAAAAAAAATTAGTGACGGGTTAAAAAACGCCGTGACAGCAGGCAGCAGCCCGCAGCAACTAACCTATTCGTTCTGCATCGGGCTCTACATTGCCTTTTCGCCATTTCCCGGCGCGCATACCATTATGATGTTCTTGTCCAAATACCTTTTTGGCCTTCATCTGCCAACACTGTTTTTTGCCACCAATTTAAACAATCCATGGACCATGATCCCTTTCTACACCTTCGACTACGTCGTTGGCTACTGGATCACCCATTCATTGATTGGTCTGAATCCAACCTGGACCATCTCGTTGGCCAAATTATTTGGCAGTGGCAATATCTGTTTATGGTCATTTTTTGTTGGCGGGAACCTTTTGGGCCTTCTTGCAGCCATCATCGCCTATCCAATTGCAAAAGTCGCATTTGAAAAGATTGCAGCACGGGTAGCCAATCCAGAAAACACAGCGTGTTGACCTATGAAGCTGATAGCAACCAATCGCCAGGCGTACCATAACTACGAAATACTAGAAACCTTTGAAGCGGGCATTGCCCTCAAGGGCGACGAAGTAAAGTCGGTTCGCCTTAAACAAGTTTCACTCGGTGACTCCTTTGCAACCATCCATCAAGGCGCTGTCATATTGACCAATTGTCATATAGCACCCTACTCCCACGCCTACACAAAAGTTGACACCTCACGCCAATCCCGTAAACTCCTCCTACATAAACGTGAAATCAACAAACTCATTGGGGCGGTTTCCCGTAAAGGGCTCACTTTAATCCCCCTCAAAATGTATATCAACGAGCGCGGTTACGCTAAGGTTGAGCTTGGGCTTGCAAAACACAAAAAAGCCATCAATAAAAAGCTCGAACTGAAGGAGCGCGATATCAAACGCGAAACTGCTCGTATTATAAAGGGCCGCCTACGCTCTTGATAGCTTTGGCGCCCAGAACCGCCTACGATAGGATTGACTTAATGACTATAGGCAAAAGCGTGTATCGCCTGCACACCGTTGACGATTCAATGAAGTGGGCACGATCACACATTGACGATGCACCAGACGGCTCGGTTTTTTTGGCTGATGTACTTACGCAGGCTAAAGGTAGAAGCACTCGCACCTGGTCGCTGTACCCCGGCCAATTAATCGTCACCATGTTGCTCAAACCATCAATATTGAGCCTTGTGGCCCCAGACGATGTCGCCATTCGCATTAATCAACTGGCCATGGCCATAGGCCTGGGCATTTTGACACCACTTAAGCCATACGGTGCACGCCTCAAATGGCCCAACGATTTTAGTATTAATGATAAAAAACTGGGCGGTATGCTCATGCACCTGGTATGGCACGGTAGCACGCCACGTGGCATCGTCATAGGTTTTGCGCTTAACATTAATCATGTGTTTCAAGCGGACGATCCGCTGGTAAACACTGCTATCAGTCTACAAATGGTCACCGGCGCGGAATGCAACCGACGAGCATTGTACAAAGAAATGCTGGTGAGCCTGAACGGCTGGTACCAATGTTGGCAACAGCAACAATGGATGGAAATTTATAAACAGTGGAAAGAGGAACAGGCATATTTAGGACGTACCATCACGGTGCACCAAAAAGATGGCACCTGCGTCCAAGGGAACGCGCATCAGGTAATGCCAAATGGTGATCTGGTACTTACCGATGATCGCAAAAAACAGAGCATCGTTTCTTTGTATCAAGTTGAAGATGTGTATCTGTAACCAAAAAAGTCATAATTTTACGCAAAAAGCTATCTCATTGACAGAAAGGCTCGTTGTATTTTATGTTTCGTGCTTTGATATATGCTTATCTACAAAATTTCAATTTGTCGTTGTTAAAAACGTTCACTTTTTACATCGAAAATATAAAGCTTATGCGTTATGTAAAATACATGCGTGCCGTAATCATTTCGTTATGCATATACTCGCCACTGCTGAGTAATGATTACGACATCGACTTTGACAACCCACTTGGCAACATTAATCTTTCGCAAATTGAAACTTACGACCAAGCACATCCAACAAGTTTCCGAAACCCAATGCAACCTGATGAATTGGCTACTTTTTTTCTCACACAAATAAAAAGTCCTTTTTGGAAGTATACCAAAGCCCCAACAGGTCGCGATATTCTTTATTTACTTCCGCACAAAATAACAGCCATCGAACATGGCGGCATTGCTGCACATTTTTTCTTCAACATGACTGATCGTATGAACTTGACAACAGGTGATCTTATCGATCTGGAAGGGTCTTTTAAAAAAAGATCTGATTTTTTAGACATGATCACCAACTTTTTGCCAGAAGGTGCATCATCAGAACAAGTAGAGCAGTTGTTACCATTTTTTCAAAAAATTACGCTCCAAGAACGCAAATCAGGTGCGCTTCTGCAAGTTGGCTTTGTCAAAGGACCTTGCTCGGTACAAATTCATACATCGGTCCAACTTGGTGCTCGCAATTTGTGGCTTAGTCCACAGGATCGTGCCGAAATTGAAGGCATCATGAAGGACAAATTTGGTGTTGGGCAAATGGATGAAAAGGAAATGTATCGCCTGCGCATCGGCATGGGTGACACTCGCATCAAAGCTGGCATCAATACTATCAATGCATCAAGTATGCAAACCGATTTTGGATTTGAAGGGATTATTCCGACAAGTCGCTTCTCCGTTGTTCCTCGTCTAAGAATTGGGGTTTCACAAGCAACGTATAATGATGAAGAACTTGCCAAAAGCTCCATTGCCGTATTACGCGCTATGCGAGATTATCTCTTGATGCCACGTCTTGGCAATAACGGTCACTTTGGCTTTGGGTGCTATTTAGAAACAAAAGTCGGAATCTTCCGTGAAATGATGCAAATGTGGATGCGCATTTCATACGACGTCCTCTTCCCCAACGAAGAAGATCGTCTGTTTATGTTCCGACAAACAATTACCCCGGAGCAGTTGCAGACAGCAATTGGCACTCAAAATATTGAGAAAATGAATGACCAATACATTCAACAATATATTTTCCCATCATCATTCAAAGCCGACGTTGAACCGGGCGGCATTTTAAATTTTGTCTTAGTTGGTAACGTCGACTTTACCAAGCGTATCCGTTGGGCACTTGGCTACGACTTTTATGCGCAGCAAGAGGAACACATCAGGCAGATTTATAGCACCAGTTATAGCATTCAGGATTTGCGTGTTGAAGACGCACAATCACCAAGCGTTGCGCAACACAAAATATTTTCAGAAATTTTTTATCATAATCCAAAACCAAAAAGGGATGTCGGCATAGGACTGGGAGGTGATATAACTGTCGCAAACCGTCACATTGGGGCCGATTGGACGCTCTATTGCAAAATAGCGTCGTCATTCTAGTAATTGTAATTTATATTTTCGGCACATAAACAATTGTAATTAGGAAGGAAGTCTCATGAAAATGAAAAATCTTATCCTCACAGCACTAACAAGTGCATGTATTGCAACAGGGGTTAACGCCGCAGCAGATGGCATGAACATCCCCGCTCGTGAGGGCAAACACTATGTCAAATGTAAAGACACCGTCGCAGCGCTCAACGTTGCTATGGCAAATAGACCCATTGCAATCGTTAGAACAGTGTACGCCGGCAAACAAGCAAAAGACATTTTGAACAATCTGAGCACTATTGCCGACAAACCTGAAGCCGTTGTAGCACAAATCCGCAATGTTCTTGCTCCGGTCAAAGAATTCTTTGATACCATTCACCAGTTCGCATTCTTAGTCGAACCATTGGTTACCGAAAGTCTTGTTGAAGACCAATACGTTACTCAAAAGCTCAACATTAAAGAAAGTTTATTGCTTGAATTTCTCCAAACAAAGCAAGCAAAATTGGAAACATTCTTTGAAGAACGCGTCACCACAAAAGCCAAGCTCCGTGACGTCTGCCTTGAATTTTCAATCTTCTTTTCTGACTTAAAGAAAAATTTCACCAAAGACACCATCGACGCTTATAAAAAAGTTGTCGAAGAACTAAAAAAACAACCTAAACCTGCAGCTTAATAATTACAATTCCCTCCACAGCAAGGATATAAATGGAACAGGTCACAGAAATTGTCGGTGTTGTGGAGGGAATTATTTTTAAGAGCGATGACAACGGTTTCGTTGTTTTTACACTCAGCATCGGAAGAAATGAAAAAATAACAGCCCGCGGCAGCATTGGCCAACTACACCAAGGTTCAGAAGTCACCCTCCGCGGCACATGGATCTTCCATCCTAAGTTTGGACGTCAACTTGAAGTTCAGAACTGCTCTACCAAACTTCCCTCAAGTGCTAAAGGCATTGAAAAATACCTATCCTCCGGCCTGATCAAAGGCATCGGACCTAAATTCGCAGAAAAACTCGTCGCGCAATTTGGCGAAAAGACACTTGAAGTGATTGATAAAGACCCGCAGAAACTTTTTCAGGTAAGTGGCGTTGGTCACAAACGTGTTGACGCCATTGTTACTGCGTGGCAGGACCAAAAAGAAATTTCACGCGTCATGGTCTTTTTGCAAGGAAAAGATGTTTCACCTGCTTATGCAGCAAAAATTTTCAAAACGTACGGCAATCAATCCATTGAAAAGATTCAAGAAAACCCCTACCGTCTGATTGACGATATTTGGGGTGTCGGTTTTAAAACTGCAGACCAAATCGCTTTAAAACTTGGCCTTGAACGCAACAGTCTTGATCGCGCCAAGGCGGGCATCATTTTTGGCATTACACAGTCAACTGATGTTGGACATTTGTACGCAGAACTACAACAGCTAAAACAAACCGTACTCGCCTTATTAGAACTTGAACCAGCCGTAGCTGACAGTCTTTTAAAGCAAGCACTCACCACGCTCTACCAAGAGAACAAAGTTAAACTGCTCACAGTCAACGAGCAACACTACCTCACCCTCCCGCAGTTTTATCATTCTGAAAAAGGCATTGCGCAAAAGATTCTACGCTTGCTCGAAAAAAAGCTCCAAACTCGTTCGTTCAACCTCGACGCAATTTACCATGAAATTCGCATTCCGGATCAATATGGTATGGCGCTTAACGAAGATCAACAACATGGCATTATGTCATGCCTGCAAAACAAAGTAACCATTATTACCGGTGGACCTGGCACAGGTAAAACAACACTGATCAAAAAACTTATTCAGATCTTGGAAAAAAATCAGGTACGGTTTCGACTTGCCGCACCCACTGGCCGCGCTGCAAAACGCATGTTTGAAAGCACCGGTAAAAATACTGAAACCCTGCATCGGCTTCTTGAATTTACTCCCGCACAAATGACATTTACACGCAATGAGGACAATGCGCTTGAAACTGAGTTTCTTATCATTGACGAAGCCTCAATGATTGATGTGTTTCTGATGCATGCAGTGCTCAAGGCGCTCCCATGGCATGCAACATTGCTTCTCATTGGCGACGTTGATCAGCTTCCTTCTGTTGGCGCAGGCAACATACTCAAAGATTTAATTGATTCAGAAAAAATTATTACCGTTCGCCTTACCCAAATTTTCCGTCAAGCGCAAAACAGCCTCATTATTCTCAACGCTCACCGCGTTAATCATGGGGAATTTCCGCAAGCAGCACTTCCTGGAACAAAAAAAGATTTTGTGTTGCTCAAAGAGGAAACGCCAGAAAACATCTTTCCTTTGCTGCGCTCTCTCTATTTACAGCGGCTACCTGAGGCTGGCATTCAGTCACAGGACAGCGTTGTATTGGTACCAATGAATCGCGGCATTGTGGGCACGCAACGACTCAACCAAGAGCTCCAACTCATTCTTAACCCGGAACCAAGCACTCAAACAAATAGTGTTTCACGCTTTGGCCAAGTGTATAAAGTGGGAGATAGGGTTATGCAGATTCGCAATAACTACGACAAATTTGTTTTTAACGGTGACATGGGTGTTATTAGCGCCATTGATGTTGTACAACAGGAATTAGTCATCAATTTTGGCGATCGAGCACTTCCTTATGATTTTGCTGAGCTCAATGAACTGACCCTATCATATGCTATTTCAATTCATAAAAGTCAGGGTTCTGAATTTGCAGCAGTAATCATTCCCATCTTTATGCAACACTTTATTCTGTTACAGCGAAATTTAATTTATACTGCCATTACACGAGCAAAAAAGTTGTGTATCCTCGTAGGCCAGACCAAGGCAATTGCCATGGGAATCAAAAACAACAAGGGCACCAAACGCATCACTTTTTTAAAAGAATATTTAACGACCAGCCTCGAGGCGCGCTCGCTGTAATCAAAACATAAAATGTGAAAGGCGTGTAATGAATCAAACAAAGGCAGCACTCAACACTACCAACCAACTCGATAAACCTCATCCAAAATATCGCAATGTTATTTTTGACCTTGGGGGCGTTCTTATTAACTTCAAACCCGAAGAAATTATTGAAAAGACCTTTGAACACCACAAAGAAAAACCCTGGTATTTAATGGATGTCATTCGCGCCAAAGAATTTGCTGAAATCGACCGCGGTGTCCTCACACCTGAGCAAGCATTGCATGCCATTGCACCACGCTTTCCGTACGACAATTTTCATAACAATTACCTTACCTTTTTTAAAGCCATTGTTGATGGGCTGGAGCCATTGAGCAAAGGTGTTAACATTTTGCATAATGTACGCACCAAAGGGTTTAAAACCTACATCCTTTCCAATTTGTTTGATACAACACACAACCGTATCTCAGCCTATGAATTTCTCACCTTATTTGACGGTGCGATTTTTTCGTATCAAGTCAAATTAGTTAAACCAGATCCAGAAATTTATAAAACACTTTTGACGCGTTATAACCTCCAAGCTGATGAGTGCATCTTTATTGATGATCTTGAACCAAACATTCACGGGGCACAATCGGTTGGAATTGATGGAATCCTCTGCAAAGATCATGATTATGTTCTTGAAGAACTCAAGAAGCGTAGAATTATTGAATAGTAGGGCGTATTTCTGAAAGGATTGCAATGATCAGCAAACGTATCATGTGGAGTGCTCTGGGTGTGATGCTTGTTTCTGGCTTTGCTTA
>Ga0265297_10003573_pt1 | contig 27729 bp, 26 predicted proteins | sample Munlanlwell13791_FD_192502 | JGI IMG/M metagenome (GOLD analysis project Ga0265297, IMG submission 192502) | Leachate microbial communities from a municipal landfill in Southern Ontario, Canada - Leachate well 137-91 | ecosystem: Engineered > Solid waste > Landfill > Unclassified | place...
GAGGTGGAAAAAGTGCAAGTGGCTTGGCGCGAGCCAGGCGCGGCCCTTGCGGACTTTAAAATATTAAATTAATTCACATGCCAATATCACCTAAAAAAATCCCGAATTGCGTGGGTATGATTATGGACGGCAACCGCCGGTGGGCGAAAGAGAAGGGCTTGCCCCAGCTTGAAGGCCATCGGCTGGGCTACGAAAAACTTAAAGAAGCGACAAAATGGGCACGCGAAGCCGGTGTTCAAAATGTTATTGTCTACGCTTTTTCGACCGAAAATTGGAATCGGACAGAAAGTGAAGTTTCGTACCTTATGGATCTGATACGCCTCTTGCTTACCAGAGAGCTTGAACACCTCAAAAAAGAAAATATCCGCGTGCTGTGCCTTGGCGACCGCCGGCGCTTCTCGCAGGATATTCAGACACTCATGGATAAAGCGGAAAAAGAAACTGCGCGAAACAACGGCCTGACTCTCGGCCTCTGCTTGTCCTATGGCGGCCGTGCTGAAATTACTCAAGCCGCAAACCTGGCCATCTCCGCGAGCGAGCCGGTTGATGAGGAATCTTTTTCAAAATATCTCTGGACCAGCGGATTACCGGATCCCGACCTTATCATCCGCACAGGCGGGGAACAGCGGCTTTCGGGGTTTTTAACCTGGCAGAGCGTCTACAGCGAACTTTTTTTTGCCAAAGCATATTGGCCGGCGTTCAGCAAGAAAGAATTCATGGATATCATCGATGAATTCTCAAACCGCGACCGGCGCAATGGGAAATAAGCAAAAAACAGCCCCGCATTTGCGGGGCTGTTTTTGATCACTCAATCACTTAATTACTGTATTTTATTATTCCAGCACTACCTCATAGGCCAGCTTTTTCACGCCAAATTGCAAAGCCGCGCCGCGGGAAGTCATCCAGATGTCAATCTTGTTGTTGTGTTTTTTAGCCATGCGGTCGGTAACCGTGAAGACCTTATCGCCGGAAAATTCCGGAAATCTAATCTTGGTTCCGAAAGGCAAAAAGTTGGCGGCCACAATCCCGTCGCGCACGAAAGTGCCGTTGGCGGTAATGAAAGGGGAATTGTCGGTCTGGTCCGGAGTTGAAGAATAAGCCGTCACGATAACCACCTTGCCCGGCGCCGTTTTGACAACGGGAGCGGGGACGGAAGCAGGAGCGGAAGCAGAACCGCTAATCCTGGCGATAAAACTGTTGGCCGCGATAAAAATATTGTTCTGTAAAAAAGAACCGTTATTGCCGTTCTCATCAGCAGACAAATTTTGCACGGTCAAAAAAGCATTGCTGCTATCAGGGACCCGCTCAGCCATGGCCGCCGGAACATTAACCGCCATAAAAGGCGATAAGCTGCCGATAATGGCCATAGACGCCACCAAGCGGCGTGAATTGCTCAGATTCAAATAGGTTGTTTTCTTGATAATCAGGATAAGTTTGTTCATAAGTTTATGCCTTATCTCGGACCATATAAGCTCCCTATATAAGGGGGCTAAAAGCCCTCAAATAAGGCATTTACCCCGTTAGAAATAACTCTATTCGGCTCTATTCCCTCATAAGAGTATCGGGTTATTTCTAACGGGGTTACCCAACAAAAAATCCCCTCATTGGGGAATTAAGAAGCATAGCACAAGCTTGAGGCCGTGTCAAGGTTTGACGCAAGGAACCGATATCGTGCCCCCGATACCAAAAAAGCCCCTTCTGGGGGCTTTTTATAGATAAGGTCTAGTGGATAGAGAGCGGGTGAGCGGAGTCGAACCGCCGTAATCTGCTTGGAAGGCAGAAGCACTAACCACTGTGCTACACCCGCAAGAAATCATACCTGTTTGGTTACCGCCTCTATCAAGCCCATTATCTTACGATGCAAGCTTTTAACTCCAGTCAAATCGGTATCTCCTTTTTTAATATATAATTGGGCTGTTCCATGCGGCAACTTTCTCTTATTGATGGACGATTTGTTAATTCTTCTATCTAAAACGCTTTCGGAAAATTGTTCAATCGGTATCTGTGTATATTTTGACCAAAAGATTTTATTGTTTTTTATATCATTATCAGGATAATCATGCAATGTTATCTTAAAATTTTTTATATCAAGATTAAAATAATCTTTGAACCATTTTATGGCTATCCTGATTATGTCCGGATCTGAATTGATTATTCTTACCTGTTCAAATGCTTTAGACCCCTCGCCCAGATACAAGCCGATGCCCAATATGAGCAGATCCCTATCGGACAAAATCCCGATATTCTTGATTCCATCCATTTTCCCTTTTTTTATGTCGGCAAGTTTTATTTTCTGTCTAAAAAGAGCCGATTTGAGTTTGGCCCGGCCAACCCTTTTTACGAGCTCTTTATTTGGAAAAAATTTAATATCATTCAACCAATTACTTAGAGTGCTTTTGGATACATTAAGCCGCTGGCCGATCATGGCATACGAATAACCGGCTTTTCGCAATTTTACAGCTTTTATCTTTAATTCATTCATCTATCTTATCGTATCATAAGATATTGAGGGGTTCAATATTTATTTATTAGCAATTTTAAAAAATGACAAGGGTGTTTGTTGGTCGGGCTGCTGGGAATTGAACCCAGTCTGCCTGCTCCCAAAGCAGGTGTACTACCGGTATACGACAGCCCGCGAAAACAAAAGTATTCTCATCTTAACTAAAAAATCACTTTTTTTCAATCCCGCCGGAAATCATCTACGGCCTGCGCCGAACGATAGGGAAGCGCCCAACGATCTTTAATTGGGTCTAAACCAAAACTGTGAATTGTTGCCCCTCTTATATATATGGTATAATTCCCATAAGATGGAGGTTAAAGTTTTATTTGTAAAATTAAATCTTTTTCGGGAATGCCGAGAATACGGGTTGAGCCCCTGGCAATGCCCGAGTTTTATTTTTCTTGTTTTGGGCGTGGTCAATATCGTGGCGATGCTGAGCACCTATGCCATAGCGAACCGCTATACGGACCAGCCGGAGATCGCCGCGCTGATAGTTATCGGCGTTTCGGCTTTCATTTTTATTGTCTCCCAATCCGTAACTCAGGGCTTTGACAAGCTGGCTCAGGCCAATAAACTGAAAACGGAATTCGTCAGCATCGCCTCGCATCAATTGAGAACCCCGCTGTCAGCCATCCGCTGGTCTTTGAATCTGCTCAAGGGCGGGCGTTGCAGTCCGTCTGAAACCGCTTCTTTTTTGGATCTTATCCAAGAAAACTCTGAGCGTATGATAAAGCTCGTTAGCGACCTGCTTGATGTTTCGCGGATTGAAATGGGTAAAAACACTTTTATGCCCCGCCAGACAAATATTTATGTCTTGGCGCAAAAAATCGTCAATGCCTCCGCCCTTTTCGCCAAGGCCAACAATGTTTCAATCTCGCTTGAGGCGCCGGAAAGCTTGCCTAATGTTTATACCGACCCCGACAAAATTTTCATCGTCATCCAAAACCTGATAGACAATTCTGTCAAATACATCAAGGGGAAAGGCGAGATTCGCGTCGCGTTGCAACAAGATGACGGCTTTGTCAGAATGGCCGTCCGGGACACGGGCGTCGGCATCCCCAAATTGCAACAAAAACATATTTTTCAAAAATTTTTCCGCTCCGACAATATAATGAAGCACCAGACGGTCGGCACGGGGCTGGGCCTGTTTATTTCCAAGGCGGTGGTGGAGCAAAGCGGCGGCAAAATATGGTTTGAATCGGAAGAGGGCAAGGGAACAACTTTTTATTTTACTTTGCCGATTTATAAATAGTAAGTTCTAATAACGCGAACTTAAATCCTAATAGCGCGAATAATCCGATTGGCATTATTCGCTAATAATTAGCGATATTCGCGAACGCTGCACCATGAAAACAATTTTACTCATTGAAGACGAGCCGACCCTTCAAAAGGCCTTGAGCACGGCCCTTTCCCAGGAAGGATATGATGTGAAAAACGCCCTGGATGGAGAGATTGGCTTGCGCCTGGCGCGCGAGACGAAACCGAACATCATTTTACTGGATCTCATCCTGCCCAAAATGGACGGCTTTGAGGTCTTGGAAGAATTGAAAAAAGACGATTCGGTCAAGGATATTCCGGTAATCGTTTTAACGAATTTGGAAAGCACCCAGGACATCGAAAGGGCGCTGGCTTTGGGCGCGACCAATTATCTGGTAAAAGCGAATTATGACTTAAAGGACATCGTGGAAAAAGTCAGAGACAATATCAAATAGTAACGCCTGTAACGCGAATCGGGCGGCCAATAATGCGGGTATGAATATTTATCGGCATTGTTCGCCGGCGGTTGGCGTTATCCGCGAATGCTGCATGCGCGTTGAACCGGAACAATTAAAGGCCTTCCTGTCGGACAGCGGCCTGGTCAACAAAAAACAACTGGAACAGGCCGAAAAAGACGCCGCCGCATCGGGTCAGTCCCTGGATGATATTTTGATTAAGTCGGGCCTGGTCAAGCAGGAGGAGATAGTCAAGCTCAAAGCGTATATTCTGGGAATTCCCTTTGTTAATCTGGAGGATGAAAAAATTCCAGTCGAGGTTTTGCAAATAATTCCCGAGCCCATCGCTAAAAAACAAAATATCGTGGCCTTCCGCAAGGCCGACCGGAATTTGGAAGTGGCCATGCTCGACCCGGACGACCTGCAGACCATTGATTTCATCAAGAAAAAAGCCAACCTGCGAATTCTACCGCGCCTAACTTCGGCCGCCAGCATCAAAAACGCCATCCGGCAATACCAAAAAAGCTTGCAAGCGGAATTCGGCGAGATAATCGGCAACGAAACGAAAGAATTGGCCACCATCGCCGAAAGCAAAGCGGAGGAAGCCGATCTGCCCAAAGAAGACCTGGAAAAAGCCGCCCAGGGCTTGCCCATAATTAAAATTGTGGACACGCTGTTGAAGCACGCCATTTTGCAAAAGGCGTCCGACATCCATATTGAGCCCATGGAAAAAGACATCATCGTGCGCTACCGGCTCGACGGAATCCTGCATGAGGCCATGACGCTGCCGAAGCAAATCGCCATGGGAGTGGTCGCTAGAATCAAGGTCTTAGCCAACTTGAAGCTTGACGAACACCGCTTGCCGCAGGACGGCCGGTTCAAAATTGAGGACGGCAACAACAAGATCTCCTTCCGCGTTTCCGTTCTGCCTGTTTATGACGGAGAAAAGATCGTTATGCGTTTATTGCTGGAAAACTCTCAGGGCTTCACCCTGGAAAAACTCGGTTTTTGGGGCAGGAACCTGGAAATTTTGCACCGCCAGATAAAAAAACCCACCGGACTCGTTTTGGTCACCGGCCCGACCGGCTGCGGCAAAACCACCACGCTCTACACCGTCATGGATATCATCAATACGCCGGAAGTCAATATTTCCACGGTGGAAGACCCGATAGAATACCGCATGCCGCGCATCAACCAAACCCAGGTCAATCCCAAGATCGGCCTGACCTTCGCCAACGGCCTGCGCTCTTTGCTGCGCCAGGATCCCGACATCGTAATGGTGGGAGAAATTCGCGATAACGAAACGGCGGGTTTGGCCATCAACGCATCGCTCACCGGCCATCTTGTGCTTTCAACGCTCCACACCAATTCCGCGGCCGGCGCTTTACCGCGGCTCCTGGATATGGAAGTTGAGCCGTTTTTAATATCTTCCACCATCAATTGCATTGAAGCCCAGCGGCTGGTGCGCCGGCTTATCCCGGAAAGCCGGGAAAAATATCGCTTGAGCAAAGACGAGATAAAATCGCTCCGTGACAATATCAACGAAGCCAAGGTGCTTGAAATGTTGCGCGAAGAAAAGCTCATCTCCGCCAACCAGGGCCTTGAAGATATTGATTTTTACCGGCCCAAGGCAACGCCGGAAAATCCAGAAGGGTTCAGCGACCGTATCGGCATTCAAGAAGTCATTGAAATATCCGAGTCCATTAAAGACCTTATCGTAAAACACGCCACCGCCGACGCTATCGCCAAACAAGCCAAAGCCGAAGGGATGATCACTATGATGGAAGATGGCTTGATCAAGGCCGCCCGCGGCATCACCTCTCTTGAAGAAGTGTTGCGGGTAACGCAGGAATAGCCAGCCAGCTTATCGGTTTGTCAGTCGGTTAGTTTGTCAGTTAAAATTTAAACTGAAAAACTGAAAAACTGAAAAACTGAATTTATATTGTCCGTATTCATCTACGCCGCAAAATCAATGGCCGGAGAGGAAAAGACCGGGTCGCAGGAAGCCGCCTCTGAAGCGGATTTGGCTCATGCTCTGCGAGAGCAAGGGTTTATTTTGACTTCCGTGCATCTGGCCGGACAGGCGGCCCCAAGCCAAAAATTGTTTCCGTCGTTGCTTTCGTTGTTTTCGGCGGATTTTTTATCATTTTTGCTTTCCGTTCCTTTATCGGAAAAGATGATCTTCGCTCGGCATTTGTCCGTGATGATCGGCGCCGGGCTGGCCATGAATCGGGCGCTGGAGATTTTGGGGCTGCAAACCAAAAATAAATATTTCTCAAAGGTCATCAAAGAAGTCAATATCAGCGTGAAACAGGGCCAGGCGCTGGCCGATTCAATGAGCAGATACCCGATGGTTTTTTCCGAGCTTTTCGTCAATATGGTGCGGGTGGGCGAGGCAGGCGGAAATCTGGAAGAAACATTGAAAATCCTGGCCGGCCAGATGGAAAAGGACTATGAGCTCAAATCAAAAGTCCGCAGCGCCATGATATACCCGGCGATAATCGTCACTGTTATGCTCGGCATCGGCTTGCTAATGATGGTCGCGGTAGTGCCAAAGCTGACCCAAATTTTCAAAGAAATGGCGATTGATCTGCCTTTAAGCACGCGCCTTATCATCGGCACCAGCGATATTTTAAGCCAATATTGGGCATTCGGGATATTGGGCCTGATCGCCTTGATCGCCGCATCGCGCCTGGCCGCCAAAACAACAACCGGCAAAACATATATTGACTGGGTCATTTTGCGCCTGCCCGTAATCGGCGGCATCAGCAAAAAGATCAATTCCGCGCGGCTGGCCCGGACTTTAAGCGCACTGATTGAAAGCAGCGTGCCTATTGTCCAGGCATTGCAAATAATCGCCGGCACGCTGAGCAATTCTTTTTTCCGCCGCTCGCTGGAAGAAGCCGCGGTTATAGTGCAAAAAGGCGCCCAGCTGAGCAAATTCATTGACGACTATCCGCAGCTTTACCCGGCGATGGTGAGCCAGATGATAACCGTGGGGGAGGAAACCGGAACCTTGGGCAATGTCTTGGCAAAACTGGCGGACTTCTACGAAGAAGAGGTGAGCGATATCACCAAAAGCATCGCCTCCATAATTGAACCGGCCCTGATGGTGGCTGTCGGCGCGGCAGTCGGCTTTTTTGCCATATCGATGCTCCAGCCGATGTATTCTCTGATGCAGGGGATGTAGGGGCCTTCTCTGAATTTTCAATCCAAGCGGCAACGAAAAGAAAACCTTGCCTTGCGCCATTTTTCCCCAAACAAAAATGTAATTAGAAGTTGATATGAAAAATCTCGGCTTTACATTGATAGAACTGGTGGTCGTGATAGCAATTGCGGTGTTGCTGTTGGGCATAGTCCTGCCCAATTTTAATTTTTTCCAGCGGCAAAGCGCGCTGGAAAGCGCGGCCCAAGAGGCAATCGGTGTTTTGCGCCTGGCGCAAAACAAAACCCTGTCCTCCGAAGGCGCCAGCTCTTTCGGAGTTTATTTTGAAAGCAATAAATTCACCCTTTTCAAAGGAACCACTTTCTATCCGTCCTCTCCCGACAACATCGTCTACAACATCAACTCCTCCCTGAAAATTTCCGATGTTAATTTAGGCGGAGGCAACTTTTTGGTCTTCAGCCGCTTAAGCGGCGAGACGGCCGATTACGGCTCAATTAAAATCGAAGAGGCAAACAACAGCGCCAGAAATAAAATAATTTTCGTCGACTCCTCGGGCAATGTTTCGCTGGGGTCTTCTCCGCCCAGCGACCTGAGCCGCAAAAGCGATTCCCGCCATACCGAGTTTTCTTTCAGTCAAAACACCGCCAACGCGACCACCTTGAAATTATACTGGCCGGGCAACGATGTCACCAAGAACATTGATTATCAGTCCTACTTAAACAGCGACAAAACCGCTTTTTCATGGGCGGAGACAGTGAGCGTAGGCGGCTCTGACCAAGACCTGGAGATTCACACCCACAGTTTAACCTCGTCCAATACGGTTTTTTGCGTGCTTCGCGACCACCAAGACAAATACCCGGGGCTGAACATTTATTTGGACAATCAAAATTTGCTGAATTATTCCTATACCGGCACCACCACCAAAGGAACTTCCGTTTGGGCGGAAAACCCAACCAATCTGTGAAACCCGATTGAAAAAAATAAACATAATACGAAAAACGCGCCATTAAAATTAGTGGGTTGTTCAAAGATTTTTAACCGGGCAAAACGATGAAAAAATTCACCGAAATAAAAATCAAACCGCGCCCCGAACTGGGCATCGGCCTGATAGAAATCCTGGTGGTAGTTTCAATTATCGGTTTATCGCTGGTTTCCTTGACGGGGCTTGGCAATTTCGCGCTAAAAATCCAAACTCGCTTAAAACAGAACGCCGTTGCGGCAAACCTGGCCAGCGAAGCCCTGGAAGCGGCCCGATCCATCAGAGACGGGGGCTGGTCGGATTTGGCCAATATGACCGTTGACGCCCCTTTTCATCCGGCAAAAAACCCTTCGCTCTATCAATGGACCATGGCGAGCGGAGAAGAAACCATAGGCGGCTTTACGCGCCGCCTGACCATCAGCAATGTTTTTCGCGACAGCGGTTTTAATATCGTTGAAAGCGGCGGGACGCAAGACGCGGGCACAAAAAAAATAACCGCCGCCGTTTCCTGGAGCTATAACGGACAAAATTTGCAAATAATCCTTGTTGACTATTTAACCAACTGGAAACCATAATGATAAATTTTCAATTTTTAAAAAACCGGGGAATAACCGCGGGATTTACATTGATCGAGATGTTGGTTTATATTGCGCTCGTGACCATCATCGTTTCGGTCATTGTGGCCTTCAGTTTTTGGATGATCCAGATCAGCGCCAAAGCGAAAGTTAATTCCGAAGTGCTGGCCAATGCCAGGCGCGCCATGGAAATAATGACTTACGAGATCAGAAAGTCCAAAAGTGTTTACGCCCCGACATCCGTCTTTGATAAAAATCCCGGCCAACTGGGCCTGCAACAGACCGCCGCCGCCGGCTCCGAAGAGACGACAACCTTTGCGGATTTTTTCATTTGCAACCAGGCCTTGTGTCTGAAAAGAGAAAAAACCCCGCCCATCGCCTTGACCGGCAGCTCTGTCCGCGTTACCAATTTTTTATTCAACCGGCGACTAAATTCGCTAAACGCCGAATCCATCCGGATAACGCTGAAAGTTGAATCCCTCGCCTCAAACAAACCCGAATACACCAACTCAATAGAGCTGACGGGCGCGGCCAATTTGCGCTCCTACTAAAATGATCAAGTCACCAAACAAAAAAATTTGCGGCCAACGAGGATTTGCAGCGCTTTTTTCGGTTATGATAATAATGTCAATCGTTCTAATTATCGTCGCCGGGTTGGGGTTGGTCACAATAATAGAGCAAAAAATAATCGCCAACTCGGCCTATTCGGCCCAGGCCTACTATGCGGCTGAATCAGGGATAGAGGATTCTCTTTACCGACTCATAAAAAACAAAAGTTATTCGGCCAGCACCACATTGCCGGTCGGCGCAGGCAGCGCGGCCATCGCCATTTCCGATGTCGGAACGCAAAAATATATTTTGTCCAAAGGACAAGAACGCGGACACTTTCGCAGTTTGCGCGCCAAACTAAACACCGGCGGCCAAAACATTTCCGCTTCTTTTTCTTACGGCGTCCAAGTGGGAAGGGGAGGGTTAAAAATGGATAACGGCAGCCAGGTGGAGGGCAATATCTTTTCCAACGGCCCAATTCTGGGGAGCGCTGGCGCAACCGTCACGGGAAATGCCTGGGTGGCCAACGATTCCTTGAGCGCAAACCAGCAAAGCATTGTAAATTCATCCGATTTTTCTTTCGGCCAAGCCAACCCGGTTATCGATGCGGCGCAAAGCTTTGTCCCTTCCGCCTCAAGCAATCTGATTAAGATCAGTTTGCTGTTAAAAAAATTCGGTTCGCCCGGCAACAAAACGGTCCGCATCCTAACCGACAACGCCGGCCAGCCGTCAAAAACCCTGGTCAATTCCGGCGCATACGGAACGCTGCTTGCCAGCCAAGTCGGCAATTCTTCTTATGCTTGGGTTGACATAAAATTAAACAATCCGGCTTCTCTGCAAGCTGGCGTTAAGTATTGGATACTGATTGATTCTTCTTTAAACGAAGATGCTTATTTCATTTCGGCCCGAGATGCGAACGATTCTTACGCCGGCGGAACCGGCAAATACAGCCAAAATTGGAATACTTCCTCGCCCGCCTGGACCGATATCGGCGGAGATCTGGCCTTTAAGGCCTGGCTGGGCAGCGCCAATAATTTTTTGGACAAGGTTCTGGTCGGCGGCAATGCGCACGCCAACACGATTTCCGACTCAAGCATCACCGGCGACGCCTATTTTCAGACACTAACGAATTCCACCGTCGGCGGAACCAAGTATCCTGGCAGCTCCGATCCGACGATCCAAGATCTCCCTTTGACCCAAGCCATCATTGACGGCTGGAAAACAGAAGCGGCCAACGGAGGCGTCATAACCGGGGACTATATCGTTGACGCAGGAGCCGTTAAAATATTGGGGCCGAAAAAAATAGAAGGAAATCTCACTATTTCAAACCGGGGCGACTTGACGGTCAGCGGGACAATTTTCGTAACCGGGAACATCAATATTTTCAACAATGCTAAGGTGCGACTTTCGTCCGAGTTTAACGGCAACAGCGGCGCCGTCATCACCGACGGACTGATTTCGGTTACCAATAGCTGTTCCTTTTTCGGCGCCTCCGCCGGCAGCTATGTTCTGCTGCTTTCAACAAAATCCGGCCAAGCCATCAACTTAGCCAACAATTCCGACACCGCGATCTTTTATGCGGCCAACGGCTCCGTTGATGTCAGCAACAATACCGTATTGAAAGAGTTGATCGGCCAACAGATCCATTTAAACAACGGTTCCAGAATAGTTTACGAGGCCGCGCTGGCGGCGGTGAAATTTTCCAACAGCGTCAGCGGCTCGTGGAAAGTGACGGCCTGGGAAGAAGTGCCGTAGCGCCGGGCCCGCCTTTTTGCCTGACAATCAACCGGGTTTTGTGGTAAAATAAGATAAATAATCCGTTTGCATTATTGTTAAAACCTCAAAAGATGTTCAATTTGCCGAACTCCAGCATCCACGGCTTTGGCATAGATCTAAGCGACCTGTCGATTAAAATAATCGACCTGAAAAAAAAGGGCGGGAATTTTGAATTGGCGAGTTTTGGCCGCCAGGAAATCCCGGCCGGCCTCATTGAAAACGGCGAAATAAAAAAAGAAGAAGAGCTGATCGCGCTCATAAAAAAATCCGTTAAAGAAGTGAAGGGAAGGGGATTAAAAAGCGATTATTGCATCGTTTCTTTGCCGGAAACCGAATCGTTCGTGCGCCTGGTGCACTTGCCGCTGATGAAAAAAGAAGAGATGGCTGAGGCCATCAAATGGGAGATAGAAGCCAATATCCCTTTGTCGCTGCCGGAAATTTATTATGATTGGCGCGTTATTGAGACGGCTGCCGACGCCCGCCAAGATTATCTGGATATTTTAATCGGCGTGCTGCCTCAAAGAACCGTTGACCCGTATTTAAGCGTTCTGAAAAAAGCCGGTTTAAAGCCGTTTGTTTTTGAGATTGAGTCGCTGGCTATCGCCCGGGCGCTGGTTCCGGGAGGATGCTGCGACAAGCCCCTGCTCATTATCGATGTCGGCGCCAAAAGAACCAGTTTGGCGATTTTTTCCGGCCAAACGGTTTATTTCACCGCCAGCTTGCCGATTTCAAATTCCTCTATTGTTGAAACAATGAGTGAAAAACTGAATATTGACCAAGAAAAGGCCAAACAAATAAAAATAGAGCAGGGCCTTGATTACAAAAATCCTGGCAGCTTAACGCTGCGGGCGTTGGCTCCGCTGATGGACGAAACAACAAAAAAAATTAAGGATTATATTGATTACTATCAGGAACATTTGCCGGCCGCACCCAATGCTCAGAGCAATAAAATAAGCAGTGCCTTGCTTTGCGGCGGAGGGGCCAATTTTGCCGGACTGCCGGAATTTTTAACCGAAAAATTGGGCTTCCCCGTTTTCCCGGGCAATCCGTGGTCCAATGTTTTCAAGGGCGCGCCAAAAAATATTTCGGGGCTCTCTTCCGGCGAGGCCTTGAGTTTTGCCACGGCCATCGGACTGGCCATCAGGGGGTTGAAAGAATAAATATGACCGAACTTAATTTGCTTCCACCGCAAGAAAAAGAGCTGCTCAACCTGGAAAAAACCCGGCGCTGGGTATCTTTTTACGGCGCCGGCTTCCTGATCGTTGTTTTGGGCTTTGCCATTCTGCTGGGTTTTGTCTGGTTTTTCATTTTGATCCAGCTTAAAAGCTACGCCCTGACAGCGCAAAACATCAAAGCAAGCTTTCAAGGACAAGGCGTTGACAAGGAAAAACAGCTTGTCGGAGAACTCAATCAATATTTGGAAAAAGTCGGCCAAATCCAAAAAAATCACAAATACTTTTCGCCGGTCCTGATCGAAATCGCCAATATCACTCCGGCCGGCGTCCGCATCGAAGGCCTGTCCATTGACGAGAAAGGCCGGGTGGAAATAACAGGATTCGCCCCCATGAGAACGCAAGTTTTGATGCTGCAGGAGGCCCTGGTCAAATCAAAGTTATTCGCCGGAATAGAAAACCCCCTAGCCAATCTGACCAAGCAGACAAACATCAATTTTAATTTTAAATTCGGCCTCAAGCCGGAAGAGCTCGTCAAATGATAAGCACCGTCAATTTGAGCCCCAAACAAAGGATTTATCTTACCGCCGCTTTTTGGCTGGCCGTTTTGGCGTTAGCCGTCTTTACGCTTGTCGCGCCGCTAATATCACAAATAAAAAACGACGGCCTGGAATTGGCGCAAAAAAAACAAGAAATGGAAATATTTTCCGGCGCCTGGCAAGCGCTGGGCGAGGTTAAAAACGAATATAAAAATATGCAAAACGAACTTTACGCGCTGCCCGCGCTGCTGGACGGCAGCGAAGCCCTGAAATTCATTGTGCTGATGGAAAAATTCGCCCAGGCCACCGATAACCGCCAGGAGGTTTCGGTCGTCGCACCGGCAGCCGGTGAAAAAACACCCGCGGCGAAAAAGACGACCGACTTTCAGGTTAATCTGAGCGGCAATTTTCCCAATTTGATAAAATTTCTCATTTATCTCGAAAACGCGCCCTACTATAACAATCTCGTCTCGCTGCAAACCCAGCGCTTGCCGGAAAAAGACGGCGCCGGCAACGGCGAAATCAACACTGTTTTAAAAATATCCGTCTACCAATAAATCCGCTGGCAGGAGCTATAAAAAATAATCCGGGAATATAACCGAATGAACATCCCAAACGCCTTAAAATTCAAAAAAACTCGCGACTTGCTGGTTTCTCTGTTAACCCGCCATCCGGCATGGTGCCTTTGGACGCTGGCTTTTTTACTGACAATTTACGCGCTGGTGATTTTTGGCGCCTATGCCGTAAAAAATCCCAACACCGGCGCGCAAACCGGCCTGCAAATAAAAAAAGATATCTACCAGGAAGTCCTGTCGCGCCTGAAAGCGCGCGATACCAATATCCAGCAGGGGATAGGGCAAACTTATCCGGATATTTTTAAATAATGTTTCGCAAAACAAAAAAACTCCCGCTGAAATGGGAGTTTTTTAATAAACTACAATTACCTTCTGCGGCCTCGGCCGCCGCGGCGGTTCGCCCAGCCAAAGCTCATGGTGCTGCCGCGCCTTGAGTAGGTCGGCCGCATATTGGCTTGTTCAAGCTTGGAAATTTCCGTCAAATCTAATTTTTTATTCACCAGCCGCTCAATGCTGCGGATATCCTTGCCTTGGTCCGGCATAGCGAAAGAAATGGCTTTGCCGGCGTTTCCCGCCCGGGCGGTGCGGCCGATACGGTGGACATAGTCCTCGGAATTGTCCGGCAGGTCGAAATTTACCACCAGTTCAATATTGTTGACATCTATGCCCCGGGCGGCGATATCCGTGGCCACCAGTATCCGGTATTTTTTGCTCTTAAAACCCGCCATAGCTTCGCATCGGCGGCCGAATGAAAGATTGGAATGAATTTCCGCCACTTTGTGACCGGCCCGCTCGAGTTTCCCGGCCAAAGACCCGGCGCCGTGCTTGGTGCGGGTGAAGATCAAAACCGCGCCGTTGTATTGCCTGAGTATCTTTTCCAGCTCAACATATTTTTCTTCTTTTCTCACCACGAATATTTCCTGGTCAACGAACTCGGCGGTCGTGCCGGAAGGGGCTATCTCAATGTGCACGGGCGTCGTCATATATATGGAAGCGAGTTTCAGAATCTCATTAGGCATGGTCGCGGAAAAAAGCACGGTCTGGCGTCCCTGCGGAACGCGTTTCATTATTTCTTTCAGTTGCGGAGCAAAACCCATATCCAGCATCCTGTCGGCTTCATCCAGCACCAAAATTTTAACATCGTCCAATTTTACCGAACCTCTTTTCAAATGGTCTATCAAACGGCCCGGCGTCGCCACAATAATATGCGGGTTCCTTTTCAATCCTTGCAGCTGCCGCCCCATCGCTTCGCCGCCGATCAAGGAGACGGTCCGCAACCCCAATTTTTCACCCAGCTTTACCAGATTTTCATCCACCTGCAAAGCCAGCTCGCGGGTCGGCAAAATGACCAAACCGCAGCCCTTATTGAGCATCAGCCGCTCCAGCATCGGGATACCAAAAGCGAAGGTCTTGCCCGTGCCGGTCTGCGCTACGCCAATCAGGTCTTGCCCCGCCAAGACAATCGGGATGGACTTGGCTTGAATAGGCGTGGGGACTTCCAACTTCAAGCTTTCCAATACCCTTAAAATGGACGCGTTAACGCCCAAACCTTTAAAACCATTTTCGATTTGTTTAGTTTGTTCTAACATAAAATAATAAAAAAATAAGCGACCCGTTTCTGCGGATCACTTTCAATGACACCCGAGAGGCGAATCTATTAACTGTTTAAGTATAGCACTAATAGATTGGGATGTCAAATATTGTTTGCCGAAGGGTGCACCCGGCAGGGATCGAACCTGCGACCTTCTCGTTAAGAGCGAGCAGCTCTACCAACTGAGCTACGGGTGCAAAATATAATTTTTAACTATAAACTACGAACTAAAAACTAACAACTATTTTGTCTCCCCGATAGGAATCGAACCTATATAAGCAGCTTAGAAGGCTACTGCTCTATCCATTGAGCTACGGGGAGAGATTCTGCTCCTCCCCTTAATTTAAGGGGAGGTTGGGAGGGGTTATGTGTTCCAAAATTTTTAAAATCACTCCATCCGTATTTTTCAAAATATCGTTATCCCAGAATCTTAATATATTTATATTAAATTGCTCTAAATAGCAAGTGCGTTTTGTGTCATGTTCTTTTTGCGATATATCGTGCTGACTCCCATCAGCTTCAATGCCCAATCTTATTGCCGGACAATAAAAATCCAGGATATATGGGCCGACGCTGTATTGGCGGAAAAACTTTACTCCGGCTAATTGCCTATTTCGTAATTTTGACCAAAGCTTTCGTTCAGCATCGGTTGATGCTTTCCTTAAATCACGCCGGTGTATTTTAACAGAAGATTTGTTAAAAACAAATTTTTTGTTCATTTTCTAACTCCCCCTAACCCCCTCTTAATCTAAGAGGGGGAATTAGATCAATCGTTATCCTCTTTTCTTCCCGTGAAAATTCTTGTGTATCTCGCGCAATTGCTTGTCGGTGATATGAGTGTATATCTGAGTGGTGGTGATAGAGGAGTGACCCAGCATCGCTTGCACGGACCTGATATCCGCGCCGCTCATTAAAAGATCAGTGGCAAAAGAGTGGCGCATAGTATGCGGGGTGACGCGGCGAGTAATGCCGGCTTTGATGGCATACTGTTTGATTATCCTTTGCACGGAACGCGGTGTCAAGCGCATCTCCGACAATCGGACCTTCTGGGCCTTGCCGGTCTTAACCTGGATCGCGTCCACCTTGCCCAGCGACCCCTTGCCTTTGGGCGTACGCACAAACAGCGCCGGCTCGATATCCTTGCGCTTGGCCAGATAAGTTTTTACGGCTGCTTTGGCGGTATCGGAAATAAAAACAACCCTGATCTTTTCGCCTTTACCGCGCACAGAAAATTCGCCTTTATCCAGGTTAAAGCTGTCTCGGTTCAATCTGCAAATTTCCGAAACGCGCAGGCCGGTGGAAAAAAGCATTTCCAGCAACGCCCGGTCGCGCAGGGAACGAAGCGAGTCCCCGTCGGGGGAGCGCAGAAGCCGCGCCAGTTCGTCGCCCTCCAGAAATTCCACTTCGCGCGGCGCCTGCCTGGCCAGCTCAATCTTGTCGGCCGCCATGGATTTGACATCCCGTTTGGCCAGATATTTCAAAAAATTGCGCAGGGCGATAATATGATAATTCTGGGTTATCTTTTTCAGGCCCTTGCCCTTCGAAGCTTTAGCGGAGGAGGGTTCCAGGCGATTCAGGTGTAGCCGGTAGTCGCGGATGAGGTCCGCGTTGATGTCATCCGCGCTTTTTATCTTGGCAAACGCCAAAAACCGCCGCAAATAATGGCCGTAATTTTCCGTGGTCTTAATTGACCGGCCGCGTTCAACTTCCAAATAAGCCAGATAATCCGCTAATAATTTTTCTATGTCCTGCATTTTTTTGCCGAGATTTTGCGATGTTTGAAAAATGTCGCAACAATCTCGGCGCATATTGCGATACAATTTTAACTGCGTTGTAATATGTTCATTTTACGACATAAAAATCTTCCGCGCAATCCCAAAATACTCCGGGCAGTTACCCCAGCCAGAAATTCAACCATGCTCCACAATAAACCAAGCGGGAAAGCGATTTCGCCTGCTCGCCTCGCTAAAGCGAGAGCAAAGCGGGTGGCTTTGTTCTAAATAATCCGGATTTCAAGGCAAACTTCCAGCGGGGCATTGCATTTTTTCCCAATCCGTGTTATCTTCAAACCAATAAAGATAACCGATCATTTTTGGAACTTCGCCCCAGAAATATCCATATCAATGTCAGGTAGTGAAAATTCGGTAGTTTATCCGAATCATAAATATACTTGGCAAATCAATAAAATAGAAAGAAATAGCGGCTTAAATTTACTTTATCATTTGAATTAAATACAGCCGAATTTCTACTACCTGGAATGTTAAAAAAAGCCAAGAAAAGCAAAATTATAGAAGAATTCAAGGCCCACGATACCGATACGGGCTCGCCCGAAGTGCAGACGGCCATCTTGACCGAGCAGATAAAAAAACTGACGGGCCATTTGAAAAAACACGCCAAAGACAATCATTCCCGTTTCGGCTTGCTGAAAATGGTCGCCAAACGCAAAAAGCTTATCGACTATTTGTCCAAAGAAGATCCGGAGAGGCATAAAAAACTTTTGAAAAAGCTGGACTTGAAAAAATAATTTATTTCCCCCTTTTCGTAAAGGGGGATTAAGGGGGATTTAAATCCTCCCTAACCCTCCTTTACCAAAAGGAGGGTATTTAATAAAATGAGCGTCATCAAACACAGAGATCAACGAGTAGGGGTTTTTATCGATGTTGCCAATTTATACCACTCGGCTAAAAATCTCTACCGCGCCAAAGTCAATTTCAAAGAAGTCCTGAAAACCGCCATCGCCGGCCGCCATCTTATCCGGGCCATGGCTTATTCGGTTCGCACGGAAGGCGGAGAAGAGCAGGCGTTTGTTGAGGCGCTAACAAAATCCGGCATTGAAGTGCGGCTGAAGGACTTGCAGATTTTTCCCGGCGGAATGAAGAAGGGCGACTGGGATGTGGGCTTGGCCATAGACGCAATAAAGCTCGGCGCCAAGTTGGATGCGATAGTGCTGGTGACGGGGGACGGCGACTTTGCGCCGCTCGTTGAATTCTTAAAAGTGAATTTCGGCAGCCAGGTGGAAGTCATCGGTTTTGGCCGCAGCACTTCCGGGCTCCTAAAAGAAGTGGCTGACGATTTTACTGATTTGGGAGACAACATTAAAAAGTACCTGATAAATCAATAACGAGGAGAAGAAAGTTTTTGGCGGGCGACGAGCGGGAAGGGAAGAAGAAAAAAATACGCAATTATTCAATTTTCAATTGCTTAATCAGCCGGTTGTTGATTGCGAATTGTTTTCTTTTACTCTTTCGCCGAATCTTCCGCCAAGGCGAATTTTTCTCTCAAAGAAAAATGAACAAGAAGGTTTTTTCCCGCGAATTTGCGGGACGCACGCTCAGCGTGGAAGTGGGGGAGCTGGCCCAGCAAGCCAATGGCTCTGTTTTACTGCATTATGGCGATTCAACGGTGCTGGCCACGGCCGTTATAAATCCCAAGGCGAAAGAAAAATGCGATTACTTGCCTCTCTCCGTCGAATATGAAGAAAAACTTTACGCGGCCGGAAAAATCAAAGGCAGCCGCTTTATCAAGCGCGAAGGCAAAGCGCAGGACAGCGCTGTTTTAAAAGGCCGCTTCATCGACCGGACGCTGCGGCCCCGCTTTAACAATGCCATCCGGAACGAAATCCAGGTGGTGGTTACCGTGCTTTCCTACGACCGAACCAACGATACGGATGTTTTGGGTATCGTAGCCGCCTCCCTCGCTTTATCAATCTCGGATATTCCCTGGGACGGCCCGGTATCGGGAGTAAGGGTCGGACGGAAAGACGGCCAAATGTTAATCAACCCGACCTTTGATGAGCGCGCCGGCAGCGACCTGGAAGTGGTAGTGGCCGGCACCGCCAAAAAAATAAATATGATGGAGGCCGGAGCCAAAGAGATGCCGGAAGAGATTATGCTGGAAGCGATCAGCGCAGGGCAAAAGGCCTACGAAGAGCTGATTGCGTTTCAAAACGAGATTATCGCGCAGCTCAAGCCGGAAAAAAGGGTTTTGGAGATCAAAAACACTCCGGCTGATTTTGAAACCAAGGTGATAAAATTTTTGGAAAACAAACTTGAAGAAGCGATTTATGTCAAAGAAAAACACACTCGCATGAACCGCTTGGGACAACTGCACAACGATCTGGTTCAATTCGTTAAAGAAAGCGAAACTGAAAACATTGACGAGAAGGTTTTGGCGGCCGGTTCTTTGTTGGAAAAAAAGATAGATGAAACCGTGCACGCCAATATCCTGAAAAACGACAAGCGGCCGGACGGGCGTAAAAACAACGAAGTCCGGGAATTGTCTTGCCGCGCCGGAGTGCTGGCGCGCACCCACGGCTCCGCCATTTTCAACCGCGGCAACACTCAAGCTCTCTCAACCGTGACTCTGGGCTCGCCGGGAGACAAACAAACCATTGACGGGCTGGATGAAGAATATGAAAAAAGATTCATCCATCATTATAATTTCCCGCCGTTTTCCGTAGGCGAGACAGGCGGTTTTCGCGGCCCCGGCCGGAGAGAAATAGGGCACGGCGCGCTGGCTGAACGAGTGCTGACCCAAATTATTCCGGCTGAAGCCGACTTTCCTTATACTATTCGCGTTGTCTCGGAAATTTTATCATCCAACGGCTCCTCCTCCATGGCCTCGGTTTGCGGCTCTTCCATGGCGCTGATGGACGCGGGCGTACCGATAAAAGCGCCGGCGGCCGGCATTGCCATGGGCTTAATGATGGACGATAAAGGAAATTATAAAGTTTTGACGGATATCCAAGGCCCCGAAGACCACCACGGCGATATGGATTGCAAAGTGGCCGGCACAGCCAACGGAGTTTGCGGCCTGCAGATGGATGTAAAGATTGAAGGCGTTGACCTGAATATCTTGCGCGACACGCTGGCTCAAGCCAAAGAAGCGCGCCTGCATATTCTAAAAAGCATGAACGAGGCCATTTCCGCCCACCGCGCCAACTTGTCTCCATTCGCTCCGAGAATTGTCACCATCCAAATAAATCCCGATAAGATTCGCGATGTCATCGGCCCTGGCGGCAAAGTAATCAATGAAATAACCGCCCAAACCGGCGTCAAAATCGACATTGAGGACTCAGGCCTTATTTTTGTCACCTCGGCGGACGAGCCCTCTTCGCAAAAAGCCGTCGAGTGGATAAAAAATCTCACCCATGAAGTAACGGCTGGCGAAGAGTACCAGGGCAGGGTCACGCGCATTATAAATTTCGGCGCATTCGTGGAAATTTTGCCGGGACAGGAAGGACTTGTCCACATTTCCGAACTTGCCCCCTTCCGCGTGGAGCGAGTTGATGATATAGTAAAAGTGGGAGACAAAGTTACGGTAAAAGTGAAGGCCATCGACGACATGGGGCGCATCAACCTCACTATGCGCAACTCCCAAAAGAACAACTTTCCCGAATCCTCAAGCAAATAAATTCGTTTTATCCTGGAGGGACCATGGATATAAAACCGACTCGACCAACTCTCGCTCAAGAAGCCGGCGCCGCCCTTGACCAAAAAGGCAGCCCGTCTTCCGGTGCGCAACCTTTTATGTCGCAATTTGTCATCAGGACAATGGCCGGCGACTTAAAAAATCATCCCCAATCCGTTTCCGGATCGGCATCGGGTTCTTCGATTTCGGAGATCCCGCCCGCGCCAAAACCGCCCGCGCCGGCAATTACCGCACAGCCGCAACCGGCATTAAAACCTCTTGCAGCGACTCCGGCCGCGCAACAGCCCGCATTGAAAATGCCGGCCCAAACAATAGCCGAGGAGCCCGGCGCACCCGCCGACAAAACGAAAGAGCTGGCCAAAATTGCGGCCGATGAAAAGAAAAAAAGAGAAGAGCAAGAACGAAAATCCACCAAAGAAGCGGCCGAACGCCAAGCCGAAGCCGCGTTAATCGCGGCCAAAGAAAAAGCCCTGGCCGAGAAACAGATAGCGGCCGAGATCAAAAATGCCCGGAAGCAAGAGTTGGACGGCCTCTTTGAGCAAGCAGAGTTAGAGTTTGCTGCCAAAGAATTTAATGCGGCCGTCGCCGACGCGCAAAAGATCGTTGACAGCGCCGATGTCGGCTGGCTCACAAAATGGCGCGCTTCGCGAATCATCAAAAAAGCGCAAAAAGAAGCGCGTAAAGAAGAGGCCAGAAAAATCCAGATGTCTGCTCCGCCCGCGCCAAAACCGCCCGCGCCGGCAATTACCGCACAGCCGCAACCGGCATTAAAACCTCTTGCAGCGACTCCGGCCGCGCAACAGCCCGCATTGAAAATGCCGGCCCAAACAATAGCCGAGGAGCCCGGCGCACCCGCCGGCCTTCCTGTAATACCCTTAACGAAAGAACCGGAATTATTTTTTGAGACCAGACCCGAACCCCCAAAAATACCGATCCCGGCTCCGCCCGCGCCGGTTGAAAAACCGCTTGCGTCGGCTCAGTTAATTCCATCGACTCCGGTCGCGCCATCAGCACCGGCTAAAATTTCAACTGCGCCCCCCAAAATACCGGCCGGATTAACATTTGAAGCACCCGAAGAAAAAGAGCTGGATGTCAAAAAAATCTTAACGATCGGACTGTCGTCAGTCGCTGTTTTGGCGCTGATCATCGGCGGAATTTGGTTTTTATTGAAAAGCCCCGCCCAACAACCGGCCCAAATATCGCAAACGCCAACCCCAAGCCCAAGCCAGACAATCGCTCCACCTGCCGCCGAAACGCCATCGGCCATATTTGAAACCGACGCGCAAAAAATATTTTTATTAAAAGACAACCAAGAAAAAGCCGACTTGCAAGATGCCTTGCTTCAGATGACCGAGACGGAAGAGCCGGTCGGCGACTTTATCCACCTTGCGTTCAAAAATAGCCGGGGCGAATTTTTATCTTTGGATAAAGTAGCGCTGCTGATTGGATCCGATTTTTTTGACCTGCCGACTCAAACGAGCGCCGGCAACCTGAAAAAACAGCTAAATTTAGCCCAATCATCCTTTTTCGCATACTCGCAAAGCTCAAACAAAAACAGCGATTCTCCTTTTAATCCTTCACTTGCCAATCTCGGTCGGCTGGGGCTGACTGTAGCCGCAAGCGCCGCTTCCGCGGATGAACTTGGCAGGTCATTGAAAGACCTGGAGCAGATGATGCTCAACGGCCTCGGCATCTTGCTGCCAAGCGCCAAAAATAATTTTCCTGCCAATCCGGTTTTTTCTGACAACATCCACAGCGGCGTAGCCATCCGTTATATCAACCTGCCCAATTCCGACCTGTCTTTGGACTACGCCATTTTAAACAATAAACTTATTTTCGCCACCTCGAAAGAAAGCATGTTCGCCATCATCGACCGGATATTATCGGCAAACGAACAATCAAATCAACCCTAATTTTAACCGATGGACAGCCGAGCCAAAGCCATTCTGGCGCCATTGATCTACTACGACCTGCTTGACCGGCCTCTCACGGCCCTTGAAGCGTTTAAGTATCTCCGGGCCGAAACGCCGGAGATATCTTTTTTTAATTTTCGGCGGGAGCTGAAAAACTCAAAAGAACTGCCGAGTTTCATCGGACAAAAAAACGGTCTTTGTTTTTTGACCGGCCGGCAAGAGATCGTAAATATTCGCGAAAAGCGGCTAAAGCTGGCTCAGCTTAAATGGAAAAAACTGAAAGCTGCCGGCAAATATTTGTCCTTGGTGCCATTTCTGCGCTTGGCCGCGATCACCGGTTCCCTCACCAGCTACAACACAAAAGAACAAAGCGATTTCGATTTGTTGATTATCTTTAAAAACAAGCGGCTGTGGCTCGGCCGAATTCTGCTGACGGGCCTTATCGGACTGCTGGGTAAGCGCCGCCACGGAAATCTGACTCAAGACCGGATCTGCCTGAACTGCTATCTGACGGAAGAAGATCTGGAAATTACCGAACAAGCCAAAAAACATAATTTCCATTCCGCCCAAGAATACGGACGGCTCACCCCGATCCTGGAAATTAAAAAAGGGGCTCACGAAGATTTCACCCGGGCCAATGGTTGGCTGGCTGATTTTTTAAAAAATTATCCCTGGCCGGCTGAACGCAGCGCAAAAAAAATAAAACCGCCGATGCTTTTTTCCTGGCTGCGCCAGGCGCTGGAATGGCTTCTTGGCGGCACAATGGGGGACCGGCTGGAAAAAATTGCCGGCCAATGGCAGAATGAACGCATCAATAAAAAAAGGCGAGGCGAGCGGTCAGACCGAGATCAAGTGTTTGTCAGCAACAGCTGCTTAATGTTCCACCCGCAATCAAAAAGTGATAAGCTAATGAAAGAATTCGATAAAAAAATGCGGCTATTCAATTAAAAAACTGCTTATGCAACCGACTCAAATAAAAATAAACAAAGCGCCGAACGACCGGAACGGAGAAACAAAAAACATTTTAAATTTAAACGATTCTCCCGCCAAGCCGCGGCCCAGCCAAGAGACAAAAAAATATCTGTGGATTTTTATCGCCTTGATCATTCTTGAAGGCGCCGCGATAATCTGGTTGTCTCTGGCTAATCCCGTCTCGCCGTATTTTAAACTCCTGCCGCAAAATTTAGTCGCTTCTTCTTATTTTAACCAATCGTCTCTTCTGGCGCTTTTAAAAAACGGGGGGGGCGGCTGGCCCCTGCTCGACCAAGGAAATGGCGCCTTGCGCTCTTTGTTGAACAAGATAAACATAGAACAACCGGAACGGTTATCGGAGCTGTTTGAGGACCGGATGGCGCTGGCCGTCCTGCCGCAAGATACCGATAAAAATCCGACTTGGCTGATCTTGGCCGCCATCAAGGCCTCGCCCGACATCTTTTCACAAACGCAAAATGCGGCCGAGCAGGCCTTGAAACAGAATTATGACCTGACCGTCGAGCCATACCGGCAAATAAAAATCGTCCGGGTCAAGCCCTTGAACCAGAACCAAAACAGTATATTTTACGCGCAAACAAAAAACTATTTTATTTTAAGCGACAATAACGAAACCTTAAAAGAAGCGCTGGATAAAATCATCGGTCGATAGGGGAGCCGCCGAATGTGGAGAATGTGTGCATAACAGTTCTTGACCGATTTTTACGGAATAGTTAAAATAACAATGTTCCTTGAAGCTGGCTACCGCAGTTATAATAATTGATTTGTTCTTTTAACGCCCAACGGGGCATAGCTGGCCGAGGAATATTCGTTTTCCTTTTTGTAGCTTATATAGTCCGGCGGGCCGCATATAAAAAAGGCCTAATGGCTTTCTGTTTTTAGATAAGGTACAAAGGGGCTGAGGGGCGTTAGCCCCATTAAATCATATTTTTCGGGCCTTAACGCCCCTCAAACAGTTTATCCCTCAGCGCACAGTATGAAGAAAAAACCACCCGGAATGGGGTGTTTTTTGTTTGCGCCCTTGCCTTATCCGCCTTTTTTACCATATACTATATATGCCGGGTAGTGAAAATTTGACAGGTTATATTTTGCAAAAATAACTTGCCAAGCTCTCACAACTTAGGCAGAATATAAGCATATTAATCCACTTATTATATTAATTATTCGATCAAATTTCTACTACCCGGTATGGATAAGAAAACTATGGATAGATTCAAAAAGATATTGGAAGAGCGCAAAGCCAAGCTGGAAAACGAGTTGGCTTCGTTCGCCAAGAAAGACGAGAAGGTGAAGGGGGACTACGACACCCAATTCCCTGATTTTGGCACGGCTCAAAGCTCGGACGAAGAGGCATTTGAAGTGGCGGCTTATGACAGCGCCCTGCCGGTTGAATACGCGCTGGAACTGCGCCTGGCAGACATCAACAAGGCCCTGGAAAAGATAAAAAATGGCACCTACGGCCAATGCGAAAACTGCGCCGGCGAGATGGACCCGCGACGACTGGAGGCCATGCCGGAAGCCCGCCTCTGCCTTAAATGCCGCAAAGGTAAATAATTATGATTCGCCTTATTTTTATTCTTTGACCATCTCCCCGGGTGGTCTTTTTGTTTTAAAGCGCTTAAACATTAATAAACATTGATACTTTTCCTATGCCGAGTCCCGCAAAAGTTTTCTCAGCCGCCATGCTGGGGCTCCATTGTCTGCCCATAGAGGTTGAGGTAGATATGTCGCCCGGCCTTTATAATTTCCAGATAGTCGGGTTGCCGGATGCCGCGGTTAACGAATCCAAGGAACGGGTCTCTTCGGCCATAAAAAACTCCGGCGCTTCGCCGCCCCACCATACCAACCGCCGCGTCATAGTCAATTTGGCCCCGGCCGACATAAAGAAAGAAGGGCCGGCCTATGATCTGCCTATAGCGGTGGCTTTTCTGCTGGCCTCTGACCAGCTTTTAGCCAGCGGGGTGGCCGATAAGATATTCGTGGGCGAGCTATCACTTGAAGGCAAGCTCAGGCCCGTCAGCGGGGCTTTGCCAATCGCCATAATGGCGCGGGACAAAGGATTTAAAGAGGTATTTGTGCCCAAAGCCAACGCAGCCGAGGCAGCTCTGATAAAAGAGATAACTGTTTTCGGCATAGATTCCCTTGAACAGCTGTTTCTGCACCTGGAACAAAAAGAAACTCTTGAGCCGCAGACGCCGACCGAACTGGATTTTATTTCCGACGCATTTGAGTCAAGCGCGGATTTTGCCTATATCCGCGGCCAGGAACACGCCAAGCGCGCGCTGGAAATAGCTGCGGCCGGACACCACAATATCTTGATGAGCGGACCTCCCGGAACCGGCAAAACTTTGCTGGCCAGAGCATTGCCCGCAATACTACCCAATTTATCTTTTGAAGAAGCGCTGGAAACCACCAAAATATTCAGTATCGCCGGCCGCCTAAGCCCTGAAAAACCCATTCTCACCCGGCGCCCATTCCGCAGCCCCCACCACACCTCTTCGGCAGTCGCTTTGGTTGGCGGCGGCAATCATCCAAAACCCGGAGAAATAACCCTGGCGCACCGAGGAGTGCTGTTTCTGGATGAATTACCGGAATTTCACCGCGATGTTTTGGAAGCGTTGCGCCAACCCTTGGAAGACGGCGTCATAACTGTTTCCCGCGCTTCGGGCGCCCTGGAATTTCCCGCGCAATTTATGCTCGTAGCAGCCATGAATCCCTGCCCTTGCGGGCACGCCACCAATCCCGACAAGCAGTGCGTCTGCTCGCCCGCGCAAGTCAGTAAATACAAGCGCCGGATTTCCGGGCCGCTGATAGACAGGATTGATCTGCATATAGATGTGCCGGCCATAAAATACGACAAGTTGGCCGCGGAAAAAATGGGGGAGGATTCGCAAGCCGTGCGCGAACGAGTGCAAGCGGCCAGAGCGCGCCAGCAAGAGCGGTTTAAAAACGACAAAATAAAGACCAATTCCGAGATGAACTTGCAACTGATGAAAAAACACTGCCAACTGGACTCGGCGGGCCAGGAAATATTAAAAACCGCGGCGCAGAATCTTCATCTTTCCGCCCGCTCATACCATCGCATTTTAAAGCTGTCCCGCACCATCGCAGATCTTGTTGGCGCACCGAATATCCAATCCCGGCACCTGGCTGAAGCATTGCAATACCGGCCGAAAGAAGATGCATTCTAAACAAATACATTTAATCAAAAAGCTCTTGTTCCGCGACATGGAACAAGGGCTTTTTTTCTTGTTTTGTTTTAATCGCTATTTTATCGTTTTTGAACCCGCCAGCGGGTTTTTAGCGCCCCTGACTTCAAAATGCAAGTGGCACCCCGTGGAGCGGCCAGTGGTGCCCATCAACATTATTAATTGCCCCTGGTCAACTTGTTCCCCTTGGCCGGCGATAAGACGAGAAGCGTGTCCGTAAACCGTGACCACCCCGTTTTGATGCTTGATCATAATATATTTTCCGTAACCAAAATTCCAACCGATACCGTCAGACAAAATGACTGTGCCGGCCGCGGCCGCGTAAACCGGCGTGCCGCAAGCGTTGGCCACATCCACCCCGTTCTGCCCGTGAATTCGGCCCCAATCCCGGCCGGAAGTCGGCAGAATAAGCCAATTGCCCAGCGACGGAGAGGTATTGGCATATTTTGGCGCGGTTATTTTCGGCTTAATGATCACCGCCGGCATCTCGCCGTCAGGAATGATTATATAATTTCCGGCCGCCAGCTTGCCGTCTTCGTATATGCCGTTGAAGGCCTTGATCTCGTCTTCTTTGCCTTTGTATTTTTTGGCCAGAGAAGCAATGGTATCTTTGGCGCCGATTTTTACCCGCACACCGTTAATGGGTAAAATCAACAATTGCTGGCCCGGCTTGATATAGTCGCCGTCGCGCAAATTATTGGCCGCTAAAAGCGTGTCTGTGTTTATTCCGAATTTAAGCGCAATGGAAAAAGGCGAATCGCCCTGCGCGACAACATAAATTGAGGCCTCTTTTTGCATTCCCAGAAACGCGTTGCCCGACATTCCCGGCGCCAGCAAGCCGCTGCCGTCCATGATGGCCAAACTCTGGTTTTCCAGCTCGTCGTCGGCCGAAAAATCCACGCTGGCCTCGGCCGCCGGAATGGCCGAAGCGGTCAAATTCAGCGCCCCGCCCGCAATCCCAACGCTCAAATTGCCGGCTGTTTCCTCTATCAATTCATTGCCCGCCTGCCACCATTTGCTGCTCATCGTTTCTTTGCTCGCCTTGACCGGCAA
>Ga0265297_10003574_pt1 | contig 27728 bp, 46 predicted proteins | sample Munlanlwell13791_FD_192502 | JGI IMG/M metagenome (GOLD analysis project Ga0265297, IMG submission 192502) | Leachate microbial communities from a municipal landfill in Southern Ontario, Canada - Leachate well 137-91 | ecosystem: Engineered > Solid waste > Landfill > Unclassified | place...
CCCAGCAGCATTCGGGGATGTTGGGATCTTGCCACGCCTTTTCTTGCTCGGCGTTGTACCGGTCGGCGAGGTAGCCGCCAGCCTCTCGGAAGGAGAAGCCGACTTCGTAGCCTTGCCGCCGCCATGCGATGTTGACCATCGCTGACCAGCATTGCTCGTAGTTGAGGCCCGCTGCGAGCAGGTCATCGATAAACTCTTCCTTGTGCTTGTCGCCCTCGAGGCGCCGCACCAACCAGCCATCTCTTGAGGTTTCTGTCACAATGATCACGTGTAACTATGCGAACGGCGTGCAAGTCGCCGAGCGGCGGCCGCCGATCGAGGATGCTGAACATGATCTCGACACTGTTGCGGTGCACGACGTCATGGCATGTCATCACTTTCAAGGGGATGAGGCTAATTGCTACCATGAAAAGGTGGTCTGGGGATTCCATTAGTATCGCCTATCGTTTGCGACCAGCTCGCGGAACCACGTGTCCGTCTGCACGTCGTTGTATTGAAACCCGTAGCCGAATACGATGACGTGTTCGGCGACGACGGTGGGAAAGGTGTAGACAGTGGTGCCACGCCCGTACAAGGAACTGGTGACCAATCGGAGCGATTTCACCGGCAATCACGCTGTCAAGATGTCGTACATGCGGTACACGGCATGGCGCATCACCGACGCGATGGGTGTCTCGATCGCCCAGACTTGACGCTGGAGCGGGCGTCCCGTGATGTGGACCTCCGTCGTCCTGCCCACTCTGTCGAAGACTTCCACGCGCCACTTGTTGAAGTAGACGACCACCTGCATGTACCAGTTCACGTGTTCCCGCACCTCGCATGCACCAGCTGCTGGTACGTGCGAACGTCCATGCCAAATAATATCACGATGACGCCCCTGGTGTTGTTATACCCGCGCAAGACGTTCCCGCGGCTGCCGGACACGACCCAATCCACTTGCATCCACGTCATGGCTGTTTCAACCACCACCGATACACCTTTGCCATCAAGCCGAGCGGCAGCATGCCGAACGCGGACCAGTAGTACTGGGTGAACTCGATGCCGAAGCCGTTGGTGTACTCGTACAGTCGAACATGCGGGTTGCGCCACGTCTCGCCCTTGACCGAAACGTGCATGGTTAGTGGCCTCAACTGACGTATCCCAGCCTTCGCAGGCATTCCATCACCATCACGTTGAAAAACGCGTGCCGGTAATTGAGCTTTATAAAGCTGACGTCGGTCGTGCCCCAGTATACCACGCGACCCACGCGGGTCATGCCCGGTTCAAAATTTCTCCCTATACGTAAGCGTAACGTGTAACGCGGCGGATCGGTAGATAAGGCGTCTTCGGACCACCGGACCGTGGGTGCGCGCGGGAGGTCGCCGTGGGGTAGGTCGCGAAGCAAGAAGTTACCATCCGGATGGGTTGACATGTAGTTGATTCCTCCGCAATCGATAACGGTACCGCCACAGCACGACCGGGGCGGATTGCCACCAGTCCTTGACGCGTCTGAAAAGGTGAGAGAAGGGGAACTCTCCCCGGTTGAATTGGTGGCGGGGATAATAGTCTTCGGATGGCACGGGCTTGGCATTGCTCACGATGTCGATGTCGGTCAGCATGGCGTTGTAGCAGTGGACACACGACTTCCACGTGGTGTCCCCGAGGCGGAAATGGACGATGGCGTCGGACGTGGCGCCGCACGTCTCACAAAGAAAGAAATAAGCGGGCCGCTCGGGCGGCGACCCGGCCAGATCACCTTGCATGCTCATCAACACTTTTCATAGTCCGTGGGAACGTAGTTCGTGGATTTGTACGGACACACGCCTACCGTGAACTTGGCCTTATCAACGGTGCTCCACTGATCGATGCCATCCTTCTTGGGACGCGACTTGGGCATGGCGTCGACCTTTTGCAGAACCGGCTTTTCGACGATGCGGCCCCATTCACGATCTGGCTCCTTGCCGTCGATGCGGGCGATCCGGGCCTTGCATGCACGCTCCAGCAGCTCCTTGGCCTTGTCCATGAGCCCGTGATCGGTGACCACGTCTATGGCCCACTTTTCATCCTTGTCGAACATTTCTTCGACGATGAGGGCCATCTGCGTTCTGACGCCATCGAGCTCCATCATGGTATCCACCGCTTGCTGCATCGCCTTGCGTGAGCGGATCACATCTTCTTGCATCACGGCTGCGTCGGCTCTGAGAACGTCTATCTTGCCGAAGCATTCTTGCGATATACGTCTGAACGACTCGGCAAGGCCGTGTTCTTTCTCCACGTTCTTTTCAAGCTGGTGGATCTTTTCCGCTAGTGCGTTGTTCTTGTCCAGTAAGCTGGCGGCTTCGTGCCTGTTGGTGCCGCACTGCGGGCAGTGGGTGAAGTCGCGGCCGTCGTCGTACATGCACTGCGGGCACGTGTACGTGTCACACACGGCCAGCAGCATTGTGACGATCGTGAGGACGAAGACGAAGACGATTTGCCAAAGTATGAGCCAGCGGATAATCTCTGGAATCTGGAGAAGGATGCTCATAATGCCAACTATCCCAGTGAGGAACATGGTTCCGCAGGCCAGGACGAATGCGAACGCGCGTCTCGCTGCTGTCATTGGAATGACCTCGCAGCCTTGATGGCGTCGTGGAACCGCACCGTGTCCACGATGTTCACGTCCAAGTATACCGGGAATGGACGGTCACGCATGATCTCCTGAATGCGGTCTTCATGCACAACCAGCTCGCCTTGTGACATCACGGGATAGACCAGCAATGCATTCCGGTGCTTATCCGGGTAGATCATGAGCCTTGGCTCGACACGCTTCGCCGCGCCGTCGAAATGGATGAGCCCAAATCTTCCGCTGGGCAGCTGCATGAGTTCCATGTTAGATCCCCAGCCGCTTGCGGAGCTTTGCTTGCCGCCTTTTCGCCCAGAAGCCCCACTTGTGGCCACGGGCTGCTGCGATGTCCTTGGCGTGCACCACCTCTTCGGAAGGTGAAAAGGGGCGTGTCTTTCGTTCGCCAGTGTTCGGGTCGTCCCACTCCCAGACAGCGAGCCGGAAGTTCATGGTCTGGGCGGGAATCACGGTCGCGGGCTTCGGGGGCGGCATCATGGGCTTATCGATGTCGCTCCAGTCTGCGGACTCGTCCACCCATGTCTGGGTGGCCATTTCGCCACGAGCGAATTGCTTGTGCTCGTCGTAGATCTTGCCACGCACGTGCGTGCGGTTGCATTTCGTGCAATGATATGCTGCCATTTTCATCCACTCCATAAGAACTGGTACATCTGCCGGTCGGGCTGGTCAAGGACAAACTCGATGGTGGAGATGACGATCTCGAGGGCTTGGCGGTACCAGGCGTGGTCCTCGTTGTCCTTCTTGTAGATGACGTAGTAGGACTTGTCGGGGCCAACGATGATTGCCACGACGGGGATCGGTTCTCGCAGCCAGAAGTGCCCCTTGGCGCTCTGGTACGCCCCGAACATACTGGTGTGACGTGCTGCCTCTTCCTCGTACACGCCCATGGCATCACCCTTGCTGGCGGGGTACGTGTTGCCACTGAAATGGTCCCATCTGGACTGGAGATGCAGCACGCCAAGGCAGCCATTCTTGCTGGTCTTTTCATCGAAAAGGGCCAGCATTTCCTTGGCGCGGACCAGTGCACCTTCCCAGTCCACGTTTTCTTGGTCGGGGAAGATGTAGTAGAGGTCCATTTCTTCGCCAAGGATGGCACGCATCACGTTGTTGAAGCCGCCATCGTTGTACGAGGAGCGGAAGTAGCCGATCTTGAAGGTGTGGTCCGGGTACCGGGCGTCGGGGTGCTCCAGATCGAGGTGGTATTGTTCCTTCGCCTCCCCGTACTCGTTCAGCCCGACAGACTCGTAGTACGCCCTGGTCTTGGCCGATATGGCATCTTTCTCGGCGCCCGTTAGCTCCTCGTACTTGGACTTGCCGAGCTTGGCCATCTCCTCGTTCCATATCTTGTTGGTGGCCTCGTCGGCATCCCGCTCGACTTGTTGCCAGTGCATGTTCTCTGGCACGCGTTTCTGAAGGTAGACATCCAGTCCCATCTATAGCCCCTCGAAGACCTTGTTCACTACTTCCTTCGCCTTTTCAAGCATGTCCGGCTGGTCGGCGTATATCACTTCAAACACTGCCACGATGGTTGCTTTCGTCCGCTCGACTTGCAGCCTGGTCAACTTGCGCACATACTCTTCGACATTTGATATGACGAATGGTGGAATGTCAGACATCCTGCTTCTGCCTCTTTGCCTTTTCCAATTGCCACAGCTCCTCGCCGTGCTCCCAGCACCGGCGGAGAATGCCACGGGCGGCGGCATACATGAAGCCAGTGATGTCGTCGGCTACCTCGAAGGAGAGCTTCTCGTAGACGTCGGCAAGCTTGGCGCCCTTGACGATTGCTGCTTCCATGGCGTCGGCCCAGTCTTGGGCGTACTTGAAGATTGCCGACCCGTATGGGTCGGTGTTCTTTGCCTTCGCTGCATCGAAGAAGGCTGCATCTTTCAGTCGCATTTCTCTCACCTTTTCATGCGCACGAGCACCTTGTCACACTGGTCGTCGCTCTTGACGATCGTGCACTTGATGCGCATGCCCTTTAGGACGGCTGAGACGTGCTTGATGGGCACCCACTTCTCGGCGCCCCCACGCTCGTGGATCTCGTAGAGCTCCTTGCGGAGCTGGCTGACTACTGACATTGCTTTTCACCATAGACATGTTTCCATCGTTCGACAAGGTTGTCCACGCATGTCATGTCCTTGTGGTCAAGCCTGCCTTCGACGTGGTCAAGCTCGTGCTGGAAAACAGCAGCAACTTCCGCCACCAGTGACTTCCGGGGCACGAAGAGCTCGATCTTGCGGCTGGTGCACCACGCCAACCCGTTCACTGTTAGCTTGTTGGCGTAGCGACGCTTGGGTCGGATGTGAACCGCCACGCCTTTTCCACCATAACCGCTGGCTTTAAGGACGGTGCGGAGCACGGGAGAGAGGTTTGGCACGGATTCGTGGTGATGTATTCTCATGGTCAACAACCTTTTAAGGGATGATTGATTAGTTAAAAGTGTATGTTATTGCAAGAAGGATTGAAACTGGTCGTGGAAGCGGTGCTGGTGCAGGACCGCGAATGCCCCGAAGGGCGAAGCGTTCATCACGTGGATAACTACTCCGTCGTGCTTGAAAAGTGCACGAGGAAGAGCGACGGGGATTACGAGAGGGCAGAATACAAGGTGCTGCGGATTGATCTACAAGACCCGGTGTGACGGGTGCCAGACGTCGTACACCGGAACCACGTGCCCAAATTGCGGGCTCATGGCCGGTTATGACGAGGGGTGTGATGCCGCTGGCGTGTACCCGGTGGGTGGAACGATGGCGGCTGGATTCGATGCGAAGTGGAAAAGGTTGGCAGCATTAGATGCGAGGCGCCGGTACCCCGATGCGCGGGTGGTGGCTGCCAAGGATGACATGTGGAACTTTGACGCGGCAGAAGTGGTGAAGGCCGATGCGTTGAAGTTGTACTCCACGATAATCAAGACCGGCGTGATGCCGGGAAAAAGGGCAAGGGACTTCATGGCGGCCGCCATGCTATCGGCGAGCCGCGTGCACGGGGCGGCGGTGCTGGTGGAAGACGTGGCCGCCCACTTCGGCACGAGGCCGAAGGCGGTCATCAAGGCCGCGACGCAAGCCGGCTGGAAGGTGGGAAAGCTGGACATGCGAAACTTGGCCTTGAAGCTGGGATGGAAGCTGGGATTCCCCACCGTTGGCGACGTGGCCAGGAAAGTGGTGGAAATAGATGAGAGATTCCCGGCCATGACGCCGCGCATGAAGTGTGCCCTGGCTGCCCAAGCGGTTGGTGTCAAGGACGCCGCCCAAGCGTTTGGTGTCTCGCAGAGCGGGCTGGAAAGGTACCTAAAGTATATCCGCTGACGTGTTTATGCCTCGAAGCGCAATCACCAACCAGATCACCATGAACATGAAGATGGCGACCATTATAACGCCAATCAATCAATCACGCTCGAAGAGGCGTGCCTTGCACCACGCGCACGTGCGATCATCGTTCTCTTGCTCGTCATAGAGAAAGATCGGGATGCCCTCTTCCTTGTTGTCTTCCATGTACTCCACCTCGCAGTCCGGGCAGAGCTCGATGCACTCGTCGGTGTGGACGTAGCCCACTATTTCTGTCGCGTGTCGCATGTACTGGTTGTATGTCATATCATGCACCTTCCACGGCAGTGCATTCGTTGTTTTGCTTTCCGCATTTCTCCGATTAGCATCGCACACAAGATCACTGGAAACAAGACAAAAATCGTCGTGCATCCAATGTTCAAGAATACGGCATAGAACTTGTATTCACCTTCAAACAGCATCACAATGCCGATCAAGATAAGGATCGTGGCCACGATCATCGTGATGATGATGATCCATCCAAAGATCAGGACTGCGCGTGCCAATATTTCACGACGTGCACGCATATATGCGCTTGGTTTGTTGGACGATTCAAGATCATCCACTCGCTTGCCAAGCCGTTCAATCTCTCGCAATACCGTGTTGTCTATGGACATGGTTCACAGCCTCGAGATTTTCCAGATCTCGTTGCCGCGCAACGTGACGCGGCCGGGGCTGCCAGCCCGCATGTTGAAAACATCGACGAGGTTGACCGACGGGTCGCGGGTGGCAACCGTGGTGTAGATATTCTGGCCGCGGGACGTGATGACGCAGCCATACTTGGCCTTGGCAGTCAGCTCCGTGAGGATGCGGTTCTTGTCGTAGCTGCCGCCGGGCTCGGTGGCGTTGACGAACGCCGCGTTGCCGATGACCTCGATGCCCTCAAGGAGGTGCTCGGTGACCGGGAGAATCTCGGCATCGTACTTCTCGACGTAGGGACGCAAGAAGGATGTGGACATGCGGCCCAGCATCGTGGCAAGGATGAGATCCTTGACCGGGCGGTTGTAGAGGTCGGTTTTCAGCGTCTTGTGGTAGATGATGGCATCCTTGCCGGTCGGGTAGCCGTTGTCGCACTCGCTGGCGATGTCCACGAGGTGGCGAAGGTCGGTGCAGCGATAATAGTCCCAGACCACCGATGCGCATGATGGGTCGTTGCGGACAAATAGCTTCTCGTGAGACATGCGCCAGCCATGGTGATGGTCGATCCACGCGTGGCAGTCCTCGAGGCAGCGGATCGTCTTGGCTGTATTCGTGCGGTCGATGGATATGTCGACCACGATTGCCCCCTTGGCGTCTTGAATTGAAAAGGGTGTTTCATAATAGACGGGGACATCGGCGCCTTTAAACTCGTTGGCGAGGACCAAGGCGGCTGATGCTATCCCGTCGATGTCTCCGTGGGCGATGATGTGCACGCTTCTAACCTCTCTATGGCCGCGGTGAGGAACTGCTTGAAAAGGGTGATGGCGTTGGGACTGATGGTGGCACCCTTCGCCCGGCTGACCATGGACATGGGACTCTGGCACGTGGTGCCCTCGATGTCGTAGATGGGACAGCCCACGCAGTCCTTGTACTGCCCGCACAGCTTGCACTCGTCGATGCCCGGATAGCGGCCAAGGTAGGCGGACCAGACCTCGAATGGCTTGTGCTCGCCGTCGCACAAGGCCAGGACTTGCTTGAGGCGGTCTATCGTGTGCTGGATGCGTTCACTCAACTTTTCCACCATGTCGCACGAAGGCATCGATGACCGCGTCCAGCTCGTCGGAGGGGAGGTCACTGACCTTCCAGATGTCACCGCCATCCTCGTCCTCGTCGGGCAGATCGCCAACGATGCCGCCGTTTCCTTCCTTGCAGCAGATCTCCTCTGGGCACTGGCAAACCTCGCACATTCGCCCGAGGTACTTGCTCCATGGTTCGTCTGTCGGCTGGGGGCCGATGACAGATTCAGCATCACGACAGAAGGGGCACAGATCGCCTATCTCGGCGTCGCTGTCGTGGTTCCACTTCTCTTTTAGACTGGCCGTGCATAGATCGGCCACGCTTGGTCGTTCAGACATGGTTTCTCACGTGTTTTTCGATGTAGTAGTCTTCCATGTCCATCGTGCGGGACTTGCCGCCCCGGTAGATGGACTTGTTGTTGCCCTCGCTGAACACGAGGTCGCCGTTGGATAGGTAGACGGCGAAGGTGAGGTCGTTCATGGCGGTGCAGAACAGCACCGATGCGGTGGTATTCTTGATGTCCAAGGTGCCAGATGAAAAGGCGACATCGACGTATGGCACTTGGCTGTTGTGGCGGGCCGGGAAGATGCTCCATGTCCCCTTTTCGTCATTGAAGAAGAGGCGCACGTGGCTGCCGTGCTGGAGGGGTGGCACGCCGCGGGGAAGGTAGAACTTGACCGAGGTGTTGCCGCAGGGGATCTCGACATAGGGCACCTTGCCATCGTGGAAGAAAGACTTGAAGGTCTTGGCGATGGTCTCGCCGAGACGGACGTTGTGGGTGCTCATAGGAACATGCTGCCTCCTTTCGTGTCCTTCTTGATGAGCTCGATCATTCTTTCCTTGGCGTCGTTGATGTCGATGCCCATCAGAGACATGGTTATCGTGTTCTTGACCACCATGTCCATGTTGTCGTCGATGTACCCGAACGTGACCATCAAGGCTGCGATGGTCTTGCGGCGCTCGACGGGCATGTCGGTAATCATCTCCAGCATCTTCTTGGCATCACCGACACATTCGACAAACTTGCTGATGTCGGCGGATGCTTCGGGGCCGAGAGATTCCACCATTTTCTGTATCGCGACTGCGACATCGCCGATCATGATGGTGAGGTTGTTGTCAAGCGGTGCGTCCTCGCCGATCACGTCGGCCACGCGGTTCCGGGCATATTGCTCCGGGGTCAGCTGGCCATCAACTATGGCCAGTAGTTTCTCCCATGTGTTGTTGTTGTTGTTCATGCGTGTTCACCAGTACTATCAAGGTGTAGGTCCAGAGAATGCACCCGACCGCCACGAGGGAAGGGTCGGGGTGAAGCCACGCCACGATCGTGATGATCGTGGAAATTGAAAAGTAGGTGTAGAATCGAAGGCGGCTCACTCTTCTCGCCTTTTCACTACCAGCGCCTCGGCTGGCTGCTTCGCCATGTACGTGCTGTAGCAGCCACAGCATAGGGCGCCAAACTTGACGCCGGCCTCGTCGGTGAGGTCCTCCATCTCGCGGCCAAGCTCCTGGGCGTGAAGGCGGCTGCCACAGAAGGCGCACTTGGTGATCGTGTTGGCGCGGGGATTGATCTCCATGGCGATGCGCTTGGCCAGGATGTAGTTGGTGAAGCCGCGGCACGCGGTGCAGTTGCACTGCTTCACGTTGATGACGTTCTCGGCTTCTTTCCACGCGGCTGCGGCCACGTCGATGGTATCTGCTTGCCGGAAGTGCATGTTGGGCAGTCGCTTGTCGCCAAGGACTTCGACGTCGGGATAACCTTCCCTGACGAAGGCGTGGACGGTGTCGTACCACCGGTCTTGCTGGCTGGTCCATCGCACCCATTTTCGCACTTGCGCCTCGGTGAAGGTGGAGAAGAGGTCTACTTCTTCGTTCTGGACGGAGCCGTGGTACCGGATGCGTTCCCATTCGGGATAGAGGGGAAGATCGGTGCCTATGGCCTCATGGATGCGCTTGATGGTCGCGTCCATGATCGTGTGCCACGACATGGTGCCGATGCAGATCTTGCACGACAGGCCGTGTTCGGGGCCATGCTTGGCCATGAGGCGGTGGTGGTGATCCACGAGAGCCTTGTAGTGGTGCCACTCGTCGGGGCGCTCCATGCTGAAGCCCAGCTTCTTGGCCATGTAATAATCGGTGTTGCCGGACATGGCTGGCTCACGGATGCGCTGCCACGATTCGATGGCCTCGTCGATGGAGGCGCGGGAGACGTGCTTGGCGATGTCCCGGTACCGGGCGGTGCGATTGCTGGCGTCATCCCAGCTCCACGTGATGAACTTGTCCCGGAAGGACATGTTGCGCATGCTGTAGCAGAGCAGCAGCCAGTTGTACGTGGCTTGGTACTCTTTCATGCCACGGCCGAACGAGATGCCGTCGAAGGTGCCATCCCACTTGCACAGATCGTCGAGCAGCATGTCGTACACGACGATGCCGTTGTTTGATGCCCACGGGCTCACGTCGTTGAGGACGTGGGTGCCCACGTGCTTCACGGCTTCGGGAACGAGGGCTGCCCAGTGGTTGCCGATCACGGCACAGAGGGTATTGTTCATGTGCTTGGCGCTGGTGCGATAGTATGGCCATCGCAGGACTTCGATGGACGTGACCCGGTCGCCGTTGTGATGGACCAGCACTTTCCACCAGCAGCCGTCCAGCTCGAAGGTGGTGCTGTCGATGACGGTCATGTCGTTGCTGCGCCACTTGATGCCGGGCCGGCCACAACGGCGACGGTTGGAATTGTCCTCGCCCTTGAAGCCTATCTCGTGGATCCTGCTGATCCAACTGTCGAAAGAAAAGGAGGGGGAACCCCCCATGGTCGTGCAGATGAACATGAGCTGGTCATTCATGCTCACTGCTTCGTCGGGCCGCAAGTGCTGCGGCTTGCCTTCCTCGGTGCGCCACGCCACGAAGGAACGGGCGGTGGTGGTGGGAAGATTGAGCGAGTTGAAGATCTCGCGCGGCGTGGTCTGCTCGACGATGACCCGGAACTTGAGGCGGGTATCATCCAAGCGTTCCACCAGTTGCTGGGTTGCCAGCATGGTTTTCACGTGTCCTTGGGTATGCAGATGTAGATGACGATGACTGCCGCGAGGATGATCAACGACAGCCAGAAGATGGTTCCTATGAATGCCACCCACGAGTCGATGATCAAGAGGATCCATGCGGGGGTGGATGGCTCGGCGTGTAGTGGCCCTTGCAAGATCCACGCGAAGACCGTGGCGAAGATCAAGGGGCCGGCACCTATCTTGATGTCAAGCTTGCTCTTCTTCATGCTGCTTTTCACTCCGTGCTATGTACATGCCATGCTCGTCGATGTCGATGTCTCCGCGGTAAGAGGCCCAGACGTGTTCGCCGGGATAGCAGACCACGCCGCCATCAGTGTCAACGGTGGCGATGATGTTGCCGGAGTCGTCGACGAGAAAAGAGTGGCCAAGCCACTCGATCTCGATGGTAGCGTAGCGGGTGGTGTCGTGGGCCGAGGCTTGGACGATGACGTGGCGGGGCGTGGGGCAGCCCTCGGGGATGTTGGATAGCAATTCTCTCGTGATGGCGTTGGGGAGGGACTCGTTGGTGCGGGGAAGCTCGAGGTCCCAGGTGCCATCGAAGCAGTATACCATCATGGTGGATCAGTCCAAGGAGCTGACAAGATGCCATCGGGGATGTTTTGGTTCAAATCCCATTTCTTTCCACTTCTTGATGAGGTTGTGGGTGGCTGCGTCGATGTTGAAGATGGGCATGTCAAACTCTTGATCGACGACGGTGGATGGTCCGATGTGAGATTCTTTCCAGTAGAGGCAGAGTAGAGACTTGTCACTATCATCGTCGCCACATATATTAGCGACGAGAACGCCATCGTCGAACATCACGTCGTAGTCAACATCATCCATGTCCATCATGAGGGTGATGCCAAAGAACATCTCGGTCCACGGACAGTCTCCCATGATGATCACCACTCCTTGCCATGGCAGGACATGAGGGGCGTGCCATTGTAGGTGTACCAGTGAGGCGCGTCCGCGTGGTAGACGGTGTGGCAATGGGGGCACGCGATCGAGGTTCGGTTCTCGTTGGCGATGGCGTTGGGGAAAAACTCGCTGGTGCAGATCTGGCACTTGGCCAAGAGCTCGTCAGCGAGATGCTTGGGGTCGACGCCTTGCTCTATGCCAACGAAGGCGTTCATGAGGTATTCCCGTGGGGGAATGATGCGGTATTGGGGCATGGTGGGGCACCTATAGGTCGTCGAAGTGCAGCCAATCGTCGCAGTCGAAGACGAACGCGTCTCCACTTATGCGACGAATGGCATCCTCCTCGTTATCGGCCCCCAGCACTGCACGTGCTGCACGCTTGGCGTGCTCCGGAAGAACGGCGTAGTAGTCGTCGTCGGATCGGATGACCACGTAGCCTTCCGGGGGCGTGGGATGGTAAGCCGGGGATATGAAGCACTTGCAGCCGATGATCTTGCCATCCGCGTCGCGGACGGCGTTGCCGGGGACAAGGAGGTCGGTGCGTTCGGGGCACGCGGCTGCCACGAGGCTGCTGACGATGTAGAACACCGGCTCGTCGATCGATATGGCAGGACGGTCGGGGAGGTTGCTGTCGTGCGGCAAGGTGCCGGTCTTGTCGACGCAACCGCAATGGCTACAAACGTTCTGGTAGCCATCGCCCTCGTTGCCAACACAGTGCCATCGGTGGCCACCGACACATGAAAAGGGGATGTCGATGACGTTGCCTCGCACCACCCGGTACACGGGGTGGACGGGGGCGAGTGGGTGGCGTGGAATTGACTCCATATGCTCGCTGACACGGGCGGGCTTCGCATGGGGCGGGAACGTGGTTGTCTTGCCGTCCACGATGAGGTGGACGGCGTGGGGAGTCTTGTTGATGATCATGATTGGTTCACCGTTAGATGGATTCAGCGAAGGCGCGCTCCACGTCGGCGACGGGAGCGCCTTGCTCCAAGGCGGCAACACATGCCTTGAAGATGCGGGTGAGGCGCGCCTTCGCTGCTTTCAGGACGACCATGAACGTCTCGGCGTCCTGCTCATGGATCTCCCCGTACCGGGTGACGATGGTGCCAACGCGGTCCATCGCATCGGCGATGGGTTCTGGCAGGTATTCCTGCCAGTATTCTACGATGCCATGGTCCGGATCGTCTTTCACTATAAACTGGGCCGGCCCGCACGGCCCACGGGGGACGAAAGTGACGGTCGTGGTGCCCCGGTCGTGGGTGCAGCTGGCAACCACGACGGAGCTCGTTGCGGTGTCGAGGTCAATCTCTGCCGCCTTTTCAGATGGCAGGATGTCCACCCCGTTCTTGCCTGCAAGAACGAGGTAATTGAGTGATTTGTATTTTACAATCATGGTGATCGCCTTGCGGGGACGGGTCGAATTGGCTCGTCCATTCCGCGGCGGGAGGCCGGCCCTTTGGGATTCGTGGTGGGAGGGCAACCAGGAAACCACCAATAGTGGACACGTGGTCCATGGCCTTGTCGCCGGTCCAACGCCCACTTTTCTCTACACTGGAGAGAAATCGGGTTAAAGAGAGCAGCACGACAGTCCGGTGGTATCGCCCACTGGAACGTGCGTGTGAGGCGCCATCCATCTAATCGCCGGACCGCTGGATGGATGAGCGGGGGCGAGTGATCGACATGACCCATCGACCACCAATGGGGGGGATATACCAGCCGGCCGGTCTGGTCGCATCCCCAGCGCGCCGCTAGTGGCAAGACCCCACGGCTAGGCGGCGAGTCCACCGTGGCAGTACCCGGAGGGGCGTTGAAGCCCCGGTGCGGTGCATAGGAGCACCGCGATGTCCGGGCGTGGGTGAAAAGGGGGCTGGGATTAGCCCAGGGTATTGAGGATGATGGCGAGACATTCTCGATGTGGGATGTTGGGATGCAGGGCTCGCAGGACACGGGCTGCCACCTGGATGCTCTTGGTGTGACAGTAGTCGTTGGGATTGCCTGCTGCTTCGACGTGGATGGCGTTGAAGAGCATCTCCATGATCTGCTCTTCCTGACGCTATGTTAGAGCGTCCCCCGGCTTGTTAGGGCACCAGCCGTTGGCGCGTTGACGCGTGCAGTCCTTCACGTCGCATGCCTTCGGCTTGGTGCTTGCGGTGGCGAGAACCTTGCACACGCCACGCCGGACTTCGGCTGTGAAGAGATCGCACCGCCTACAATAAGGGCGGTGGATGTTCTCCACCGGGTCGTATTCCAGTACTTCGGCTGGTTGCTGGCAGCCGAAGCAGTTGATCTCGAATTTGCGGGTCATCTATGAATGCCTCGGATGTAATGGTAGAGCATCTTGTAGATGTAAGGGGACTTCTCTTTCAACATGGCACGTCCCTCCCCGATGTTGGGGAAAAAGACGACGTGCTTTCCCGATTCTATCATCTTGTCGATGGTCGCCATGGCATCTTTCACCGCGGCGATCTCGTCGGGGCGATCAGAGAAGAAGGCGGCTGGCCCCATGTGAGGGGCACGCTTGGTGGGAATCCCGAAGGCACGACCTTCGGGAACGAAGGGACGGGCCACGGCGGCTTGACCACCGAGCCCGCGTTTCTGGAGGTTGTCCCCGAACACGAAGACCGTGGTCGGGGGACCATCTGCAATCATCTTTGCTGTGATGTGCATGGTGCATCAGTCGTAGTAGTTGTCGTCGTCGATGTGGCGCATCTGCTGGCGTACTTCAGCAGATGGTGGGTGGTGGCTGGCGTAGCCTTGGGGAAGGGGGGAGATGTCTGCGATCTCCTTGATGATGTTGAGCGCGTTGGCTGCGATGTCGCAGATCTCCATGTTGAAGGGAGTGCGACCCTCGTCGATGATGATGCCCGTGACCGCATCCACCACCTCCTGGTGGCGGACAAGGACATCTACTATCTTCTTGTATCCCTCGATGTACTTGGTTGTCATGTTTATGTTGGACACCGGCGAGCTTTCTGGGCCCCGTGAGGGGAATAGGACTTCAACAGCTTGTTAAACACGGCCATGTTACGCCGTTCCGTGTCTGACTGGATTTTATTGGAGGCTTTGGGTTTGTCTTCCATGTGGTTCACCGGAGGTTGGTGGTGACGTCCCAAGGGGACGCCTACCGCGTTGTGCCGTCCGCGGGGAATGATGGCGCGCGTCAATTGCTGGCACCACACCACGGGGTGGGGAGGTGTGGGGAGAAAAGTAGCAGAAGGAGAACCCGGTGGTGATGACGCGTGGTCAGGCAGTGGTGTGCCAAGGGGAGAAGCGAGCGTGAATGCGGGGCGATAGCCCCGCTCCCGCGTTGTGCATGACGCCCGGAAAATAAATCGCGCGTCAATTGCAAACGGCGAGTGGTTTGACGTGACGTGATGGTGAGTCGCATGGTGCGTCGCGTGCGAGTCGCATGATGTTAGAAGGAAGGGATGAGTGGCGAGTGGTTAAATGTGAGTGATGAGTGGCGAGTGGCGAGTGTATAATAGGGACCGGACGCCACGACCTTTATAAAACCAACCTGGAGGTCTACTTGAGGTCTACATGTGTAGAGGTCTACTTGATGTCTACTTGCAACATTAGGTTGCAAGCTGCAAGCTGGTAAGATGTTATTGGCAATGGATCGTTGCAAGAACGGCCCTGACGGGAATATGTAGGCTGTCGTAATTTGGTAGATGTGAATATAGTCATGTAACGATATAGTTAGACATGAATATAGGCATATACCGATGGTTACCGTGGTGCCAAAAAAAAGCCACCCCGTTAGTCCTCTGGTCGCCGGATCGGCATGATTTGACTCACTTTCTTGGTTAATCACGTTTTAGTTATTCCCCCGTCGGTGCTATGTGCACCGTCGTGAAGGGAAACAAAAACGGGTGAAGGAGGTTGAAGATCGAAGGTTGTATTCAGTCCAACAACTCACCGTCGGCACCGGACGCGCCCACGGGTTGGTTGGATTCGATCACGGCGAGGCGAGCGCGGATTTCAGCTTCGTTGCTCTTGAGAAGGCTCAAGAGCGCGTCAAACTTCTCCGTGTCCTTGAAGGACACTCCACCGTAGGCACCGGGGAGCTTGACATTCAAGGTGACCGCGCGGCTCGCGAAGCTCTTGGAAGGAGCGAGGAAGGACACCGTGAGGGCCGGGTTAGCCGCGATCTTCACGGTGACGGACTTCTCGCTGGTGGCATGCTTGGTGACAAGCTTCGGGATTTGCGTCCCGAAGTTGCCTATGTCGAAGGCCGTGACTTGCTTGCTAGTTGCCATGTTTCTCACTTGGTTGCTTGGTTGTTTGTTTGCTTCAAATCCGTGGATGATCGGCACATTCCCATCGATTAGACACGCGGGAACCGCGTGGTTAGGCGCGGGAGCATGCTTCTCAAAAATCGGGTGCTGACATGGCCACGCGGCCCCTGGCATGAAAAACGAAGGAGAAGGCTTGGCTTGCCATTTACGTGCACCAATTTAACCGGAAGTAGCCGTGCCGATAGGATTTTTTCACCAGATTTTGAAACGGGTGAAATTTTCCTATCACTTGCCCATATACGCGTGCAAGGATTTGAAGTGTGAAGCAAACCGGGCGTTTTCCTTGAAGATCGATGCCGGTTGCCTAGCTGTTATGTAAGCACCCGATATATGTGGATAATCACCCATATCCACGCGCCGCGCCACAACATTTATATACCCTATAGTGAGCGCGGCCGGACGGCGAGGCTTCTACGCGCCGTCCGTGATAGTTTTTGTTAAAAACGCGAGCGGGAAATGACCTAACGGGGCATTCCGTGGCGCGAAAAGTCGCGTTTTTAACAACGGTGTAACTAGTGACGCGTACACGCGTCGAACGGCGATATACCATGCAGACAATTTCGGACATTATCCTCGCCCGGTTTGGGCCGGTCGCGCACCGTGAGATAGAACGGGCGTGCCACCGGCCCGTGAGCGAGCTTGGACGCGTAAAGCTCTACATGCGCGGTTATCCCAAGCCCGTGAACATCTACCGGGTCGACGAGGTGAAAGTAGACAACAGCAGCATTACTATCGTTGCTTACAGCAAAACGCGGGCCACGGAGGTCAGTGCCACCTTTCAATTTCACGAGGTGGTCAAGATCACGGCCGCGGGTGAAGTGATCTATCCCGCGGTCGAAGATCAAGCCTTCTTGGACGCGATCGATGAGGCCGTGAAGGTTCCCAGCAATTGCGACAAGCTCTTGCGCGTCGCGCAATACTTGGTAGCCTGGAGCAACCAAGAGAACGCGATCTTCGCACCGGCGCGCATTTGTCCCGCCGTCGCGGCCATGGCCCTTGGAGGCGTGAAAACCTTGGAAACCTTGAAGGGTTACGAGAAAAAGCCTTCTCCGTTCTCCCGCAAGGCGATCAAGGCGATTTTGTTGCTCGCAAAGCAGCAAAAAGTCCGGGTGCACGCGGCACGGGTCGATGTCAGCAACTACATCGATTTGAACGCGTTCCGTGCGAGGGCACGGGCCGCGGCACCGGACATGGTCGAATCTGATGGTTCTTGCGGGTGCAACGCGCCTATGGTGCTTTCGCATCGACAGCTCGCATGCACCATGTGCGGAATGGTGCAGCCGGTGAATTACGGGGCCGCGTTCAACCATCGAACGCATGATCTCATGGCCAGCTCGTTCCACGCGTGGCAATTCGATGCAAGGAGCAAGGCAATCATCGACATGCGTGTTGACGCACGCGGCGAGCATATCCGAGCCGTGATGTACGCGTTGGCCACGGGAGGTGATTTAGTGGCGATAAAGCGCGTGTTGCGGCAAGGATCGCGTGCCAGGGCCGTCAACGACACTATCATCAGATCCGTACGAGATTACACGCGTTGCCTCATACGGGTGACCGAGCTCAAGAAACCGGACGCGAAGGCTCGCTGGTGCCGCAAAGCGGCAACATTCCGCAAGCTTTACCGCGGCGCGGTGAAGCATGCCAGCGACACGCGCCGGGCCATGCTTGCCCTCGTCGACGCGTGGGAAAACGCCGCGGCGCGGTACGGTGGTGCCGCCTTGAGGCGCGGGACGTGCGTCGAAGACTTTGACGTGCACCACACGGTCGTTTACCCGTTCCTCGCTCAGCTAAGCGAGGATCTTGGCCTTTTGAGGGCTGATCAAACCACACAAGGCGAGGTGCGTGAATTCCGTCGCACCTTGCGGGAAAGGCTCGCACGGGAGAACCGCGCGAAGGGAACGGTGGAGGTAATTCACACATGAAGCGCGCGATCATCGACCCGGTGGCGCATGCCATGCACCGGGCCATTTCTGAAGCCGTCGCGGCGATTCGCGTGGAGGAACATCACCGGGAGGCAATTCTTGGCATGTACCGTTATCGCATGCCCGTGCACGTCGAAGCCGTGCACGCGTTGGACGCGATCTTGCAAGGCATCGCCGCGCCCGCGCCCCTCCCCTTCCCCCGTGCCGCGTGGTGCCAGAGCCTTGCTCGCACGCGGTCCTTGCGGGCCCGGTTGCACGCGCACCTGGCATGAAACCAGGTGTTGACCCGCCGGGCGCCACCCGGTGAGGTTTCCCCTATTTCTCGTGCAGGACTTGCGCCTTTTGGGCGCGTTGTGCGACTACCTTATAAAGGGGGCCCCATGGTTTGCCATGCAGTTGGTCCCCCGTCAGTTCCGAGTAGCTTTATACCTTTTCTAGCTTAAGCTTACATACCTGTAAATAAAGCTACTTCTAGCTACGTAATATTACTAGTAATCATAATCTATATATACGGGAGCACGTTGTAAAACTTGACCGCGATTCCTCCGCACGTTTTTTTTTTGTTTAAATACTCTCGATCACCTCTCCACCGCGACCCTTATAACCGGAAAATCGCCCCCCTTAAATCGCCTAACTCCCCATTTTAAGATGCTCCAATTCTTGATCATGTAAAATCCTCCGCATGTTAAACGCCCTCCGGTGAAAAATATCCATGCAACTCCTCCACCCTTGAATGAAAAGCAACATGAAATCGCCGGTTCCAAACCAGCCACTTTTAAAAAAAAACATCCACGAAGATTTAATCTATAAAAATTTCCCGCCTTTTGTCCGATATTAATCCCCTTCTTCCCCTTTTCTTTCTTGACCCCAACCTTTTAAGCAATGGTCAACACGTCTTGACGTGTCGCTGGTTCCCATCATCCCCGTCGAGATAGACTCGCTCCCCGTGCCAGTCCGGGCCGTCAAGGAGGCGCAACGCCACTATCTCGAGCTCGAGCAGATGGCCAAGAACATACTCATGCCAGTCATCGAGAAGCTGGCCAACGAGATCAACAACTCCGAAGATGGGACCCCCTTGCCCCCCGAGCTCTTCCGAGCCACCCGCGACCTTCGCGAGACCAAGAAACTCCAGCTCGAGTACCTCCGCATCGTCAAGGAACTCACCGTCGACCAGCAATCGCAGTTCGAGCAGCACGCAGCCGACACGCTCGTCAACCTCATCAAAACGGTCCCGGCTATCAAGAACGACCCCGCCGTGAAGGAAGCCCTCGTGAACTCTGCCCGCGACTATCTCCGCCAGCGTGAAAAGGAATGACCGAAGACCTCACGGGCCTGCTCCACAACATCTCCTCCCTCGTGGCGGTGGCCGAATCCTTCTTTCCCAACCCGTCGGACTTCACCCGCCCGCTCCGGCTCGAGCCGCAGCAAGTGAAGGTCTTCAACATCGCCGAATTTGGCTACGACATTCACGAGTTCTCCGCCCCGCCCATCTATCCCGATGGCCACATCTACCTCCCCCGCTTCGTGCTCATGCCATGGGAGCGCCAGGCCGGCAAGTCCGTCACCTGCTCCTGTCTCCCCGCCGCCATGGGCCTGGCCTTTCCCGCACCCGTCTGGCTCGGCATGTATGGCCCGAACGAGGAAGCCGCCCAGCGGCTGCTCGAGCGCACCACCATCATGTACGAGCGGGGCCGCGGCAATCTCATGCGCTACATCAACAAGCGCACCCTCTCGAAGCACCACATCGAGATCGACAACGGCAACAAGATCGAAGCCTTCAACTCGTCAGAGAAAGCCATCCGTGGCCCCACCATCGACTTCGCCTTCATCGACGAGATCGACCAGTTCACCGATCCCGACATCGTGGAAGGCGCCATCGTGCCAGCCACTCGTGCCACGCTCGCCAAGGGGCATGGTCGCATTTTCGCTCTCTCGACTCCCAACAAGAAGAACGCCAACAGCGTCTTCCGCTCGTGGCTTTCCCGTGCCACGAACGACATGGCCCTCCATTGCCACGGCTGCGGCAAGTCCTACTACATAGACGAGTTCGTCACCGAAGCAATTCCCCGTCGCACCTTTTCAGCTTTCCGACCCGTTCCCGACATCCCGTGCTGCCCGGAGTGCGAGAAGACCGCCTGGACCTACATCTACAAGCATTACCAGATCGTGCCCGGTTTCACGCCCCGGTACACCGACGACCAGCGCCGCATGGAACTGGACCAGCTCGGCAACAGCAAGATCGCCCGCCAGGAACTCCTGGCCGAATTTTTCTACAGCAGCGGCGGCATCTTCACGCCTGAGATGATCGAGGCCATAACCGACCCCAAGCTCTACATCCTCCCCTCGGCCAGGCCCAACACGTCCATGAAAACGCTGCGAGTTTCCTCGGTTGACGTGGGCCGCCTTCGCGACAACACCGTCTTCTGCACGATCGAGCACGACCTTGACCGCGGCCGTAGCAACCTCATCAACCTCGAAACGCTCGAGGCGGGCGAGCAGCTGGACTGGGACACGATCGTGAATACCACCCACTCTTACATCAACCGTTTCCACCCCGACGTTTTCGTTCCCGACGCCACTGGCATGGGCGACGTCTACGTCGAACGCGTGGCTCGCAACCTCCTCGGCACGACTGGCCACGTCACCCAGATTTATCGCAACAAGCAGAACCGCCTCGGCTTCGTGTTCGACCGCATCAGCAAGCGTGCCTTGATCGAGAACCTCGAGCTCGCTGTTCGCACCCACACCATTTTCTTGCCTCCACAGACCGAGCGTGGCGTGGAGGCCCTCGTGGACGAGATGCTGGACTTTGGGTACCAGTTCACCGACACGAATGCCATGCAATTCACCGGCATGTCCGGTCACGACGACCGCGTGATAGCACTGGCCCTTGCCATCTGGGGGGCCCGTGATAGGAGCTACCCGACACCAGAAGGTGACTTGATAAGATGCGTTTGATGGATTACGCTTACGTGAAAAGTGATAGGCCCACCTTGCTGGGCAAGGAAGTGTTCACCCGCCTCGACGTCGAGATCCAGAAGATGGAACAGGCGATGGTGAAGGACAACGCTGCAAATCGCAAGTGGTGCTTGTACCACGATCCAATGGTCTATTCCACCGCCAACATGTACGGAGCCGTGCTTGCCGGCAAGAAGATCAACGTGACCGCCCGCCGAAAGCGCGACACCGAGCGGATCCGCATTCACAACAACCGCATGAACTTTGCGGGCGAGACACTGGAAGACGTCATCCGCAACACGTGGCTGGACGCCATCCGGGAGGGCCACGCCTTCTACCGCCCGTGGAAGACCAAGGCACTGCCCGGCGGCATGGACCTTTCCCGCATCGACCCTTGCTCCCTCCAGCGTGTCGTGCACCCCGAGACTGGCCACGTCATCTACGTCCAGACCGGCTACCGGTGGCGGGACTTCCCGCAGCCGACCGACCCGGCAGACTTCGCCCGCAAGTTCGACGTGCTGCGCCCCCCGATGGAAGAAGAGATTTACGTGATGATCCCCGACGACCCTCGCAACATCGTCCGCTTCCGCCTCTTCGAGAACCCGCCCATCGGCCCGGTCGTGCCCCTCGTGGTCTACAAGAAGTGGATCGTGTGGTACATGCGCAAGCACGCCCAGAAGTACTGGTCGCCCTTCACCGTTGTAAAACTCGGCACACCGAACTACATGCCCACCGAAGGCCAGTACGTGCACTACAAGAACCAGATGGAAGCCATCGTGCCCAACATGTACAACTTCAGCGGCGTTGTCGTGCCCGGCTGGATCGAGGTCGACCAGCTCACGTCCACGTCTGTCAAGGATGGCAAGCTGTACACCGACACGCTGGACTGGCTCAACCGCGAGATCGTCGCTGGCCTCATGTCGTCCATGCAGATGCGTGAAGCTTCTGGCAAGGATGGAAAAGCAGCAGCAGCGGAAACGTCCCAGTTTTCACTCGGAAACCTCGAAAGTTACCGATCGGTGCTCGAGCGGAACCTTTGCGAGTACTACGCCTACTCGTTCATAGGCGACGAGGACCCAAGCGACTTCGACGTGGAATGGCCGACCGTGAAGTACGAGACGCTGCTGGACGCCGTGGCTGCCGCCGAACGTGCATCCGCCATGGGAATCGCCGACACCGTCGAGCTGCGCCAGATGATCCGGTACGCCTACGACTTCATCGACCCGCACAAGCAGTTCAAGCCAGCCGACACGCTCGAAGAGCGCCGGTTCGCCGCCGAGCAGGAAGCAGCCAAACGCTCCGCCGAGCTGGCCGAGAAGGCAGCCGCTGCGGCCCCAGCCGCTGGCATGGCCAAGCCCAAGCCTTCCGGTGAGAACAAGCCGCCCCGCAGCCAGTCCAACGCGGGGGCAACCCGCCCCACGGCGGTGAGGACCCAGCATGTCTAGCCGCCACGTCACGCCCGAGCAGCTCGAGGACATCCTCGACCGGCTCGAGCAGCATTCCCCCACCCTCGCGTTTGACATGGCTGTCGAGGGCCACGACCGGTGGGATGCCATCATCAACGACAAGGACCAGCCAACCGGCTGGGGCGCCCTGTCGCCAAGGTGGGTGGCGACAAAGGAAGCACTGGTTAAATCCGGCCGGGTCCAGCCAGACCCAGCCTACACAGGCGGCAAGCACAAGGGTCTCTTGACCGGGGCGCTCAAGGACTCGGCTGGCGTGTCGGACGTCGAGCAAACGCCCATCGGCCACCGGGCCGACCTGCTGATCAAGTACCCGACAAAGTCGTACCAGGGCGTGCCGATCGGCATCGTCTTCGACCGGCTTCAGTACATGAAAGGCCAGATCTTCACGTTCTTGAAAGAACACGTTTTCGTCGATGCAAGAAACAGGGTGGTGGATAACATCCGTGCCGTCATATCCTAACCTCGAGAGCCTGCCAGAAATCCCCAGGTCATACTGGAAGTGCTGCTTGTGTGGATCAGAGAAAGTCCCCGTTCGGGACACCGTGGACCAGAAGACCGGCCACGTGATAACCATCTGGAGTTGTACAAACCAGGAGTGTAGCCTGTGCCAAGACAACCATATCTGGTCTCAGAATCCCTACGTGCGCGGGACGCTGCGCCTGGACCCGGACCTGGGTCGGCCGCGGCGTGTGATGAGTGCAACGGGGAAGTAGTCGAGGAATCGTTCCACGAAGCCTCCGAGTTCAAGATGATCTGGCTCGAGAATTACTACAACGCCGACCAGATCATAGAGCAAGTAGAAGACTGTAGCAAGGACTGCAGCACGTGCTCGAAAGAGCAGCAAGCCGACTGTAGGATAGAAATGAGGGAAATGATCCACTCGCTGGCCATCATCGTGAAACAGTTGACCAACGTGTGGGTGAACGCCAACGTCGAATGCCACACCGACGGTGGCCCAGAGCCCACCACCTATCACCCGCCGGCTGGTCTGTATGGGTAACTTTCTCCAGCACCTGGCTGCGGCGATGGCCACGCTCGTCGTTGGGACCCTTGCTGCCCTTTTCTTTCTTTTAACTCCCCACTGGGCGATCATCGCCAGCTTCGGTGTCGGGATGTTCCTTCTTGGCAGTGTCTTCCCCGACATCGACCACGTGGGTAGTAAGATTCACAAGGGACTGCTCCTCCCACGCGTATACGGCCGGCGATTCAAGCACTGGGGCCACACTCACAGCATCGCCGCGGCCATCGCCTACGGTTTCGCCCTGAATGTCTGGTCGCCTTTTCTTCTTGGGTGGACGGCCACGGCCGCGCTTTGGCTTGGTTTCAGTGGCGGGTTCGTCCTCCACTTGCTGGTCGACGAGGCTTGCAAGTCCCCCGGGAACAAGAGAAAGGCGTTCAAGCTCTGGTAGCGCGTCCTTGAAGTCCAGGTACGAGGACACGTGCCTCGTGCCCGGATGGAGGATGACGCATGGCATGGCGGGCAGCGCGGCGGTGAGGTTCATGCGCATCACGTGCCTGTCCTCTTTTTTATACGAGCCGCACGTCACCGCGTGCACCAGCCTCCCTTGCTGGATGAACTGGCCTTGGAAAGGCTTGTGGACGTGGGCCAGGGCCACGACATCAACGGGTCCTAGATTTGAAAAGAATCGCTTGGGAGGACCCAGTTCGTTTGCATACCCGCCGGGGTACTTGTGCGCCACGCCGACGTAGTACGTGGTGCCGCCGACGATGAACTGGATGACCCCACCGAAGTTGAGGTTGAGCCGATCGAGGTCCTCGGCGAGGTAGTCGGCGAAATCGAAGTCGTCTTGCTTGTAGCTCCACTCCTCGTGGCAGCCACCGACCACCCCGATCACCTTTCCATCGAGGACACGCACCAGTTCCATCACCAGCCGCTTCTGGTCCTTCGGCCGGAGCACCGCGTCGTGCTGGCCACCCCTTGGTGCTTCGGGGATGTAATTGTCTATGAGATCCCCCATCAGCACGATTTTCACGTCAAGCTTGGCCAGCAGGTTGATATCGCTTCTCAAGGACGTGTGATCGGTGGCGTCGTTTCCGACGTGCCAGTCTCCAGTGAACACGATCGCCACTGGCTTTTCACTCTCGACCGTGGCATCATTCTTCAACACCGCCGGCTGGTGGTAGTAGATCTGCTCTACCATGCGCCGGTCCTTCTTATAGGTGGCTGTACCAGGGTCTGAGCCGATGCACGACCTTGCGTGCGACTGCAGGCTGGTAACTTCCTTGCCACATGCGTTGCATCTCATTATCATCACCTTATAAGCAAGCATCGGTTATAAAGTTTGTCTATGAAATCGACGATCGAGGTCCGGCATGCCGAGCTAGAAATGGCCGGAGATGTCATCCAGCACCCCAACGGGTCAATAGAGTTTGAATTGAAATCAGCAGATGGCTGGATTCCCGAGGAACTCGTTGAAAAGGTGGCCAATCGCTCCACCAATCTTCCCGTGTACTGGCGGCACCGCACGCCGCAGAAACAACAGTTTGGAATGTACCCGATGATCGGGCACGTGATCGCATCTCGCACAGAAGGTGGAGCCATCTTCAACCGCTATTTGATTGGCGAGGACATGCTTTCAGACGTGCAGCGTGATGCCCGGGACTGGGTCGTGAAGCGGTGGGAAGAGAAGAGAAAAGTGGGCGCAAGCATCGGCGCATCTTTTCACGAGGACGATGAGGGTAACAAGCTAGCCATTTACCCGTTCGAGTATTCTATAACGCCAGACCCAGCTTGTCGAACGTGCGTGAGAGAAATGCCAGAAGAGAAAACTGCAGACGAGCTCCAAGAGGATCTGGACAAGCTGCCAGAAAAGGCCAAGGCCATCGAGCAAGAAATTGCCAAGCAGATGGCTGACCTTGAAGCGCAGCGTGCCGAGGTTCTCAAGGAGAAGGAAGCAATCGCTGAGAAGGAACGTTCCTTGAAGGTGGACGGCGACACCAAGGTGGCTGAACTGCAGGCCAAGTTGGTCGAGATGGAAGCCTCTTACAAGGAGCAATTCGTGGAGCTCGAGCGGCGCCCCTTCCTGAAGCGCATCGGAGAGTTCGAGAAGGTTCCCACCGCCAGCGTCATCAAGTACCTCGAGAAGGAGTGTCCGACGGTACTGAAGAAGCTGGTGGAAGAGTTGGAAGCGGAACCCGAATCGCCGCCCCCGATCGTCGTGAAGACCATCGAGAAGGAGAAGTCCGAATCGTTGAAGAAGGAAGACTTTTTCAAGGGTGCCACGGGGCTTACAGAACAAGAGAAAGAATCCGCTTGGAAAGTGTACAGTGGTGACGCCTGATGACGCTTGACCCAATTCAGGAAATAAAAGACGTTAGCCCGCAGAGGTTCCGCCTCGCCGACGCCACGGCGGTGAAGGTGGGGTGGTTCCTCCAGCGGAGCAGCACAACTTCGTCCTTTGAAGGGCAGTGGATTCCCGACGCCACGATTTATGGCACGAGCGCGGGAACGACCCGGTCCATCGGCGTGATGCCGTACACGCGCACTGTCGTGTATAGCACCGGCGACGACTTGTACCAGGTCGGCACGACCCGGGAAAAGGAGCGTGAGATTAGCCCGATCACCAAGCTTGACTACTACGGCAAGAACCTTGGCACGTCCGCCATCGTCGTGGGCGACAACGTGTCCGCTGCCATCAGTGGTTTCCAGAAATCCGACACCTCGATGTACATCATCGGCACGGCATACGAGGACATTGCGGCTGGGAAGTCTGGGCTGGTTCGGCTGAACCTTGACTCGCAAACGGTGAGCTCGTGATGAGCACGCGTCCAGTAGCGATGTCCACTGGCGATGACTTGGAGATCGCAACCAAGGTTCCCGCGTGGATGCCCACGCTCAAGACATACGACCAGACGTTCGCAGACTTCACGTCGAACCTGATGCCCGCCCGCGACTCTCCCGAGCCGGGTAGGAATGACAGCTTCCACTGGGAAGTGAGGGTTGCTCCCCAGCGCATGGCCCCGCGTGGTGACTTGATGTCCAAGGCTCGCTTTGGCACCGAGGCCCGCGCCCAAGAGGTGTTCTGGACGGCGATCACGCTTGAAGGAATGCGGATCTTGCCCGACCAGTACTCCAACGAGGTGCTGCGTGGCAATCTCGGCCCGAACATGACCGAGAAGCTGCGTGACGTGATGGAGGCCATCCAGCGGCGTATCGCTTACGACCGGTTGAAGTTCATCTGTGGTGACAGCACCACGGTGAGCCGCTTCAGCTCGATGTCGACCGAGCGGCGCAAGCTGTGGGATGTTTCCAGCGACACGTACATGTCCAGCGGCAAGGGCGGGTCGTGGTCCACGGTCTCCACCGACATCTTGTGGCACGTGGACTACATCAACCGGTACCCCAAGGTCTTCGGAACCAAGAAGCCGCTGAACAACCTCTTGATCGGCCCCGACACCGAGTTCTACATGAACCAGAACACCACGCTGCGCGACTTGCTCAAGTACAACGTCGACTTGCGCGGCATGATGTTCAACGGTACCATCAGGAACTTGAAAGTCGAGACGATCATGGGCGACACGTACAAGGCGGAGAGCGACGAGTCTGGATTCAACACCCCGGGCATGGGCTCCCACAAGTACGACATCGCTGGGACCATGGTCACGAAGCACATGATGCGGGAGAACTTCGGTGGCACCGAGTACGAGTTCGCGCTGCTCACGGCCGACAACATCGGCTTCACGTGGCGGCCCGAGGTGTACACTGCCGAAGGGTATCCGACTGGCAACCTTGTCACGGTCTCGTGGCAAGACCACAACCCGCTCTTGAAATACGCCTACGTGATGACCCGCTACGGCTTCGCGATGGAAGACTTCGCCTACGTGCACAAGCTGCAGAAGATCGCTGCCACGATAGCGATGTGATGCGGTTTCACCTTTTCTCCCCTTTTTTTTGAGAGGTGAGTCGCACGACACAAACCACGTCCTTCACCACGAAGGCTGAGCTGTTCGCTCACGCCCTTGCTGCCAACCCGCGACTCACCATCGACCGCGTGCCAGACGCGGTGGTCACCATGGCTAACAACATGGTGCGGGCCCGGTTGGCCGAACACATGATCACCGCCGACGTTTCCAGTGAAGACAATTTCGTGCTGTTGGAGCATGCCGCTGTCTGTTATGGCATGGAATACCTGAATTACCACGGCATCATTCGCTGGTCCACCGGCGAGATCACTGGAACCCAGGAAGGTCCCTTCCGCACTTTCTATCAAGCAGACTGGCTTCCCAACCGGTGGGACGTCCCAGACAAGTCCAGCTTCGAGGCCATCATGCCTCACGAGACTTGGCGCATGATGGGAAACCGGTTCATAACCTCCTTCATCCAAGCCCGCGCCTACGACGCTGGCGGCCACGACGTTGAACTGTTGCACGATAACACGAAAAGGGGATATGGAGCCAGGCGCCGGTACAAGTGGTAGCCATGTTCATCGACCACCAGGACAACTCGCCAAGCGTCTCGTGGGCTAC